>MDTB01137310.1_pt1 | contig 34855 bp, 27 predicted proteins | sample 811161 | NCBI WGS metagenome assembly MDTB01 (sample SAMN05326650, study PRJNA326480) | marine metagenome | isolation source: seawater | place: Mediterranean Sea | collected 2009 | reverse complement strand
GTTGGCCATGCATGGGTTCCATTTTGCATGCGATAATGTTCGACTCTAACCGCCCCACTACAACTCTCCCTGACATCCCGTTCAATTGAAGAGGCAATGGTCGAGGTTGACTGAAGGGTACAGTCATAAAGGTCACTCCAGAAGTCTACTAGATCAGGAATATCTCTCATAGTCCCGACAGCGTCCCAAGCCTTCCAATCCCAACGACTTCCATATGGTATTATTTCATCAAGAACACCATGAATATGCAATATCGGAACATTTCTGGATGGATTACAAGAGCTGGGTGAGAGTGGCATGGAGCCTGCCAATGATCCAATCGCAGTAATTCGATTACTCATCTGACAGGCAAGCTCATAGCTGAACATACCACCAAGCGAATATCCGACCGCATACACACGATTTCTATCGATGGCAACTCTAGAACTAATATCCGTGTATATGGCTTCAAGATAGTCGATATCCTGCATACTAGTGCTGTCTGTATTTAGTTGCCAGGCGCCCTCATTAGAACCGAACTGCTTGCCCACTGGAACAGCCAAGACTATGCCCTCCCGATCAGCCATAGCCTCAAACTGGCTTTGCTGCTCAAAAGGAGTTCTTCCAGCCGATCCTCCATTTAATAAGTACAAGAGCGGTATTGAGGCGGTATCACTAGTGGCCGGTATGTGGCTGTAATAGTCTCTGACCGTTCCATTAACCACAACTTCATTATAGGGAAGATTCTGAACATAATTTTTACCGTCACTTACTTCGCCAAATTTATCGCCGTAAAGTCCAATATCTTTGTAGTCAGTTTCCTTCGAATCATCTTTAGTATCAGTTATTACCAAGCCATCATCATGTTTTGTATCAATCAAACCCCACTGTGCTAGGGATCCTCCTTGCAACGCTATTAGCTCTGTAAAAGCCGTCAGTGCAACTGTTGCACTATCCTCGGGTGCAATCCAGTTACCGTTCACATCACCGATCAAGACTCCTACAATATTTTGTTTTCTCTTTTCCGGATACTCAAAAGTAATACCATCAGTATCAGAAACAATTTCGGAGCGATTAGTCTTAAAACTATCTGTATCCTCATCCCAAAAATCATAGTCCTCTCCAACAAAGACCCACCTCTTTTGTTCGGCAGTCGCTAGCCTTACCGCCATCTTCAGTATCGCGAGAGCATCCATAGAGGTGACTCTTCCATCCTGATTTACATCAGCAGCAATGAATTGGTAAGGAGAGACTGCTAAAGCCTCCATGGGCCCTGTTCCATCAGGGTCGTTGTTAGGATTTATACCTACTGCGATCTTAAGAGCCGCCAAAGCATCGGCAGAGCTAATAAAATGGCCCGCCTCATCGGCAGTGACATTTTTATTAGCATTGAGCCGATTGGTTCCATGATACTTTTCAACAAAAACATAACGACCCAAAGAATCTGAAGTCGTATTTTCTGAGAATTGATTGGCATTGCTGTCGGCAATACCTGCAAGACTAATATTCACTGACTGCAAAAGTGCGTGATTATTCCAGTGATATGCAATACCAAACACTGGAGACGCGCAAGATGCACAATCCTCACCATCCAAAGGATTAGTGCCGTCTAGTACCTCCTGAGCATCACTAATGTCGTCTCCATCAGTATCTGCAGCCAAAGGATTAGTTCCGATAGCAAGCTCCTCGTTATCGTTAATACCGTCATTGTCATCGTCACCATCCGCAACCATACCCAAAGAGGTACAACTACCATCACACTCATCAGGACGGCCATCACCATCCGTATCAGGCAACCCTCCTAAACCACTCAAAGGATAAAAATCCGACAAATTAACAACACCGTCCCCATCAATATCTAGATCACAAGCATCGCCCAAATTGTCCTGATCCATATCATGCTGATCGATGTTTGAGATATTGAGACAATTATCTATCGTGTCCGCAACCGAATCACCGTCAGCATCTGGCGCCCGATACTCAAATGCTCCAATGTCAACAACATCATTTTCTTTGACAAAGGTTGGTGGTGTTGATCCTTTGGGTATGAGGTAGAAATCATCAATAAAATAATTTCCTAAGCCATCACCAGTCTGAGGACCCTTTATATAAAGAAAAAGGCTTTCGACCGCGGAGTGCGTGTACTCCCCCGAGAGGTGAGTCCACATACTGTCAGAGACAATAATCTCATTCATCAAGTCAATGTATGCTGATTCCGACTCACCGTTTATTTCTGCCCTGATGGTAGCCTTACTGGTACCGGAGGCACCCTCAGCGAGCCTTACCCGTGCAGAAAACGAATAGGTCTCACCCACGGTCAAATCACCAGTCAGGTATAATCTCGCGCTTGAGTAATTTTTTGACCGTCCCCCCACATACAGACTCTTATCACCAGAATATGCTTGTTCATTAGATAGCTCTAATGAAGACCCCCACTGCACCCAACCGCCCATCGAAGTTTCAAATCCTGAGAAAGAAATGGCATCTGTTGGGTTGTGGGTTGACACCGGTCGAAGGGCTTTATTGAAGTCATTAATCGGTGAATGGTTTGGATCCCCAGCATCAATAGCAGGTGAACCCGGCACTAGTGAGAAGTCTGCAACCTCCATTGCTGCAAAACCATCCATTATTGCCGACGGCCTTAAAAATTGAGGATCCTGATTCACATAACCCGCGGTGCCCGAAGGAACCTTACCATTGAAAAAAATATTTCCTGAGAGAAGTTTATTAGTGATGGAAATTTGGTCCAACACCAAAGCCGAGTATTGGTTATCTCTGGTGACTACAATGTTGTTGACTACCTCCACCGAACCAACTGCCCGAGCGTTGAGTCCAGCTACCCTATTAGTGCCAATGTGTCTCGGGTTTCCAGCAGCCACTGATATGTTTTGAATAATATTGTGGACACCATTGAAATAGAGCGTATTGTTTCTATAAATACCTTTCGCGGAGCCCGAATGATCAAAATTAATACCATTCTTGCCATTGTTCACAAGAAGATTGTTTTCGAATAAAAACGTTCCAGCGTAATTCGGATCACTCCTAGTTACATACAAACCCTGTCCATCCTGGATGGTAGTGTAGCTCGCTGTACCATATTCAGGAGAGGGAGGGGCCGCATTATCTGGAACCTTACACATATAAAATGGAATCCGGTTCCAGTTGTTGTATACCTTATTCCTCCGAAATATCATCTTTACTTCTGTTCCATTGTCTCCACTAGCCGCCTGCGATTCAGCAAGGACGATTGCGCTAGAGGCAGACGATGTCCACCATGTGGTGTTGTACACCTCATTATCTTCTATAGTGATGTAATCAGATTTGTTAAATCGGATTCCAGAACCCGGCGTGTCGTGAACGATGTTGTTTCTCACGATAATGTTATTATGAGGTCCATAGCCCGAGATACCCCTTCCAGAAAAAAGGGTGTTTTTGTAAAGTGCGCAGTTCAATCCATCTTGGGTAACCTCAATTTTATATTTCCTATCATTTATTGCCTGAGTGTAATCTATCGAGGCAGAGGCTCCCTCCACCTCAAAGCCCTCAACGATAAAGTGGCTGGTGTTTGCTGCAAAGTTAATACCGAAGCTTCCATCAAACTGAATTTTTGGCTTGTGGCCGGGAAGATTCCGCAAGGTGATCGGCCCCAGAACTGGATCGCCAGATTTATTGATCCTTACTGCTGATCCATTTGTTAAGCCACTCCCAAAATTGGAATTTCGATAAATACCATCCATCACATAAACAGTATCTCCAGCCTCGGCAGAAGCGATGCCGCGAGTTATCGTCGAAAAAGGCGAGTCAATAGATTGGCCACTGTTATTATTTGATCCCGATGCCGAGACATACCAGTCCTCTGAATATAAACTTGACGAGCTCAGGAGCAACGCGACTGCACCGAAAGACGATAGCCAATATTGAATGCTCAGCTTTTTTTTCATTACAACTCTCTCATAAAAGATTAAAATTACACAGTACCTCAGTTTATTTTTATTTTGTTAAACAGTAGCTACTTGATACTCAGGCACTATATTAGTCAACGAAGGAGCGATGCATGTTCGATGCTTGTTTTTAATTTTAACTTTTGAATTTGAGATTATAGCGGCAAGAAACTTAGTTTTGGAGTATCCAGTAGCCATCTATTCATAAAAAAATGAATCGTGCAAAAGGAAGTAACTAGATTATCAAAAAGAAAAAGACCGAAAATTATAAATTTACAAATCTGGACTATGAATGACCATGATAAAACAAACCTTTGAACCCCAAAAAATGGGACATTCATCTTTTTTTACTGCCCGAAATCAAAAAAAGAGAAAGCTTTCTGTTACGATTTTTTTTTAATTATCATCGAAAGAAAATGGACGATATGGCAATCTTGATGATTCGAACTTTCTGTATTGTGATGCTTCTTTTGTGTATCACTACTGTCAACTCGTTATCGATAAAAAATGATGTTACCCCCGGTGCCTTAGAAATATTTGGTAATCCAAGTTATCGTGCTATTTCATATGGTGGATACCGAGAATCAAGCCGCGATATCCCCCCGACCATCCCGGAAATCACTGAGGATCTCAGAATTCTCGAAGCGATGGGTATTAAACTGCTGAGAACCTACAACACATCTCAATATCCTTTTGCTGAAAGGCTACTGACGGCAATACATGCACTAAAGCAACAAGATTCTAACTTTGAAATGTATGTAATGCTGGGCACCTGGATTGAAGCGCATAATTCATGGGCTGGGGGGGATGCTACAGATCACTCGCGCGGAAATGTGACAAATAATTCTAATGAAATAAACAAAGCGATTTACCTCGCATTTACCTATCCAGGCATTGTCAAGGCGATTTCAGTTGGCAATGAAGCGATGGTGCGTTGGGCGGTTCACTACTATGTGTACCCAAAAACAATTCTTAAGTGGGTCAAATATCTACAGAAACAGAAACAGTCAGGTATCATAAGCCCGGACATATGGATCACTAGCAGTGACAATTATGAATCTTGGGGCGGTGGAAACGACACTTACCACTCTGAAGACTTAACTCAACTAATTGAAGCGGTCGATTTCATATCAATACATACCTACCCGTTTCATGACTCCTTCTACAATCAGGACTATTGGGGGGTGTTGCCTGCAGAAGAGAAAATTCCCAAGCAAAAAATGATTCAGGGAGTAATGCGACGTGCTGCAGAACATAGCGAGTCGCAATATAAAAGCGTAGTCACTTATTTGAAATCATTGCAGATCAGTAAGCCGATCCATATCGGCGAGAGCGGTTGGGCATCATCTGACAACGTCACATATGGGTCCGGCGGCTCAAAGGCCGCGGACGAATATAAGCAGCATCTTTACTTTAAGTACATGCGCGAATGGTCAGACAAGAAGAAAATTACCCTTTTTTATTTTGAAGCTTTTGATGAACAATGGAAAGAAGACTCCAACAAACTGGGCTCTGAAGCCCATTTTGGTCTTATACGGCTGAACAATGAAGTCAAATATGCTTTATGGGAACGTTTTGACCATGGACTGTTCAGAGGCCTATTACGCGGTGGGAAACCCCTCGTAAAGAGTCAGGGCGGGAATGAAGTATCCCTAATCAACTCTGCGTTACTTCCTCCTTTCAAACGCACCATGCCGGTAAAAAAAATTTCGTCGGTAAATACCAATAACAACCCGGGAGACGCAATACGCTTCAACCGATACATTGTCTCGCATCCCGGAGTTGATCCATCTATTGCTAAAGATGCAACATACCCGAGTGCGGTAATCAACCTAATCGCCTGGGAGGGAACTGCAAGCATAGCTATGTCTTTTGAGGAGGTGATTACTATAGAAACTCGCGGTGGCGATTGGTGGGGCGCTAGCTTGGAAATTCAGGGTTCAGAGGGCGAAAATTTATCTAATTTTTCTGACGGATACCTTAATCTTGATGTTAAAGGCGACGCGGATTTCGCATTCAATGTTGGTTACCAGACAGGTCGATTTTTAGAGGGAAACCAGAAAAGTTACTTCGTTCCATTTGGTCCCGAGGAACGTTATGGAATAAACAATAACTGGACGAGTTTCAAGATTCCAATGTCTGAACTCAGTGATAATACACCACCCATTGATGTGACCGGCATACTATCATTGTTGAGTCAGGGTTTCGGGAAGAATAAAAATATACAATTACGGAATATTTTTTACTCTCAGCGGTAAATAAGTTGAGATCACAATCTTTAGACTTAGATTTACGATACATTTAACCGATAACTTCCATTCGAGTTATGGCTGGAGGGCCTCCCATTATGCCCTTGAAACTTGGCCCTGACGCCTTTACATGCTCAGCGCTAACGTGCTTTTCAACAGCGGCTTCATCCTCATATAATTCGATTACGAGATAATTTCCATCTGAATCCTTGCACAACTTGTAAAGTAAATTTCCTGGTTCATTTATATTCACTTTCTCTACAAGGTCCAGCATCGCTTTTTCAAATTGTAACTCACAGCCAGGCTTCACATTCAATTTAGCAGTTACAGCAATCATTGGTCCCTCCAACGTTTGATTAGGTATATATTCAATCTTGTGTAATTCTCATGCAAGGAGTCTAGAACAACGCATGCCCCAAGGATATATAAATATGATCTATTTAAACCTCACATAGTACACCGGAGAAATGATCAATCCCCTCAAGCGTTCTCTCTAGATCGATAGGAGTAAAATATTGAAGGATTCTTTACAGCAGGCAAGATAAGGAGTGTAGACACACAACAAGCGCTGTTGGATAATGCTGAGCAGTTTTTACTCGCAACACAGTATTAACGAGTTTCCAAGACCGTTATAAACTCGCGGCATCTAGAAGATGATGACATGAAGCGCATATTTTTGATAACAGGTAGAGTCATCCTATCACTCTACTTCTTTATCCCCGGCATTCTTAAATATTCCTCTTGGGACGCACATATCCAGCTAATGGCCACGCACCACATACCCGTAGCTGGAATAAATCTGTTTTTTAACAGATATACGGTCACCACCTGTATCATTTTAGGAGTATTGGTTTTACTAATCAATTTTAACCTCCATGATTTCTGGAATGACTACGACGGCATTAATTCAGCTCATGAAGCACAAAATTTTGTGAAGAATCTTGGCATTCTTGCCGGTTTATCACTTTTAGCATCAATGAGCCGTAATAGTGCTGGTACTGAAGAATTTCTTGAGAAATAATAAATAGAGAATAGTTTTCGCTCCTCCAATGCTTTAAGAAAGGAAATATTTAGTGTCAACCAAATGTCGACCAATTAATGTTCTTGGAGGGGAATTGATCACATGCTCCCTAGATCCAATGACAGGTTTCTTTAGAACCGGATGCTGTGAGGGAGATGAAAGGGATTATGGGAAACATTTTGTGTGTGCCAGAATGACGCATCGGTTCCTTGAATTCTCAAAGTTCAGGGGCAATGATCTTACAACACCAAGACCTGAGTTTAATTTCCCAGGGCTTCGAGAGGGTGATCAGTGGTGTCTTTGCGCAGATCGATGGTTAGAGGCTTTCGATGCAGGGCTCGCTCCAGAGGTTGTACTAGAGGCAACAAATCAAAAAGTCCTGGACACCATCGATCTTTCATCTCTAAAAAAACACGCAGTAGATATTAATTAGTATCGGTTAACTACGTCATTCCAACGCCCGTCAAAGATAAAGGCTCACCGCAAGCTTCCAGATCATAGGCTCAGGCTAACTATATCTTGTAATTTGTGACCTCACGCTCTATGGCCTTACCCATCTCCGACGTGAGGGCGCGACCACCGAGATCTCTGGTCTTGGGGCCTTTCCGTAACACAATCTCGATAGCTGATAAGATTATGGCATGCGCCGTTTTAGCTGCCTCAGGAGTAATCTGCTTACTATGCTGAAGAAGCATTGCAATTGACCAAATAGCCCCCACTGGATTTGCAATCCCCATACCGGCAATATCTGGCGCGGAACCATGCACTGGCTCAAATAGAGATGGAAATTCCCCAGTTGGATTGATATTACCCGACGGCGCTAAGCCTAATGTGCCTGAGCATGCTGGGCCAAGATCGGAGAGAATATCGCCGAAAAGGTTTGTTGCAACCACGACATTTAGAGACTGAGGATCTTTCACAAATTTGGCCGCTAAAGCATCGATATGTACTTTATCTACCATAAGCGCGGGATACTCTTGATCGGCAAGTTGGCTGGCACATTTGTCCCACCAAGGCATGCTTATCGCTAGTCCATTCGATTTCGTAGCCACGGTTAAAGTTTTTCTTTTCGTTTTTGACGCAACATCCATCGCAAATCGCAAAATACGTTCACTGCCAAATCTTGTGTGTATACTTTGTTGCACCACTACCTCGCGCTCCGTGCCCGCAAAGATCATCCCACCAATATCTGTATATTCACCCTCTGTATTCTCTCGTATAATTACGAAATCCATATTCCCTGGTCGCATATTCGCTAGTGGACAAGGCACCCCATCAAAAAGCCGAACTGGTCGATAATTAACGTACTGATCGAACTCACGCCGAATTAGTAGCAGTGAGCCCCAGAGAGAGATATGATCAGGAACTTTAGCAGGCCAGCCTACTGCACCAAGAAAAATAGCGTCATATGCAGAAAGTTGCGACCTCCAGTCATCGGGCATCATTTGCCCATGCTTTAAATAATAATCACAATTACCCCATTGTATCTCTTCAAAGCTAAGATTGATTGCAAGTTTTTTACATATGGCCTCCAAGATCCTTACTCCCTCAGGCACTACTTCTCGGCCGATACCATCTCCAGATATGACTGCTATTTTTAATGAGTGTAAGTTCATTGTTTTGCCTTTATATCGCAGAGACAGCAAGAGAGACCGACTCCGATTTATAATCTTTATCTTTATCTTTATCTTTATCTTTATCTTTATCTTTATCTTTATCTTTATCTTTATCTTTATCTTTATCTTTATAAGATGATGCCTTAAAAAAAATTAAATTTGTCAACAATTTCAATTTTTCTCGTTTACATCAAGTCTGAGTTTCTTTGCTTTATTGAAATTCTTTCGCAAGAGTTAAATATGGCAACGTGGGTAATGATTCATCGAACAATCCTTCGAAACAGCTCAAGAAATTCAAAGAGTCCTCAATATCCCGCGGCGGGCCCTTGGGAAAATACTAAGTTGAACACCATGGGAAACACACAGTATGAATCAAATTTATCCGATATGACCAAGCGACGGTAGAAAAATATTCTAGTAAGAGAGATAATGTCACAGAAAAAACAACCTCAAAAAAAAATTAGCTGAAATATCTCATAGTTAACCTTTTTTGTCGCCTGGCTATTTTACCCATATGCACATACTCTGTAAGTCAATTAGGAAGCCGAATATTCATCGGAGTTAGGATTTAAACCATAATTAGCGGGGTATTCCTGTTTGATTCAGTTCATAAGATTGAGGAACTGGTCATGAAGTTCCGATTGAGCAACTGCCCCATGAGGAAGTAACCCGAACACGAATAGAAACGTAATTATATCTGAGTTTGTGATTTATAATGGTGCCCGGAGCCGGACTTGAACCGGCACGAAGTTACCTTCGACAGATTTTAAGTCTGTTGTGTCTACCAATTCCACCACCCGGGCGTATCCAATACATTTCTTCTACCTACGCGCTATCAGTTTCTATAATTTATTGAGTATTCTAGCATCGATAAAGACCTAAGTGTTGCGATGGATGATGAAACTGTATCAGTAACTTTTTTGTTTTCCGGAAACACCAAGCAGAAACAGGGATTCTTCCCTCCATAGAGCGCGAAAGGCTCCCAGAAAGAATCACAATCCCGCCTCTCCAAAAGAGGTTTCAACCAAACTATGACAAAGCTATGCGCTGAAATAACACTAATCTTTGCTTAAGCTAAAATTTTCTTGTTCCCTCAGAAAAATCTATATATTCAGGTCTGATAGCTAAAAACTGAAAATAACAAAAACTGATAATCGGAGATGCCAAAGTTCAGTAGAACATTACACTCTGGGAATCGCAAATGCACTTACAACTGTTTTGTATCTCCGATCTTTCTAATAAGCCACTAAAGCCCGGCAAAAACAGAAAAACATCGCACCTCCTATCAAGATTCAGCTTTTTTCAATCAATCTTTTTCGTTAATATTTGGCCCAAACTTCAAAAGATGTGAAAAATTCAGGTTTAGAGAGTGCAAAATGGAGTTTATAGTCGTTGTTTTAATTGTTTCTTATGCCCTATATGTTTATGCAGACAGAGTTTATCTGCGTCAAAGCTGGCAACTCACAAATGATCAAAGCTTTGACTGGAAAGGCATCGCAGTCTCAGCCGGATGGACTGTGAACGAGTTACAGCGAACAGAATTTCCTAATGTGGCCGTCATCTCTCTCATAAAAACGATCAACTGCAATGCAATGGGCCCAACCCAAGTCACAATGACAATAAACGGCCGAAAAATTAAGATTCTTTTTCGAAATTGGAACGGACGCGTGATCGAGCAGCAAATTAACGATATAACGTTCACCTCAATCACTGAGTGGGAAAAAAATACAATTAAGAAATATTGACAACTGATTTATACATGAGCGTTGACAAAGCCGAAAAACCCATACGATTATAAAATGGAGGCGCGGGTCGGAATCGAACCGGCGTTAACGGAGTTGCAGTCCGCTGCATAACCACTCTGCCACCGCGCCATGACTATGCACGTCGACCATCGTCAGCACCACAATCATTTACCACACAGTGTATTCGATATCGCTATTTTAAGTAACTGTTAATCGGCACTATTTTTGGTTGCATCCCATGCCTGAAAGACATAAACGCTCATTGAATACAGTGCTAATGCTGCCGAAATATATAATATTAACAAACCAGAATTCATCAGAAACACATGCTCCTCACTTGAGAGTATCAAAACTATAATCGACACCATTTGCAACCACGTCTTTATTTTTCCCACAAAAGAAACCTCGACGGTTTTGGATAACCCAATTGAAGACATCCACTCTCGAAGCGCAGAAATTATAATTTCTCGTCCAATGATTGTCATGGCCGGCACTACAATCCACACAGAAGAATGCTCCTCGACCAATATAACAAGTGCAACAACGACAATTAATTTATCTGCAACAGGATCTAAGAAAGCGCCAAACGGAGTCACGCAATTAAGCCGACGTGCGAGGTATCCATCTGCCCAATCAGACAATGCTGCAATCGCAAATAATGTTGCAGCGAGCAATTTGCTAAATTCCGCCTGCATGTAGAATGCCGAGACAAAAAGAGGAATCAATAATACCCTCAAGATTGTAATGACGTTAGGAATATTCCACATAATCATTTGTTGGATTGTACCCTTGGACTAAACAAAATCGTCACCTGAGTGTAACCCATCTATCAGCAAACCGTCATTCATTATACAGCGCAGAATGAATCGCTTCCGCTACCTTTCTGTTGATATTCGGCACTTTCATCAAATCTGTTAAGCTTGCCTTTGTCACCTCTTTACTGCCGCCAAAATGCTTTAAAAGCTCCCGACGACGAGTTGGACCTACTCCGGGTATTCCCTCTAGACTTGAACTTCGTCGTTTTCTATCACGACGTTGCTTGTGGCCCGTCACGGCAAAACGATGTGCCTCATCTCTTATCTGATCGATAAGGCTGAGGGCATTCGTTTGGGGATTTGAAATAATCCTGTGTGGATCCCCACAGACTATTAGCGTTTCTAGATCAGATTTTCGCATTACCCCTTTAGCGACACCGATAATAACTACACCAATGATCGATAACTCAACAAGAACTTGACTAACTACCCCAATTTGACCTTTCCCTCCATCGATTAAAAGGAGATCAGGAAACTTACCTTCGCCATTTGAAAGACGTTTAAACCGTCTAGTTACCGCTTGTCGCATTGCGGCATAATCATCACCAGGCGTCACATCACGAATGTTAAACCTTCGGTAATCGCTTTTAAGCGCACCAGTGTTATCGAAAACAACGCAGGATGCCACCGTAGCCTCACCGCTACTGTGACTGATATCAAAGCACTCGATTCGTTGGGGAATTGAATCCAACCCAAGAGTGTCTCGCAAAGAAGTGAACCGTTTTTCCAAAGTCGCCTTTGATGACTGCTTGGCAGCGAGATTTTGTTCTGCAGTCCGCTCAGCCAGCTTCAACCACTTAGCCCTCAACCCTCGGAGCGCCTCTCGAATTTTAACTACCCGGCCAACTCTCTCGTAGATCGCGCTCTCTAAAGCAAATTTACTCTCAATTGATGCATTAACAAAAATCTCTTTGGGCACATCGGGCTTACCTGCACCATCCAGATACATTCGGGGCAAATACTCTTCTAACATCTCTGACACCGAATCTGCCAACGGGACCTTCGGATAGTAACTCCGACTACCTATGATCCGACCTTGTCGAACAAACAATATATGCACGCACGCATCCCCCGAGCGTATGACTGCAGCAATTACATCAATATTGCTATTACCCTTTTCAATAACTTGGTCCGTCTGAATCTGACGCATTGCAGAGATCTGATCTCGTTTTTCTGCCGCAGATTCATAATCCAACTTTTCTGATGCAACTTCCATCTGACACTCAAGCTCCCGGAGCACTTTATCCGCTTTACCTTCCAAATAAAGGTGGGTAAATTCCACATCTTTTGCATAGTCTTCTTTAGCAACAAAACCAACGCAAGGCGCCGTACAACGCTTTATTTGGAATTGCAAACACGGGCGAGACCTATTTTTAAAAAAAACATCATCACATTGCCGAACACGAAACGTTTTCTGCAAAAAACTCATGCTATCCCGAACTGCTTGTGAGCTTGGAAAAGGACCAAAGTATCGGCCTGGATATTTTTTTCTACCGCGATGAAATGATAATCGGGGCCATGTATCCTTTTCAGACAAAAATATATAAGGGTAACTTTTATCATCTCGCATAATGATATTAAAAGGAGGGCGATTCTCTTTAATTAGATTATGTTCTAAGAGTAGAGCTTCGGTTTCGGTCTCTGTAACCGTTACATCTATTGAAGCTATACGCTTTACCAGAGCGAGCGTTTTTGAGCTTAAACCGCTATTATGAAAATAAGAGCTTAACCGATTCTTTAAATTTTTTGCCTTACCTATATAGAGAATCTCAGTCTGTTCATCAAACATTTGGTAGACGCCCGGACGTTCAGTTTGAGTTTTCAGAAAATTTTTTGCGTCGAATGTCATAACCAAAGTGTAACCTGTTTTGTTTACGTAGCAGAAAACAAAAGTCAAATATCAATATGTAAAAAGTAAAAAATACACATAACACTAGTTTACCACCTCACAATAAAGGTAAGTACATTAAACCTTCTACCGTCTCCATTCTGTGTCGCGAAAGCCGATATAATGTAGTTTTAGAGGACCTGCCCTCACTCCTGCTTAATCCGCTTTACAGCCTGATGAAAGCTATATTATCGACGGAACACTCCAGCATGATAAAAAATGACCCAGTGAAAGGGAGTTAATTGAGGGATTCGGTGTATCTCGGATCACAGTCAAAAGAGTGGTCAGTAAATTCTTTACGAAAACTCAGTGGAACACGGCAAAGGCAAAAGTGCTTATATAACTGATACTTACACCCCAAAACCCCTACAGCCCTCCTTTACTCAAATTATTGGAGGAGATCGATTGCATCGCCACGAATTCAGTCCCCGAGATTATCGATTATCGCGTAAAAACTCCTCCGCAGGCCATTCGAGGAAAATTCTCAATTAAGTGGCATCCGATACCCTTTAGCCTGGTTAGAACACAAAAACGCGCGAGGTCTTCATGTGGTTATTTTAATAACTGCAATGTGACTGTTAAGAAGCCGAAGAGCACTGTTATATTTTTCGATCAATCACGTCATAAATATTTTCGTGAAAGCGGCCTAAAAGTGAGTCATATTATGCAAAAAGTCAGTGCAGTTCCTGCTAGGGGGGCTTTTAATTGTTATGTGAAGATGAAATTTGGATTTTGTTGCATAATCTATCATGATAATTAATCAGGTCGAGAAATTATTAAAAATAATCATCTATCGGCATACTTTTTAGCCCAAAGGGAAGATAACCTAAAAATAGGAGATTTCTCTTAATTTTAAAATAGCATCTTGATATCGTTAAAAGAAACCAGTGGAAACGAACGAAAAGGGAATTTGGTACTTGGAAATTAATAGAAGATTTTGTGTTGCTCCAATGATGAACTGGACCGATAGGTTTTGTAGATATTTTTTGCGCCTCATCAGTCAAAACGCGCTTCTTTACACTGAGATGATAAGCACCGGTGCAATCCTTTACGGCAACGCCAATCGGCATTTAAGAATGCGTATTGATGAGCAGCCAGTTGCCCTTCAATTAGGAGGAGCAGATCCCGGTGAACTTGCTCGTGCTAGTAAAATCGCGAGCTCATATAACTATGCAGAAATCAATTTTAACTGCGGTTGCCCTAGCTCTCGGGTCCAGAACGGTCATTTTGGAGCAGCACTGATGAAAAACGCGTCACGAACCGCAGACTGCATCTCAGCAATGCTTGACGCAGTGGAGCTTCCGATCACGATCAAACACAGACTTGGAGTAGACGACCTTGACTCCTACGATTTTCTGCGAGATTTTATTGGAGCGATATCCATGACTGGATGTAAAGTTTTTATATTGCATGCAAGAAAAGCTTGGCTAACGGGCATAAGTCCAAAAGAAAATAGGGAGTTACCGCCTCTTAACTATGAGCGGGTTTATCAAGTGAAAAAGGATTTTCCCCACCTGTCCATAATTCTTAACGGTGGAATAGCTAATGTAGAGGAAGCAACTGTACACCTTAGAAACATTGATGGAGTAATGATGGGTAGGGCGGCATATCATAATCCCTATGTATTAGCAAAAGTGGATCAATTAATTTTTGGGTCAAATAAAACAATAAAAACCCGAAAGCAGATTGCCGATGAATTTGCACAATTTGTTGAAGAGGAACTCTCAAATGGCGTACCATTAAATTCTATGATTCGTCACATATTGGGTCTATTTTATGGCATGAGAAACGGGAAACGGTTCAGACGTCATCTAAGTGAAAATGCTTGTAAGCCGAATGCCCAAATAGGTGTGCTTCACGAGGCTGTGTGTAAAGCAACAACGGATGTTTACTAATGAAAAGTCAACTTGAGCAATTAAAGGAAATTACCACAGTAGTTGCAGATACTGGAGACTTCGAAACGATCAGCAAATTCCAACCTCAGGACGCCACTACAAATCCCTCACTTCTTTTAAAAGCTGCAAAAATGCCAATATATCGTCAACTCGTTGATGAGACTCTGGACATAGTTCGCCACAAAAATCTATCATCCAAAGAGCAAATAACTGTGTGCATGGATACTCTGGCAGTGCGTTTTGGACAAAAAATCTTAGCTATTATTCCGGGACGTGTTTCAACCGAAATCGATGCTCGTTTATCGTTCAGTGTGGATGGTTCAGTTGCCAAAGCACATGAGCTAATAAATCAATATGAGCAAGTCGGAATAGGAGCAGACCGAGTACTGATCAAGATGGCGTCTACCTGGGAGGGCATTCGCGCTGCTGAAAAGTTAGAGCGTGACGGAATAAATTGCAACCTTACGCTACTTTTTAGCTTTTCACAGGCGGCTGCAGCGGGGGATGCTGGTGTATTTCTAATTTCACCATTTGTTGGTCGAATTCTTGATTGGTACAAGTTATCGACGGGTAAAATTTATAACGTGCCGTCGGAGGATCCGGGCGTCCAATCTGTCACTGAAATTTATAATTATTTCAAACAAAAAAAATTCCAAACTATCGTCATGGGCGCAAGCTTCCGAAATCTTGGTCAGATTACTGAGCTAGCTGGATGCGACAGCCTCACTATTAGTCCAGCTCTCCTTGATGAGCTCGGTAAAACCTTTTCTCAACTTGAAAAAAAGCTCGACGCCACAAACACAGGAGAAACGAAGCATTTTAATCTAGATGGTGAAGCCAGTTTCCGATACAAACTTAACGAGGATGCAATGGCAACAGAAAAATTGGCTGAAGGAATACGTATTTTTGTCAATGACCAAATAAAACTAGAAACTTGGCTTAGGTCATTGTAGATCGTGCTCTCGTCCATTAAACGTTTTTTTGAAGAGCGCATCGTAGAATCAGAAGACGAGAAACTGGTGAATGAGCATCTAGCAGTTGCAGCTCTGCTCATAGAAGTAATGATTATTGATGGTGATCTAGCAGACACCGAGTTAAAGACAATTACTAAGAGCCTAAAAGAGCTTCTTGATATCAAAACAAATGATCTAAACGATCTCATTGAATTATCCAAAAAAGAAGTATCTGCCGCCACCTCGCTTTACCAATTCACTCGGCAAATCAACGAAAGCTATAATATTGACAAAAAAATTCAGCTGATGACTACTTTATGGAGAGTGGCGTACGCTGATGGGAGATTAGATAAGTATGAAGAAAACATAATAAGACGCATTGCAGACCTGATCCACATCCGACACTCGGAATACATAAAATGCAAAATGATCGCCAAGCAACCTGATTAATTCTCTTGCTAAGAAGAAGACTCCAGAGCATTTATTAAGTCATAGAACTGCGCATTATTCTTTGGGCACAGTTCGATAAGCGTCTTGTGAGCCTCCAAAACTTGTCGACGAACTTCCACGTCCTCTGAAGCTACCGGCTCAAGAGCAATTGTGGCGACGCTTTTTTCAATATTTTGTTCAAAGATATCAAAAATTTCGTAAAAACCCATCACTTCTAACATTCGCAGGATGCTAGGATTATGGCAGAATATCCTGGCGTCGACACCATATTCTCGCCGACAATGAAACCCTAACTTCGCGAGAATCCCTAAGGTAGTGCTATCGAGACATTCCGCTTCCAGCATATCGATAACTACTTGATTCACTGACCTACTTCCAAAAATCAAATCCATGTGTCTATTCAATGCACCACAGAGAGTCACGCGAACATCCCCTGTAAGTTTTAATAAATAATTACCAGCGGCATCATAAACTAATATTTTACCAGAGCTCATATTATGAGTTCCTATTAAGAAAGAGCACAGACACATCGTCCAGAGGACTATCAACGTCCTCCAAGAAAAATCTTTTTCTCAAATCATCCAAACTTTTCGGGCAATCTGCCAATCGGCTCAATAATATAGCCTCTTTCTCATCAATCTGTTGCTCCGATAAAAGATCAAATACTCCATCAGAAAAGAGGACTAGTGTGCTACCTTTTTTAAGTTCTACCTGATGCACCTCCCATCTGGCCGATTCAAAGAGCCCAACAGGTTTTCCAGTACTAGTCAAAAAAGTGGGTTTTCCGTTCTCTATTAATATAGGCCTCGGTAACTGCGCTGCAGTCACATAACGTAAAGAATGGCTACACATATCAACTGATCCCGCCATTAAAGTCATATGTTTCTCGAGATTCATACCCATAATTTGTTTATTCAAATGTTCAATTAATCCCTCAGGAGCCCTTGCGAGAGCACTGGAATCTTTGTCCAACTCATGTTTTCGGATGACCCGTCCAATCATAAATTGTAACAAAACAGTCACAAAAGCTGAAGACGCTCCATGACCAGAAACATCTGCAAAATAAAACAGCATATATCGATCAAATACAACACTGTAACCAACGAAATCACCACTCAAGTAAAGTGACGGTAATATAAAGTGCGCGATTTCATATTCGCCAAAACTAATTGGACGCTCTGGCATCAAACTCCTTTGCACCTCTAATCCGGCGATTTGGTCTTGTTTGAGGACTCGCAGGCTCTCTTCCAATTCATTATTAGTTTTTTCTAACTGCGCCTGTTGCTGCAAGCTCTTTGCTCTCAAGTGTGCTACCTTATCAATTCTGAGAACCATTTGGCGAAGAAAGTAGTCATCAAACCCGGGCAAAATGACATCAGCAACACCCAGACGAAAAAACTCTACTATGTTTTCAACGTCACAGTGGTCTCCTAAGGCCACTACTATAAGGTAATTAAAACAAAGTTTTCTAAACAGATTAATTTCGGTTTTAGTTGTAATAGATATAATTTGTGAATCAAGGATAATTAGTTGGTTATTAGATTCGAACCTAAAATTTATAAGTTCACTTAAGATTGCGTTTCGAGGAGATATCCCGACAGATATAAAGCGATCTTGGAAGTGAGCTAACCTCTCAAAATCTTGGATCACCAGGATTACACCACCTTCTGATTTATTTATTTGATTCACCTGATAGTAAAAAACCTATTTTACGAAGTTAGTGTTACTCCAAAAGACAGTCAGTAGTCATCGTCCAAATCAAAATCATCCTCAACGACTCCGTCCATGATCGAATATTGTCGTTTTTGTTGGTAAACATCTCTCACAAATATATATCGATCTCCTGTCACGATTTCCCCAACACCTAATAGTTCTCCCCGAATTGACACCAATGAAAGTGCTCTAATAGCATTTCTCCCATCTACTTCTGAGTAAAAATTTACAGGATTTGTAAAACCTCCAAACACCGTCCCAGAGGCATCGCGAACGCTTGATGGACCAACAAGCGGTAATACAAGATAAGGTCCTTGACTAACTCCCCAAACTGCTAAGGTTTGGCCAAAATCCTCTGAAGGAACTGATTCAAGATCAAAAACACTATGTGCAACATCTAATAAACCACCTAAACCAATCGAAGTGTTTATGAGGAATCGTCCTGAAGAGCGAAACATCTCCTGCGCTTTACCTTGTAGTCCGCAATTGGTAGCGGTAGTCACTTCATTTAAATTTGCTACCATACTGCTCACTGCCTGCTCAAAAGGTTCCGGCATCAGTTTCACATAAAGTTGGGCCAATGGTTTGAGAAACAAAACGTCAATATTTTCATTGAAATTGAACAGCGCTCGATTTAATGATTCGAACTTATCGTCTTGAACCTCAGCGATAGCGCTCAAAGGTATAATCATAAAGGTCATAAAAAACAGAGTACGCAAGCTTTTCAAATGAGTTGCATTCCTATAACCAAAAACATTTTAAAGGTCAATGGTAACGCTGTTGTGTTAAATCGCCAACACCAAAGCTCCAAAAAAGCATGTGACTTTACTGTTTAAATAATTTTTTAAACTAAATACATGCTAGTGTACAAAGAAGCGGTATCAATTATCTTGTAGTTCGTGAAGAATCATCGTCCATTCTCGCTCAAGTCTCTTATAAGAAACCTTCACTCGCGTGCCAAGTTGTTGTGCGAAAAGCGAAACACGATATTCCTCTATTAACCACAAAAAATTACGCATCTTTTTTTGGATACGAAAGCCCAATTCTCCATCTTGCAAAGCACAAGCACAGGGCTCTATAAATTTAAAAAAATACTCACTGTACATCTGGTCACGCGAAGATTGCCGAGGCCACTTTTCTAACCTTAACATCAAACCCTGGATGTAACGTCGGTATTGCTTAAGGTTATCGCTTGAATATCCTTGCAGATTAGTCGGGTCAAATAACCATAGAAGTTGATTCTTGATATCTTTTTTTATAACATCGGTAGGCCCACAAAGATTCGACAACCTAGTTTGAATTTCCCTCAATTCTGGCAAAAGCGATTCAATCACCCTACAGTTATCTTCAGCGATTTGGACCACATCCCCGATTCCTTTATTGTAATAATCAAAAAATTCAGTTCGAGTTCTAACAACTTTGTCCAACGAAAAGATTGCTTGATTAAATGCTGCTTTAATCAGTGCATCAACCATCCGTTTACTCTTATCTAATCCGGCGGAGTAAAGCTTTAACTCATTATTTTGTAACATTTTTCTTGTTAGGTGATTTACAACTTTTTTTCCTTTTAACATTGCGAATCGCAGTTGTCCCCTGCGGATGTAATTATCTGCATCAATCTCACTATCCAATAATTCAACCGACACGAAATCCACATGATCCTTAAGGGTTGGCCATAATACAATATTCATTTTTCCCACTTTTTTTGAGATCTTTTTTGGCAAAGAATCGAAGTCCCACCGAACAAACCTACCGCTGATTGAAAAATCATCGCGTTTGTTCTCACTTTGAGATCGCAATTCTTTCTTATATTCCTTTTTCAAACTTGTTAAACAACGACTGCTCGCTAAGAATTGATTATCAAGATCTTCTAAAATAAAATTCATTTTAAACCATGGTTCGATCTCATCTAAACGCCAGTCAGCCATGGTGACTCCGAGAGCAAAATCTTTGTTTAACCGATCGACCAAAACACTAATTAATGCGCGATTTTGTGCGGAAACCCCCTCCAGTAAAACATCGACTGTATCTGGAATGGGCACTAACTTTCTCCGCAGCATTTTTGGCAAACTTTTCAGCATACGAATACATTTATTCCTCAACATGCCAGGAACGAGCCAATCGAAGTAAAACTTTGGCACTTGATGGAGTAGTGTGATGGGAATAACTATGCTCACACCATCATCAGGATGTCCCGGCTGATAACGATACCGTAATTGATACTCATTCCCCTCATAAAAAAGTTTATCAGGGAATTTAGATAGCTCCCCGGACGAAATCTCTCTAAGCATCAAATCCTCTGGTTTCATCCATAGAAATTCGGAGTTTTCTTGTTCTTTTTCAATCCTCCACTTCTCGAAATCGGGGCAATTATTAATACTTGTGGGAATTCTCTCACTGTAGAATGTCTGCATCGCGGACTCATCAGCGACTAAATCTCGTCGCCGGGTTCTATCCTCTAATTTTTCTAATGTTTTAGCAAGATTGTCATTTTGATTTTTGAATTCTCCCAATCCCTGGTAACCATTTTCAACCAATGCTTGCTGTATAAATATATTATGCGCTTCCGCTGCGTCTATTTTCCCGAAGCGAATTTTTTCTGCTTCTATTATAGTCAATCCAAAGAGAATTTGACGCCGAGTTGCCATAACATGACCGGACTTAACGTTATAGAACGGTTCGCTATAACTACTTTTTATCAAATGTCTGGCAATAGGTGGGAGCCAACTAGGTTCAATTTTGGCAACATTGACGGCAAAAATACGACTAGTCTCAATGAATGACGCTGCCATTAACCATTTAGGTGGAGCTTTTGCCAATCCAGAGCTGGGAAAGATTACAAATTTTCTATTACGAGGTCCGATAAATTCGTTTTTATCTCCACGTATCCCAACGTGACTCAATAATCCGAAGAGTATGGCGCAATGAAGACTTCTGTAGTCTGCCGGTATCTGATTTAAAGTCATACTCATCGATCGACAAGTTAAGCGAATCTGACGAACGAGATCAATCCATTCTCTTACGCGAACGGTAGATAAAAATTGATCATGACAGTATTTCGAAAACTGATTTTTGGTAAGTAAATTTCTTTGTACCTCAAGAGAATTCCATAAATTCAAAATAGTGACAAAGTCGGAGGTTTTATCTTTCCATTGCGCATGTTTAGCGTCCGCAGCCTGCTGAAACTCAAGGGGTCGCTCTCTTGTGTCTTGAATACCCAAAGCACTTACAATGATGCAAAGCTGTGTGAGTGAACCGTTCGCGGATGCCTCCACAAGCATGCGCGCGAGGCGTGGATCTACGGGAAGCATAACCAATTTTCTACCTACGGAAGTAAGCTTCTTTTGAGCAGTGATAGCTTGCAGTTCCTCTAGTAGTTTATAACCATCATTAATCATGCGCTGATCAGGAGAAGAGATGAAAGGAAAGTGTTCAATATCCCCCAATCCGAGGTGCAACATTCGGAGTATGACAGAGGCCAAATTCGTCCTTAAAATCTCTGGATCCGTGAATTGTGGCCGTTGCAACAGATCCTGCTCAGAGTATAGTCGGTAACAAATACCAGCACTAATGCGACCACAGCGTCCTGCGCGCTGGTCCGCGCTCGCTCGAGAGATTGCCTCAATCTGCAGTCTTTGGACTTTTCTGCGGTAACTATATCGAGAAATTCTCGCTCTCCCAGTATCAATAACGAATCTAATACTAGGTACGGTGACCGACGTTTCGGCTACATTTGTAGCCAATACAATACGACGACGTGCATTAGGATGGAAAATTTTATCCTGTTCTCGAGGGGATAATCGCGCATAAAGGGAAATGGTATCAAAATTAAGTGGAAAGACCTTTTCAATAACACGCTTCGCTTCTCGTATATCCCTCTCACCACTTAGAAAAACTAAAATATCTCCGCCTATACTTAGGCTACATATCTCTCTGATGCAATCGACGATACGTTGATTAATGTCAATGTTTTCCTTTAAATACGGTCTATAAAATATATCGACAGGATAATTTCTACCGGTAATTCTTACCACAGGGGCATTCCAAAAGTACTTAGAAAATTTCTCTTCATCAATAGTGGCAGAGCTAATAATTAACTTTAAATTCTCTCTCTTACATAGAAGCAATTTAATATATCCCAAAAGAAAATCGATATTGAGGCTTCTCTCGTGGGCCTCATCAATAATGATGGTATCGTACAGACTCAGAGTCTTATCGGCTTGGAGCTCAGATAGCAAGATACCGTCGGTGACTACCTTCACAAAAATGTCATCAGATGTGCGATCTGAAAATCTGACTTTATAGCCAACATGTTCACCTAGGTTGCTATTAAATTCTTGTGCGAGACGGCTGGCAATAGTTCTCGCGGCCAAGCGCCTTGGCTGTGTCTGCACAATATATCCTTGGATACCTTGGCCAGCAGTTAAACACATCTTAGGAATCTGCGTAGTCTTTCCTGATCCTGTCTCGCCCGCTATCACAACTACACGATTAGTGCTGATTAGCTCACAAATCTTGTCCGCACGATCTGAAATTGGCAAAGCCAAATAATCAATCTTTGGGAGTTTGGCCTGACGTGCCGCAAGACGCTGCTGTGCAACCTCATAAGAATCACACCAGATCCGCCAATCCTTCATGAAATCATATTTTTTTTTATATTGGTCACGGACTACTTCAAGGTTACCAATGAGACGCGACTTATCTATAAAACTAACGTTTTTGTAAATACTTCTCAAGAGTGCCTCATATTGTCGGGCTGTTGCTGGATATTTGGGGAGCTCTTTAATGGGCATGAGCTCAAATGCCAAGATCGAGCCACAAGCATTTACCAGTCAAAGAGCGAAGGTTCTCTAACTTTTTATCATGCAAAATCTTTTCATCTTTTGTTGCAGAAATAATGGGCAATGTGGGTCGATCACTCGAAATGCGGCTTAACGGGGTGTTAGCATCTAATGGACTTCGATCATTCCCAAAACTTGGATTGATGTTCATATCAACCTGCCCACCCGACATCAATAAATAGACATCTGCGAGAATTTCGGCATCCAAAAGTGCTCCATGAAGCTCTCTCCCCGAATTATCAACACTATATCTTTTACACAAAGCATCAAGATTGTTTCGCTGACCTGGGTGGAGCTTTCGAGCCATTGTTAAAGTATCAAAAATATTACAATTCGTCTCGATAAGTCCGTAATTATCGGGTAATTTTGCAATCTCGTGATTAAGAAATCCGACGTCAAAAGGGGCGTTATGAATAACTAATTCTGATCCCTTAAGGAAATCAAAGAGTTCTTTTGCGATAAGCTGAAATGTTGGTTTATCAGCCAGAAATTCGCTACTAATTCCATGAACGGCCATTGCACCCTCGTCAATATCCCGCTCTGGATTAATGTATCGGTGGAAATTTTTTCCTGTAAATTTTCTGTTTACTAACTCAACAGCACCGATCTCTATAATTCTATGATTCTGCGAAATTTCTAGTCCAGTAGTTTCGGTATCTAAAACAATTTGTCTCATTGAGAGTTACTGATCCTCCTCGGGAAGGGATAAAATTTCGTCAGCTAAATTAGCAATGCCCAGGTTTGCAAGAGAATCTGCGCGCTCATTTTCAGCATGGCCGCTGTGACCCTTCACCCATTGCCAAGTTATTTCATGACCTTGCATTACAAAATCAAGTTTTTTCCACAAATCAATATTTTTCACAGGTGTTTTAGAGTTTCTTCGCCAGTCACAGCGTTTCCAATTAGGGAGCCACTTTTGAACTCCTTGTAAAACATAATTAGAGTCTGAAACAACAGTGACACGGCAATACCGCTTTAATGCTTTCAGTCCCTCAATTACGGCTGTCAATTCCATACGATTATTGGTAGTCTCGAGCACACCCCCATATAAAATTTTCTCCTTACTTTTATACCGCATAAGTACACCCCAACCGCCTGGACCTGGATTACCGCGACACGCTCCATCGGTAAAAATTTCTACCTGCGGAAAATTTTTATCCATCACTTGCAGTGCTGGTCATTACTGAATCATGCGATATAGAATTAATGTTTTGACTCGCTTTTCCATATCGCTTGGGCGAGCTGGCCCAAGATGTTCGTTTCCATCCGATTCCTTGCACTTCCCGTTTGATTGCATGAATTATGTACACATTTCCGAAAGGTATATTCAGTGCCTCACACCAGCTTTCAAAGGAGCTCTGTGCTCTATAGTTACCAAATCCAAATGGCTTATGAGCAATATGGGTCACCTCTAAAACATGAAAACTTAACAACGATAACCAGTCAATAAGACGATTTTTACGTAGATTATGGAACCTGTACTGTGGCCGTCGTGTCAGTAGCTGCATCAGAAATTTGATGCTTCCGTGGAAACCAAAAGGATTAAAAACGCACAACACCAAATGCCCTCCGGGCATGACCACTCTGCAGACCTCAGCCAAAACTAATTTTGGTGAGGAAGAAAACTCCAACCCATGCTGTAAGAGAACCACATCGAGAACGCCCGTCGGCATCGGTAATTGACTATAATCACAGACAGCCGCATGCTGATCTTCAATATCCGAGGCATAGAAACTGAAGCGATGCAATTGACCAAAACAATCTAGACTTTTACGATCACCAATTGCTCCCAAGCTCAGCAAGCGATAACCGGGCAGTTGTGAAAACTTTGAAGTGAAAACACGCTTTTCGCAATCAATTATGTAACTCCAAAAATCTGAGGATGACCAGCATCTGAGACGTTCAGCCGTAATGGCTAAATTGCTGACTTTGAACCGACGAAAGAAAGGTCCTAAGATTTTTTTATAAATACAAAGTGACATATTAAGTGACTAAGAATTTTGTAGATCGTATTATGTTTGCTACGGACTACAAAAACCAGATAAAAAGGTTGATCGATGAGAGAGATTGTATTAGACGTCGAGGTAATCGAATCACTGACAGATAATTACATTTGGTTATTCGTAAACTATACTGAATCTTCAGCGTTTGTGGTTGATCCAGGAGAAGCGTCGGCTGTTCTTAACTGGCTCAAAAAAAGAAAAATCAATTTACTCGGGATATTGATTACCCATCACCACCCAGACCACACTATGGGTGTTGAAGATCTTGTCGTCTATTACGATGTTCCCGTGTACGGACCTCACAACTCTCCTGCAAATTGTATAACGAAAAAACTCCGGGAAAATGACGATCTACTACTCCATGGAAATAGATTTAGTGTAATTGAAGTTCCCGGTCACACGAGTGACCATATAGCTTATTTTTCGTCCAGTTCCTTTGGCGGCAACCATATATTATTTGCTGGAGATACGCTGTTTGGTGGGGGGTGCGGGAGGCTATTTGAGGGCACAGCTCACCAAATGCATAGCTCTTTAGGAAAAATCAAAAGATTACCCCAAAATACTCTCATCTACAGTGGGCATGAATATACGATCGCTAATTTAAATTTCGCAAGCTCAGTAGAACCCAATAATGATAAGCTGACAAAACGTTATCAAGATGATTGTCAAAAGCGAAATATGAACAAACCAACTTTGCCAAGTCTCCTTTCATTAGAGCGTGATACCAATCCTTTTTTGCGAGTAAGTAAAGAATCAGTCATTAGCGCAGTACACAAAAAATTTAATATTAATGACTGTAGCGAGCAAGCAGTATTTGAGGCCCTTCGAAAGTGGAAAGACATTTTTTAATCTGATAAAAATCGTGTTCAAAAAAACCTTTTTATCCCTGATTGGATGAATTAACAACATTGTTCAGACTGCAACACAGAGTGATGTTTCACTTACCGCTAATGGTGGCGATGGTAACTTCCATTTGTCTTTCAAGTTGCTCCTGGTTAGATACCTCGGAAAGCGAGTTAAAGCTCCGTCAAAGCGAAACACTCTCTCCAAACCCGCAATTAAATAATTTCAGGTCATTACCAATCTCTAATCAAAAAGCCAACACTCCCCCAGATATTAATAAATCTTTGGCAACAAAAAACAGTTGTGACAAAGACTTATGGCAACGATTACGCAAGGGATACAGGCTCTTGCCGAAAAGCTTGCCCAGTCGAGTGCATTCTTACAGGAAAGAATACCTCCAGAGAAGAGAGTATCTGCAGACAGTATTTGTTCGCTCGAGGCCATTTCTCTTTTTTATCGTCGAGGAGCTGGAAAAGTCTAACATGCCTTTTGAACTAGCATTACTGCCAATCGTCGAGAGCGCGTTCAATCCGTTCGCCTACTCTCGGAGCCATGCCTCAGGGCTTTGGCAATTTATACCTTCCACTGGTGCCTACTTTGGGCTAAAGAAAAATAACTGGTACGACGGACGCCGTGATGTTGTAGCATCAACAACCGCTGCAATTGAATACTTAGCATACCTGCATCAGCTCTTTGATGACGATTGGCTTTTAGCGTTGGCTGCCTACAATACAGGACAGGGATCTCTAGCAAAAAAAATCTCACAAAGTCGCGCCAAAGGACAAAATGGGGATTTTTGGACTCTTGAGTTGTCGCAGGAAACAGCACAATATGTCCCTCGGCTTCTCGCACTGGCGGACCTGATAAAAAATTCTCAGCATTACGCCATCGATTTGCCGCATATACCCAATTGCCCATACTTTGAAATAATAACAATAGACAATCCAATTAATATTTCAACGCTCCAAGAAAAAACTGAGCTATCAATAGAAGAATTCCTTAATTTAAATCCAGCATTCAATCGATCAATGACACCACCCAACGGGTCATATGACTTACTTATCCCCGTTAAATCTAGTGAACAACTGAGAAACTTCATCGTGGAAGGTACAGAGAATATATGGACCTCAATGCGTGAACATATGATCGTCACTGGAGACACTTTGAGTGAAATAGCTTTGTCAAACAAAGTTCAGCTAGACTGGTTAAAAAGTTTCAATAATTTAGAGTCTGATCACATTGAGGTCGGAGAGATCATTGTGATACCCACAGCCGATCAGTCGCATTGGCAGAGTACTCAAGTTCACAATCACTGTCACGACTACCGAGTGGTGCAAGGAGATTCACTCTTAAAAATTGCTTATCGATTTAACCTAGCATTGACCGAGCTTAAAGAAGGGAACCAACTCTCAAGTGATACCATTAAAACTGGTCAAATACTGCGAATACCTTGTTATGGGAGAAATGAAAGCATACGAACCAAAACAACTATTGTCTACAGGGTAAAGGTGGGCGACTCTCTCAGTCGAATAGCAAATGAATTTAGAGTTTCTGTCGCCGATATCACTCATTGGAATAAGATAAAGAGGGATATGATCCTCAGACCAAACCAAGCGCTTAAGATATTTGTGGATACAACACGCCTTTGAATCATTGATTTTGAATTTTTTTCAGATAATAGTTATAGGCCTTGAGAAAAAATTCACTGTCTAACCTTCGCAGCTTCAATCAACCCAGAATGGTATGACTCAAGCTCCCTATTTGTAAATGAGGAGGCGATTGAATCCTTAAAAGAACTCTGCTCGTCAATACTCAACGCCATGTAGTCACCAGCTTTCCTATCATAAACCGTGATAACTAACAAATCCTTGGAGCGCGACAAAAAGCTTGCATGTGCTTTTACACCACCAAAAACAACTGAGAAGGCTAAAGCATTCACCTCAGAATCTAGTGAGGGAGTTGTTCGATCAGCGTCTAGGACAACTTGCCATTGGAACCCGCCAGATTGTGCAAGTTGTTCGACTGTTTCTCCCGATTCCAGTTTTGAGATAAAATCTTGTCCTAGCCTATTTAGTTTTATGTCAGCACGATCCGAAGCCATTGATCTTTTTATTTCCATACTGACGTCGCTATACTCTTTCTGCTGAGTCTTAATGTGGCGATTCAATTTAACCACGGTAAATCTATCAGGTTCGATCTCGAGAACTTCACTTGCATATCCATTAAAAAGCACATCATCACTGAAAGCGGCATCTCTCACACTCTTGAATGATCCAATTCCGTCGCCCGCGGCTCTCGTCATTAGAGAGGACTCGGAAACAACGGCATCCATCTGTTCGGCCAGCTCTGTCATTGATTCAGCATTGAAACTAAGTTCCCGTAAAGTGGCGAGCTTTTCGTTCAGAAGGCTATCAATACGCTCATTGACGATCTCTCTCTCTATGCGAGGCAACTGCTCGTCTTCTTGAAAGCGAGACTGTTGAACTTCAAGTAATTTTATTATGTGCACGCCACTCTCCGTGGGCACCGGATCTGAAATATCTCCGACCGATAATTTTTCCAATGCCCGCTCAAAACTCTCCGGAAAGGTTGATCCATCGGTAAATCCTAGATCACCCCCTATCGCTGCTGATCCAGCATCGGTCGAAAACTTTTCTGCAAGATCTTCAAAAGACTCACCAATGGAGATTGCCTGCATTATTTCCGATATCAAATCACTGTCTAAATCAGGTAACAAAATGTGGGCGGCACGACGAGAAATAGCAGGGATGAAATTCTCGGCCTCGTCCCTAAATCTAGCAACCAGCTCGCTTTTCTCTACTAGTATGTCTCTTTTAAGAAGTTGAGCTGAAATTTCTATGAAATCTACTGAGACCTGTTCCTCTGACTGAAATAAATTTCCGTTCTGAGCATAAAAGTCTTTAATTTCAGTCTCTGGAATCTCTATATTTTCAAGAACCAATTGTCTCGGAACCGTAAGATAGTAATAACTTCGAGTTTGAAAAACTAATTCCGCAATTGACGATAGCATTTGATCGGTAATAAACCCCGATAACCGATAGCCGTCAAAAAGCTGTCCGGAAACCATCTCATTGGTAAGCTGTAACTTGAACTCCGAATTAGTTTGCCCTCGATTCCGGATGAAATAACGATACCGATCCTCGTCGAATTTTTCATCCGTCTGAAATGCTTCAACAGACATAAGTACTTTATTTAACATGTTGGTTGAGACTGCCATTCCCTGATTTAATGCGTTTTGAGATGCAACAGCACTTCCAATAAGTTGCTTAAGAACAATTGGTCGAAGAGTATTATCATCGAGCTCCTCCGATGTTATGCTCGAATTTTCAGCCCGAATCCTATTTCTTAGACGCTGCAATTCCAGCAATAGCTCCTGTTCTGTTATAGCCTCTCCATTCACAGTTGCTACTTCACCCGAACCGGCACCGCCAAGAGAAATAGATCCAATACCCGTAAATGTGAATATCACTCCAATAACGATGACAATGAAAATCGATACACCGCGCATCTTGCCACGAAAGCTGTCTAGCATAAAAAACACCAATTGAAAAAAAGGCGCCTTATCAAGCGCCCTATTATATAGAATCTTGCTCTTTTAAAAACTCCCTAATTAACGGCATCCTTTAGGGCCTTACCAGCCTTGAAGCTTGGAACATTCGCTGCAGAAATTTCAATCTCCGCACCCGTTTGCGGATTGCGCCCTGCGCGAGCGGCTCTGTGCTTGACAGAGTATGTGCCAAAACCAATTAGCGAAACCTGCTCTCCGTTTTGTAACGCTGTAGTTATGGCATCCAACGCAGAATCTAGTGCTCTACCCGCTGACGCTTTTGATATATCTGCTCCATCTGCAATCGCATCTACTAATTCAGATTTATTCACCTTTTTGTTCCCCTTTTTTTGGATTTTGAAGACTTCCCACACATCATGAGTGCAAATGCAGAAAGCAAAAGCGACCGCACCCGTTCAACACACGTTATACCAACAGCAATTTCTTCGGTCAAGTCTAGTATTAAAATTAAACTCTTTTCACCATTAGTGTGTGTTGGCTATTCCGCTTGAAAGCTCACTTTTGGCTGATGTGCTACTCTTATTAAATTCTTCGTCTGTCAGAGGTGTTGGACTTGTTTCAAAGGCTATATCTAAAACCTCATCAATCCATTTGACTCTGCAAATAGTCAGATCTGATTTAATGTTATCCGGAATCTCTTTGAGATCGCTACCATTCTCATCTGGGATAATGACAGTAGAGATACCTCCCCGCCGGGCAGCCAATAATTTTTCTTTTAAACCACCAATCTTTAAGACTTGACCCCTTAATGTTATTTCGCCCGTCATCGCTATTTCGGCTCGAACCGGGGTTCCTGTTAGCACGGAAACCATCGCAGTACACATCCCGACCCCCGCAGATGGTCCATCTTTGGGTGTAGCACCCTCTGGAACATGAATGTGGATATCATTTTCTTGATGGAAGTCTTTTCGAATACCCAAAGTCTTGGCTCGGCTTCTAACCACCGTCAGTGCTGCCTGTATGGATTCTTGCATCACGTCACCAAGCGAACCTGTTTTTACAACATTACCCTTCCCCGGAATAGCGGACGCTTCAATCGAGAGCAACTCTCCCCCTACAGACGTCCATGCTAGCCCCGTAACTTGTCCAATCTGATTTTCTTGCTCCGCCCGACCATAATTAAATTTTCTAACTCCGAGGAGTTCCTCCAGTCTCGAGACATCTACTTCGTCTTTAACTCGCTTCTTTTCTCGAACATGTTGAGTGACAATTTTTCGACAAATCTTTGCAATGTCACGTTCCAATCCACGCACACCTGCCTCACGAGTGTAGTATCGAATTGTGTCCTTCAGGGCATCTTCCGAAACGGTTAGTTCTGACTCACGTAAGCCATTTGACTTTCTTTGCTTGGGTACAAGGTACTTATCTGCAATCGCAACCTTCTCATCTTCGGTATAGCCTGGGATACGAATTACTTCCATTCTGTCCAGTAACGGACCGGGTATGTTCATCGAATTAGAGGTGCATATGAACATTATCTCAGATAGGTCATAATCAACTTCGAGGTAATGATCATTGAAGGTATGGTTTTGCTCAGGATCCAGCACCTCAAGGAGGGCTGAGGCTGGATCACCACGATGATCCATCCCCATTTTATCTATTTCATCCAACAAAAACAGCGGGTTTTTCGCACCAGCCTTTGATAGTTTTTGAATGAGTTTACCAGGCAGACTACCAATATACGTGCGTCTGTGACCGCGTATTTCCGCTTCATCCCGGACCCCTCCCAAACTCATTCTCACGAATTTGCGTCCGGTAGCCCGTGCAATTGATTCTCCGAGAGAAGTCTTTCCCACTCCTGGTGGGCCAACCAGACAAAGGACGGGACCCTTCAATTTTTTCACACGCTTCTGTACAGCCAAGAATTCGAGGATTCTTTCCTTAACCTCTTTCAGCCCGTAGTGATCATTATCTAATGTGGTCTCTGCTTCTTTAAGATTGTGTTTTACTCGAGTTCTATGCTTCCACGGTACGCCAATCATCCAGTCGATGTAATTACGAATTACCGAGGCCTCGGCAGACATTGGGGACATCATCTTGAGCTTATTCATTTCTGAGCGAACCTTCTCTAAGGCGGCAACAGGCATACCAGCCTCAGCAACACGTTTTTCTAATTGATCTAACTCGGATACTCCTTCATCCATGTCTCCAAGTTCTTTTTGAATCGCTTTCATCTGTTCATTCAAGTAGTATTCTCGCTGACTTTTCTCCATCTGTTTCTTGACTCGTCCACGGATTTTTTGCTCAATCTGAAAAAGATCTATTTCAGCCTCCATAAGACCCATTAAATGCTCTAACCGACCATTCAAATTTGGAACCTCTAGGATTTCCTGTTTTTGCTCCAAACTCAGTGTCATATGAGAAGCAATAGTATCAGCTAGCCGATGAGGATCCTCAATTCCGCTGACGGTAGCAATTACTTCTGAGGGGATCTTTTTACTCAAGTTCACATATTGTTCAAACATCGTTGTCGTCGATCTTATCGTGGCTTCGATCTCACCCGATGCCACTTCCGCATTTTTAAGTTCCTCCACTTGGGCGATAATAAAATTCTCACTTCCAACTTCAGCCACCAACTCGACTCTGTTCATTCCCTCAACTAAAACCTTCAACGTGCCATCCGGGAGCTTCAGCATCTGCAATATAGTCGCGAGTGTTCCCACGTCATATAACTCATCCATTCCAGGATTTTCATTCGCAGAATCTCGCTGAGCCACCAAGACCACCTGCTTGCTGTCTTCCATTGCATCCTCTAGAGCGCTTATTGATTTTTCTCTGCCCACGAAAAGAGGAACAACCATATGCGGATAGACAACCACATCCCGAAGCGGCAGAACTGGGTACGATTTTCGCTCAGATTTTTCCCTAAATTTGGACATGCACACCCCTTCTAGTGATACTTTTTTGTTCGTGAACATCAAGTTTGAGACGAGACCCAAATTGATTTCAATTACTGCTCCGTCCTATTTCAATCACCCTTCGTCACTAGCAACTAATTTTCTATCTTGCTTCTCGTAAACTAAAAGCGGTTCATTTTCGCCATTAATCACTGCCGCATCAACAACAACCTTAACCAAATCACTCTCAGAGGGAGCCCGATACATTGTGTCAAGAAGCACAGTTTCAAGGATAGATCTTAGTCCTCTAGCTCCAGTTTTTCTTGATATCGCCTTATCCGCAATTGCCTCGAGAGCGTCCGCCCTCAAATCTAGGTCCAAGCCTTCCATCGAGAACAACATTTGGTATTGCTTGTACAAAGCATTTTTTGGTTGCTTCAAAATCGCCACTAACGCATCACGATCGAGTTCTTGAAGAGTCGCTACAACAGGCAAGCGACCAATAAATTCAGGTATTAGTCCGTATCCAATTAGATCACCAGGCTCCACTTCCAGCAACGTCTCACCAATTGTTTTTTGACCATCTTTACTGTTGACCTCTGCACTAAACCCAATCCCACCTTTCTCAGACCTCTCGCGTATTACTTTTTCCAGGCCAGCAAAGGCTCCACCACACACAAACAATATGTTAGACGTATCAACCTGTAAAAATTCTTGTTGAGGATGCTTTCTTCCTCCTTGCGGAGGGACAGATGCTATCGTACCCTCTATTAGTTTGAGCAACGCTTGCTGTACTCCCTCTCCGGAAACATCGCGAGTAATAGAGGGATTGTCGGATTTTCGGGAAATTTTGTCTATCTCATCTATGTACACTATCCCTCTTTGCGCCTTATCTACATCGTAGTCACACTTCTGCAAAAGCTTCTGTATAATATTTTCCACGTCTTCACCCACATAACCCGCTTCAGTGAGCGTTGTAGCATCAGCAATAGTAAACGGCACTTCCAATAATCTGGCTAATGTCTCTGCAAGTAAAGTTTTTCCGCTCCCAGTGGGTCCTATGAGCAATATATTACTTTTACCTAGTTCAACTGTTTTTCCTTCTGTCCCCTTATCTTCGCTAACCTGAAGGCGTTTATAATGATTATAAACTGCAACTGACAGGATGCGTTTAGCTCTCTCTTGACCGATAACATAATCGTCCAAGATCGTCTTTATTTCGATTGGGACCGGTAGCTTTGATGATGAGTCTTCTGAGCTAACAACCTGTGCTTCTTCCGATATTATGTCGTTACAGAGATCCACACACTCGTCACAAATATAAACGGAGGGTCCCGCTATCAGACGGCGAACTTCGTTTTGATTCTTACCACAAAATGAACAAAACAGCAACTTTCCGGACTCGCCACCAATGTCTTTTCCACTCATCCTTACCTCCTTTGGCGAAAGGTTGTGTCGTTAGATTTCGAGGAGTATTTCGTTATGTCACACCTTAAAAAAGGTTAGCGTCTTTAAACTCTTTTGTCTAGCACGGCATCCACTAAACCATAATCTTTAGCTTCTTCGGCACTCATAAAAGTGTCCCTCTCTGTATCCTCAGCAATTCTATCGATCGAGCGTCCAGTGTGAAGAGCAAATAAGCGATTCAGCCTGTCTTTGGTCTTTAGGATTTCTTGTGCCTGGATGTGTATATCGGTTGCCTGGCCTCTCGCTCCTCCGCTAGGTTGATGAATCATTATTCTTGAATTTGGAAGGCAAAACCGCTTTTTTTCAGCACCTGCCGCTAAAAGAAAAGCGCCCATAGAGGCTGACTGTCCAATACACATTGTGCTTACATCGGGTTTTATAAATTGCATGGTGTCATACACCGACATGCCTGCGGTGACGGATCCACCAGGGGAATTAATATATAAGTGAATGTCTTTGTCTGGGTTCTCGGACTCAAGAAAAAGCATTTGAGCCACTAGAAGGTTTGCCACTTGATCTTCAACCGGACCAACCAAAAAAATCACGCGCTCTTTCAACAGGCGCGAATATATGTCGTAAGATCTCTCACCTCGGGAAGTCTGCTCGACCACCATCGGTATGAGCCCGCTCGCTTTGATGTCACTCATAGTAAAAATTTCTCTTTTTGTAATCTTGAACCATATCTACGTACGTGGATGCCTGAGGGTTTCCCACCTGTCGGAAAATTAGTCACCGCTTTGCTGTTCTAATCCACGCACACCGTCCACTCGCTCTTTGAGGAGGTCGCCATAATCGAGCTCCGGATCAGGTTTGACAGCGTCTTTATACCGCAAAACTTCCTCCTCCACCTCTGCCTTTGAAAGCACAACCTCCATGAGCTGATCTTCCATTGTCGACGCTTCTATCGCCGAGAGTAACTCGGGTTTTGAGTAATAATAATTAATCACTTCCTGCGGCTGATCATAAGTTTGTGCGATCTCCGTAACCCTATTTTTGACAGTACCGGGGTC
>MDTB01242462.1_pt1 | contig 34878 bp, 34 predicted proteins | sample 811161 | NCBI WGS metagenome assembly MDTB01 (sample SAMN05326650, study PRJNA326480) | marine metagenome | isolation source: seawater | place: Mediterranean Sea | collected 2009 | reverse complement strand
TGGTAGCAAACATTAATCCTATAAAGAATCCAATTAGTTTTATGTACGAAGCTCTTAATTGATAAAAAAAACATAATAAGTAGAGGAATCCAAATCAGAAACATAATTAAGTCAGATAAGCTATAAGAGTCCTTATATGGATTAGGCCTATAACTCAAATGATTTATCCCTCTCATTATTAAAGGTTTAATTATCTTTGAGGGATCCTTTTTCAATTCTTCAAATACTTTTTGAATGTATACGCCACTTTTCTCTGATTCCTTAAAGGAGTTTATGTAATCACCATTTAAAAAAGAGCTTCTTGAATAACCTCCTCTGATAATTTCAGGATCTTCAAAATCATGATTAGAAAGATAAATCATATATCCCAGCCTGCTGGTTGTTGGCATGAATGAATCATGAAGATTATAGTTTCTTAAAGTCCAAGGAGTAAGAACAAGGACAAATACCAGGCTGGATAGAAATATATTTCTAAGACTTATGTTATTTTGAAATTTAAAAAAATAATTTAATAAAATTGATGAAATTAATAAAAATGGCATTAACAATAGAAACTGAGATCGAGTTAATACCAGAAGTCCTGAAAAAATACCAAATAATAAAAAGTAAATCAGTTTATTTTTTTTTACTCCAGCAAGAAAGAAATAAGTTGAAACTATACAAAAGAGTGCTGCTAGGATTTCTGTAAGTAAAAATAGAGAAAAGTAATTTGCAGGCGGATAAAAGAGAAACAGCAGGGAGGGTATGAGAGCTATTTTCCTCTCACGAAAAACTTCAAAAGATAATACGAATATCATCGAAGTTGTTAAAGATCCTAATAGAATTATAAAGATTCTTCCTACAAAAGGATCTGGATTAAATAATTCATATAGTCCTGCTAATAAAAATGGAAGAGCCGGAGGTCTAGAAGATGACCTTATGAGTTCTGAATTTGGATCTGCGCCATTGTCTCCAAAGCCTTGGCCATAGTAAATTGCCATTGCATGATTATGGTAATTTAAAGCATCTTCTATAGGTTCTCTTTCTAGTCCATCTGTATAAATTAATGAGATAAATTTGATTAAAAAACTAGCGAGGAAAATACAACCCAAAATAATATAAGTGCCTTTCATTTTTATTTATTAATATAGTTTTTGTAGGTTATATGAAAAAAGAAACCGAGCAACAAAATCAAAATTACAGAAATAATTAAAAGGTTAAATCTAAGGTTAAGAATAGACTCTGTAAAAAAAGAGATAAGAAAGATACTTGGTGTCAAACCTACTAAGTTTAATAAGAAAAATTTTGGGAATGAAATATTTACCAAAGAAACTAAAATATTTTGTATTACAAAAGGTATAAAGGTGAAACGAACGAACAAGATAGATTTATAAGGATTTTCATTAACTATTTTAGTTCTGATGTAGTTTGTTTCATCATTAAGATAACTCTCGTAATTAAAATTAAATAACCTTATTAAAAAGTAAGGAATGCAAATTGCAGTTATCAAAACTAAATAGGAAGCAAAAATTCCATAAAAAAACCCAAGAGTTGAAGTGTAAAAAATTATAATTAAGGATCCGGGTAAGATGAAATTACTTAAAAGGATAAAAATTATACTAATAAGAAATATATTATTACTGGAAAAATTTATTAAATTGTTAAGAAGATCTTCCATTGGTTAAGTTTAATATGATTTTTTTCATACCATCTTCAAGGCTAGTTTTAGGTGACCAACCAATATATTTTAAATTATTAATTTCGGATACAGAGTTCATTATCTCGTTTTTTCTGTAAGGTATCTTGCCGAAGACTAATTTAGTTGTAGATTTCGATAACTTCTTAAATAAGGTTGCAAATTCTTTTAAGGGGACTCCTTTACCAGATCCTACCTGAAAATTTACAAAGTTCGGGAACTTGTTTAGGTTATCTAAAATTAAACCTACGCAAAGAATTAAGTCTTCGTAGAAAATGAAATCTCTAACTTGTTCACATTTGGAAAGTTCTAAGATATCTTTATTATTTAGACACGCTTTCATCAAAATATTAGTGAAATCATTTCCTTTTTTATTTGGTCCATAAATTGTTTCTATTCTTAAATTAACAATTTTTAAAGAATCCGTGGCGTTCTCTTTAAGAATATTCCTAAAAGCAGCTTTAGATGAAGAGTAATGATTAACATGTTTTGGCAAACTAGTATCGAAGTTAATGAAATGTTTAGCTTTAATTTTTTTTGCAATATCAAGAACTTTCAAGGAATAGTCTAAATTTGTTTCATATACTTCTTTTTTTGTCTCTCTATTTCTCCCATAAGATGTTGCAAGATGAAGAACACAATCAATTTCATCGATTAAACTCAATAAATTATTTTCATCATCTTGATCAAATAGTTTTATGGAATTATCAAAATTAGTAGCTACAGATTTTTGCCTAACTAATGCTATTATTTTTTTTTCAGATGAGACTAAATGCTCAATTAAATGATGGCCCAAAAAACCAGTTCCGCCTGATATAAGAATATTTTTCATTAAATGTTTTTAACCTATATTCAAATTTGAAGCCTTATCATTGACCTTCAGTTCAGAAATCAAGAGAAACTTTACAAATGAATTAATCATCAAGCTTTTAATGCCAATCAAAAAAAAACTTTTGACTCAGGCCCTCTCTTTCAATTCGATCTTTTAACTCATAAGTAGACTTCTCAAGAGCAGTGAACTTTCTTTCATGAGTTTCAACATAGACTTTATCTATATATTTGAATGAATTCTTATCAAGTAAATGATTTAGTAAATCGATCTCATATCCCTCTATATCAATTTTTATAAGATTAATTTTTCTATTTATTCTTTGTAAGAATTCAGCAAAATCTATCTCATTAACCTCTTCAGTTAATTCAGATGAAACATTTGGTTTATCATCCATTAAGCTGCTTGATTGTGATAAGTCTTCACTACTATCCATAGAATCTTTGTGAAGAAAAAGTTTAACCTTTTCGTCCTTTATTCCTGCCGCAAATGGTTTTACCTGAATATTTTGGAATCTTTCAGAGACTGAATTTAAACTTGATAGCGCAAATTTATTTGGCTCAAATGCAATAACTTCTGCTCCAGTCTTAGCCATCAGTTCAGTAACTAGACCTACATTAGCCCCTAAATCTATTACAAGGGAATCAGTATCTAGTTTTTTTAAATGATCAAGAAACTCTTTTGGCAACATTGCTTCGAAGCGTTTAATTCTAATCCAATTAAAAAGTTTAGGGCTTAGTTTTCCTAAAAGATATTTTAAAAAATTTTTAATTTTCTTTTTCATCTTTGAAGTACTTTATAAAATCTCAAAAATTAATTTTTAAATTAACTATAAATATGGAATAAATTATCAGACAAATAATCAACCTTTGTTAGTTTATTTTTATTTGAAATATTTGATAGTCTTGATATTTTTTCGTTGATTTCCTCAAATGAAATCCCATCAAACTTCTGTTTTTCATAAGTAATGCTTTTTGGATTAAATATTCTCTGTTTGATAATTAACAATTGTCTTTTTAGCTTTGTTTGATAATTAAGATATACAGGACCCAAAGTATCTTCAGGGACACTCATTGATTCAATTTCTGAAGATATTAAATCCCAGGAAGAAGAACCTTTTAAATTTTCAATATGCTTTTTCAGATACTCATAACAATCTATCTTGGAGTAATTACTTAGCTCCTTGCCATCTAATATTTCTTGCAATGAAGAAAAAATACCTTCTTCATCTTTACTAATCTTACTAACTTTATTTGATATCTGAGTAGAGTACTCATGATCAGTATAAGGGAGAAAACTCAAGACAGGCTTATCAAGAATAAAGGCCTCCATTCCTGTCGTACATGAACTATGGATTACAGCTTTTGAACCTACTATCCAACTAGCAATATCTCCCTTGGATTGAAGAATTACATTTTGGTATTTTTTTGCTAAGTTATTCCAATGATCAGGGTCTTCGGCAGGATGCGGTCTAATAATAATATTTACATTATTAAATTTCATAGCAACCTTCTCTAGTAATTTTGAATATTTGATAAAAGTTCTTTTAAAAAAATCTTGTTTTTCATGATAGGCCTTTAGATCTTCGCTCTTTTCTATACGACCCATTTTAATAAGAAAATTGTCGAAATTTTCATTTCCCATTGCATGATTGACTGTGAAACTCGATGGAAATAAAAAATAAGGACCAAATTTAGCTTCGTATTTATCAGCCAAATCTTGATGGAATAATTTATTTGGCTCTAGAAGCATATCCATCCTTGGATTGCCAGTTACTTTTATTTTGTCCTTATATTGAGAATATCTGTGTTTTATTAATTCTGCTTCCGATTCTCCCCAGGTGAAAACCTTGTCAGCCAAAGATAAAGTTTCTGCGGATACTCTTTGAGTGATATAACGTTCATAATTAAATAAACTACATAAACCCTCTTCATCAAGCGAAACTAAAATATAGTTATCATTTTTAAGATTTCTAAAAAATTTAAGCTTCTCTTTTGATATTGCTTTTTCAAAAAATATGCCTCTTGGCAACTTAGATAGATGACTTCTTATTGAGTCCTGGGAGCCTAAAATTACATTAAAGCCTTTATCACAAAGCTCAATAGAAAGTTTTAGTCTAGATAGAAAATCCCTAACCTTAATTTCAATAGGAATAATTATAAATTTCCCAGAAACCATTTCTTAAGACTTCAAAGAAAATACAGTTAAAATTTTTCCATTTATGTTTTTTCGATCTTCATCTACATCATGCTTAAAATAAATTTTGGCAATTTTCTCTTTGAAAAGGCTTAACAACGTTTCTACGTTATTAATTCTTTGTTCGCTTCCAACAAGGTATCCTCTTCTTGCAATAACTTCCTCATTTGATAAAGGTGAATAAGTAGCACCTAAAGCAATTATGGCCCCCTTTTTTCCCACTCTTATGATTTCAGATGCTGCCTTTGTTTTATCATTACTATAGGCGATCACCCAACCACAAAGGATCAAATCAAACTCATCATCTTGATAAGACAAATTGTGCATATCTCCTTTTTCAATCCAAGGAGAATACGAAATTAAGTCAACCGCCTTGATGTTACTTAAAGGAATTCCATATGACATTACAGATAAAATCTCTGCTTCCAGCTTAGGGCCAATAATTAGAACTTTTATCTTCTTGAGATTATCAGAAATTCTATCAATGCTGATAACAGGATTCATTAAAGTTCTAATTTTTGTTCCTTCATGATGTTTGTCTAATCCAAACAAGTAATCTCCATCTAATAGGGGTTTTTGTTTATTAGCAACCACCCTTCTCAAGTTTGAAAAGACTGTATGTTCGTGAACTTCACTAGTTGAAGCATTATCAATGATAGAAAGTTTTCTTAGAATTTTTATGAACCAGAATGCTCTTACAAAACTTATGATTACCCTGATTTTGGTAAAATTTAGTAAAGCATTCATTATTATTTCTTCAGTCTAGGAACTCTATTCCGATATCTTTAGCTTTTTCTTTAAGAGACAAGACATTGCTAGATAAGCTTTTTCTATGTTCTTCATCATTTATATTATTTTTCTTAAATTCAACATAGTCTTTTAGAGCTTGTGAATCCCTTCCAAATGCATAAAAAATTGACATTCTTGTTTGATGCTCTTTAAGCTTTAAAAAAGAGGGAATTATTTTATCTATATTTGGTGAGAATGATAAGTTTTCTAAAAATTTTAGTATGACAGCACCTCCGCTATGCTCTGTTCTAAGATTCCATATTACAATATCTCCTAATTCAGATTTAGCATTAACTATCTTCCCAGTATTAAAGTATACAGTCGGATCATCATGGAAACCGTTACCAAGGAGTAGGTTTTTAAAATTCAGTTTATTAAAAATTAGTCGATTATGGCTATTTGACCTAAACTTTATCCCGCCACTAAATCGTTTGTGATCCTGCATAAATACCCCAAACCTAAAAATGGGATAATGAGTTTTTCTTGGATTAAGATAATCAGCTCTATTATCGGAGTGAAATATTCTTTCATTCGGTTTGCAATGAAGTTGGCTATCCCTGAAGTAAATGGGATTTTCTCCAAGTATGTCCTTAACTAAGTCAATGATATCTTTTTTAAAAAGTATAGTTCTGAGATCATCATCTTCGAATATATCCCCAGAAACAGATTTATTAAATTTAACTAAAGAGCATTTTTTAGAGCATTTACTTTGAAGAGACTGAATCTCATCTTTGGAAAAGACATTTTTAACAAGAAGAAACCCTTGATCCTCTAAAGATTTAAGTTGAATTTCGCTTAAATATCTTGGCATTAAACAGTAATAGTTTATTTTTTTTTGAGCATTATAACTAATTAAGAAATGAAAAATTCAACCTTTTTTAGATCTTTCTATGAAATCTTTTTTGCTAAGATCAAAAATAAGGGATCTTGCCATATCAGATTTATTTTCAACAACATATTCTTTGAAACCAGTGATATTAAATCCAATCTTTAAATTACTAATTATTGCTTTTTTATTCTCAAATCGACACCCAGCTACAACTTTATCTATATTCATTTCGTTGAAACAGTAGTTCAATGCAAGAGTGCCTAATTCTTTTCCATAACCTAAGCCCCAAAATGATTTTTCACCTATAAATCTTGAGTATTCAGCTATTCTTTCTTTACCCTCATTTCTTATATTGTAAATTTTCAAATTACCAATATGCATTCCGGAAGCAAGATCTTCTACTGCTAAAAAAGTATTGCCTTTTTCATACTCCTTTTGAACATAGTCCTTCAAATCTTTGGGGGTATATTGCTTGGCAGAAGTGTCTGTATGTATCATGACTTCTGAGTCATTCAGCCAACTTAAATAATTTCCTGAGAAATCCTCTTCAGTATGTTTTCTGACCATCAGCCTGCCGCTAGTAAAAGTTTTCATTTTTAAATGTTTTGTTTTTTAAGTTTATAAATATGAGTAAGGTAAACTAATGTTCCTAAAACCCTTAATATCTCATCACATTTTTTTTCATCTATGAATTTTTCTTTTTCAATTAGATCTAATAAGGATTCAATATAAATTTGATCGCCGAGTTTTAGATTTAGAAGCTCAATAGATATATGTTGCCGAAGGTCATCATAAACTAATTCAACTTCCTTATATAAATTTACTTTATCCTTAAGAGCCATTTTGGATATCTTGTTGTAAAAATAAATAAATACTCTTTTAAGGTCTCCTATTAGGTTGTAATTTAGGGCTTTTTTTACAAGTTTATTATGATGATATCCAGACAGTTTCTTGAAAAGTTTGTGGCTATGTGTCTTTATTTTAAAAATAGAACTTAAGGGTAGTTTGTAGTTGATTAAAATAGAAAGTATTGGGCCCTCTCCATAGGGATTTAATCTTGAAATATCCTCTGATTTATTTAATACGTAATAATTAGAATACGTATTTTGAACAAAACGAAAGAATTTTATTAGTTTGAAGTATGAATTCTGCGAAGTAAGATTAAGATTAAAATGCTCATTCAAGTTTATAAATTTCTTTAATTTCAAAGTTTCTTTATTTTTTACCTCGTTATATTCATGATCATTTTCAAGAACTTTACTTTTTACGTGCTCAAAATCACTATTTAAAGTTTGATCAAATTGAGATGACTTTATTTTAGGGTCGTTGAATAGGTTAGATTTTAAATTCTGAATTACTACATTTATCTTAGTGTATCTTAATCTTAATATTGAAGATTTTAGCAAAACAAGGAATCTATAGATTCCTGTATATTCTGTATTTGGGGCAAAAGTATCTATATGGTACATGGAATCTAAATTCTGACCAGTAATGACTGTTCTTGGATGTATATTTTTTCTTGAATAGTAACCTGAATACATCACTCCCATTAACGTTCCTGGACCTGAGGAACATCTTTTTATCAATAATTCTTTTTCTTCAGATTTTGACAATTTATCCTTTTCAACAATACTTAAATCCTCTTTAAAATGATTTGTCACATATTCTGCAATTTTACGATTATTACTTTCCTCTCCTGAGTAAGGGATGAAATAGTGAGTTGCATCCAAACCATATTTTTTCAAAACGGCAAGTAATACTGATGAATCAATTCCTCCGGACATGAATAATGAGATGTCCTTATAGAATTCTTTATATGCTTTAAGAATGAGATAAAGTCTTTTTTCTAGTAAATCTGCTGATAGTTTTATATCGTAGTCAGAATTTGAATCTTCAAAAAATTTTTTAAGATAATTTTTTATTTTAATTTCATTTGTATATGAAATATATGCTCCAGCAGGACATCTCTCAATTCCTTCGAAAATTGAACTCAAGGGAAATCTTGCCAAACCTGGAGCAACCTTACCTATTCTTTTTAAAACTTGATCTTTAAGCTTATTGTCTTTTGTTATTAAGTCGTACTCTTCTTCTGAAATATTAATTACATTATCTTTAGAATCTTTACAAAAATAAAAACCATTATGAACTAAGCTGGAATAACACCTAGACTCGTTTTTAGTTTGTATAACGATAAAAAAACTTCCTATGGATTTAAGTAAAAAATTTTCTAATGAATCAAAATCTTTTAATTTAGATAAATGTTGCAGTGTTTCTTGTGCTGTTAGTAATTGATCAGATATCACAGAGCCGACAAGAGAGCCATACAACTGAATATTTAAAGAATTATTGCTAAGGATTATAGGGTTTTTCCTTGAGAGAACTTTGATTACCATAAGTAAATTAAGTGAAAATATGATTTGTGTAAAATCTCTATTTCATAAATTCTTCAGTGATAAGTTTTTTTGAAGTGGCTCGCCTCGACTAATATCATGAGAAAAAGTTAAGCCTTGCAACTTATTATAAAATTTTGGCACCAAGCCATCTGTTAAAGTAATTATATAAACTTGATCTTCCAAACTCACGTGTTTTGATATTGCTCCGGCACAACCAAGAGTTTCATCATCTGGATGAGCTGCAACAACTAATACTTTTTTTTGCATTAATTCAATCTTTTAAAGCCATCGTGACATACTGGGCCATCTAATAGATTATCAATGTCTTGTCCTGTCTGGCACTTCTTGATCTCTAAGAATATACTATCAAGATCATGGAAATAACTTTCCAAAACTTCGTCATCATGATCAATGCAAGCATAAAAACTTGTATTAGCTAAATATCCCCTCTTCAACATTTCTTGAGTGAGATACGTCTTATATTTTAGATTCTCAACGTGATCAAATGAAAAAGTTGGTAAAGCATCAATTCCTTTTATTATTAAAGATAATTCATTCTTCTTAGCTAAGCCGTTCCATGCGTTTGATACTTTTTTTCCAATAGCTGAAATTTTTTTCCAAGATTCTATTCTTTCCATTACTCTCAGTGAAGAGAGCGCAGCAGTAGGACCTATTCTTTCAGTCCAAAAAGTGCTGCTAATAAAAGTTGATTGACATGCCTGCATTACCTCTGACTTTCCTACAACAGCAGTAATTGCATAACCATTTCCTAAAGTTTTACCATACATCGCTAAATCAGGTTCAACATTATATTTTTTATGAAGACCTCCAAAGGTTTCTCTGAATCCTGAAGTGCACTCATCAAATATAAGAACAATATTATTTTCGTCAGCAAGTTGTCTTACTTTCAAAAGAAAATCCTGTTTAGGTTTTTCGGTGCGCTCTACCTCCATTTTTATTGTCCCAATGTTATGATTTTCTACCAAGTTTTGAAGTGTATCAAAATCATTATAATCAAATGGAAAGACTGTTCCTGCTAAAGATTTTGGAACTCCTGAAGGATTGAGACCTGGTAACAAATGATCCTTTAAAGAATCAGGTGATTTGTGGTTTACAGCAAGATACCAATCATGCCAGCCATGATATCCGCAGATAGCGACGTTATCTTTTCCAGTTGCAGCTCTTGCAATTCTTACTGCTATTGAATTTGCTTCCCCTCCAGAGCGAGCGAATCTTACCATGCCAGCCCAAGAATTAATCTCGATTAGTTTTTCTGCTAAATAAACCTCTTCTGGGCAATTTAAGGTTGACATGTTTCCGGATGAAATTGTCTCTAAAACACTTGCATCAACTTCTTCATTTCCATAACCTAAAGTATTGGTGCCAATACCCATTATTGATACATCAGTGTATCTTTTTCCATCTAAATCCCAGACATGACATCCTTTTGCCTTACTGAAATAAGAAGGCCATTTTTCGGGCAGAAACATTTCTGACCGCTTAGAGAGGAGCATGTTACCTCCGGGAATTACATTTTTCGCTCTCTTCCAGAGCTTTTGCCCTTTTCCCATATATTTACCTTCATTCCTTTTAATATTATCATTAACGTTGAAAATTTCTTTATTGGACTCATAAAATTTTAATACTTCTAGCCAAGAAAAATCTTTTCTGGGAGAAAAATTTTTAAATATATCATGCACTAAATTGAAGTCGGATTGTTCATCAACAGTCCATCTAAGATTAGATAGATCCTTGTCATATCTCAAATTCGATATATTAATATCTTTCCTTTCTCTTATTGAAGGAGTTACATGCTCAAAATCGGAAGCTTTGTAAGAAAGTTTCTCTGCCTCGAATAGGACTTTTCTTGTAAAAACTTCAACATCAAGTCCATCTGGATATGTCGGGGGCATTGTATTTGTACAGTAATCTAATTTTTCAGAAAAAAACTTATCAATTATGCAATCAACTAAATGAGGGTCTATGAGAGGACAATCACCAGTTATTCTTACGATGGTTTCCGCTTCATAATCTTTGGCGGCATCTACATACCTTTTAAGCACATTATTTTCACTGCCTCGAAATACTGAAAATTTAATTTTCTCAAGGTGTTCATTCAAGACATCATCAGAAGGTTGATCACTTATTGCAACAACTATGTGATCAATTTTTTTTGAAAGACTTAACCTTTCAAGTAATATTTGAATCATTGGCTCCCCATTTATACTTTTCATCACTTTTCCAGGAAGTCTTGAAGAGCCTATTCTTGCTTGCACTATTGCTAAAGTTTTCATAAATTTTTCCAATTTGAAGGATTAAGTAAAAAATCATCCTCAATATCAAATTGGCTTGGAAAATTTAAGTTATTAAATTTACCTATATTTTTTAAAGAGGAAATTATTTCATTTAACTGAGAAAGAGAATCCACGCCAACAATAACTTTTTTAACCTCTTTCATTTTATAAACGTACAAAATACAAGCTTCTAAGGAAGATATTCCATTTTGGTCCAACCAGTCTTCCCAAATTTGCCATAAAGACTTCCATTTATTAAATCCTCTTGGACGATCTGAGTTATTCATTAATAACAAGCCTTGAAGAAATATGGATCTAGCATGTAATTCTTTTCCATCTTTATTAATCCTGTTCAATAGGTCGGAGCTGTTTATTCTTCGATCAAGAACACTTATAGGACATTGAATAATATTAAAATCATATCTATCATATAGAATATTCAAATCTTCTGGTTGATAAATAGAAATACCTAATTTATCAATAACTCCATATTGTTTTAAATCTTCCAAGGCTCTCCAAACCTTATCTCCATAATCTTGTTTTAAAAGATTTACATCATGAATAAGAAGAGCTTCCAGTTTTTCAATTTTTAAGTTACTCAAAGATTTTTCAACTATTTTATGAGTCGATTCATAAACATTCTTGGTATTTATATCTAATGTATGAAGTTTAGAAATTACTTTCCAATTTTTTGCACCTACCCTGCCTAAGTTTTTCTGACTTTCTCCATATTGAAAAGCTGTATCAAGCGTATCGATACCATTATTTTTGGCTGTTTCCAAAATTTTATATATATCGTCTAAACTTAATTTAATATCTGAATTTGCTATGCCATATTGCATTCCAAATTGAGCAGTCCCTAAAGCTAATTTCATAAGTAAAAAAAGGAAGTATATTTCTTAATTAAATATATCTTCTATATTATTCACTACATATGATAATTCACTTTTTGATAGGCTTGGATACATAGGTATGCTAATGGCAGATGAGTAATATTCTTCAGAATTAGGAAAGTTAGAATAATCAAAATTCAATTTTTTGAAATATGGATGCCTATAAACTGGTATGTAATGAAGATTTACTCCTATTCCTCTTCTTCTTAACTCTGAAAATACAAATTCATGTTTTATAGCGCTCTCTGTTTTATCAATTCTTACAACATATAAATGCATTCCAGAATAGTTATTTTCATAATTAGGGGGAAGTATCAAAGGAAACCTTTCTAAATTCTCTTTATAGAATTCAGCAATTTCATGCCTTTTTTTTGTATTTCTAGAGAGTCTTTTAAGTTGACTTGAGCCAAGAACGGCATGAATGTCAGTCATTCTGTAGTTAAAACCCAGATCTATTTGCTCATAATACCAAGGACCATCGCTTATATCTTTAAAAAATTTAGGATCTTTATTGATGCCATGTTCCCTCAACCCTTTTAGATGCAAGTATAGATCTTCTGAATTGGTAGTTATCATACCTCCTTCTCCAGAAGTCAAATTTTTCACAGGGTGAAAACTAAATACTGAGATATCACTGAATTGACATGCGCCTATTCTTTTACCTTTATAAGAACCCCCAGATGCATGACTTGCATCTTCTATGATTCTAAATCCAAATTCATCAGATAATTCTTTAATTTGATCCATCTCGCAAGATAGGCCAGCAAGATGGACAGCAACCAAAACCTTTGGAAGTGAATTATTCTTTCTTGCTGCCTTTAATTTATTTCTCAAGGCCTCAATAGAAATATTGCAAGTATCCTTATCAATATCAATCAGATCAACTTTAGCACCACAATAAAGGGCGCAATTTGCTGAAGCAACAAAGGTTACTGCGCTTGTCCAGACAATATCGCCTTTGCCTACATTTAAGGCCAAGCAGCTTAAATGAAGGCCGGAGGTAGCACTATTTACTGCTACAGAATAGCTAGATCCCACATAATCTTTAAAATTTTCTTCAAACTTTGGAACTTCAGGGCCTTGAGTAAGAAAGTCACTTCTTAAAACTCTTTCAACCTCTTTTATATCTTGGTCAGTTACTTGCTGGCGACCGTAAGGTATATTTAATCGTTTGACCATGTATCATACTCGAGGATTTCTTTAATTGATAAGAATTGAGGATTAGTGCCAGAATTATATTCGAATCCTTGACTTACTGGAGATCCAACTTCCTTTTTATTGTCTGTAAGAAAATCATTTTCCTCTAAGAATCTTATACTGGGTTTAATTACATAATGTTTTTTAAATTCAATTGTTAAATGAGAATCATCAGCAGGACACATTACTTCATGAAGTTTTTCACCAGGTCTTATTCCAACGATCTCATGACTAGCATCAGGAGAAAGGGCTTTTGCAAGATCTGTAATTTTAATAGATGGTATTTTGGGGACAAATATCTCCCCGCCATACATTCTATCAAAATTTTCAAGAACAAATTCCACTCCTTGTCTGAGGGTGATCCAGAATCTAGTCATTTCAGGATGAGTGATAGGAAGGCTTTTTCCACCATCTTCTATGATTTTTTTGAAAAATGGCACGACTGATCCTCTCGAGCCAACAACATTTCCATATCTAACCACTGAAAATCTTGATTTTCTGCCGCTTGCCATGTTGTTAGCTGCAACAAACAACTTATCTGAAGCCAGCTTTGTTGCTCCATATAAATTTATGGGATTAGCTGCTTTGTCAGTTGAAAGAGCGATCACTTTCTCTACATTATTATTAATGCAGGCTTTAATGACATTTTCTGCGCCATGAATGTTTGTTTTAATACATTCCATTGGATTATATTCCGCAGCAGGAACTTGTTTTAGTGCAGCAGCATGAATGACAAAATCCACAGAATCCATTACCTGGTTTAGTCTTTCATAATCTCTAACATCACCAATAAAATACCTCATCACTTTTGAGTCATGAGTCTCTTGCATTTGAAATTGCTTTAACTCATCTCTTGAATAAATAATTATTTTTCTTGGAGAATATTTCTCTAATAAAACATCAACATATTTTCTTCCAAATGATCCTGTACCACCTGTTATAAGAATTGTCTTGTTATCAAACATCTTTAGTTTTACTCCCTATAATTTCTTCATATGAGCCTTTTTCAACTATCTTCCCTTCATGCATTTTTATTATTAAATCACAATTAGATAAAGTACTTAATCTGTGGGCAATAACAATAGAAGTTGTTTGACCTTTCAAAGAAGATATCGATTCTACTATTTCTCTCTCTGTTGCGTCATCCAAAGCGCTAGTTGACTCATCCATTACTAGTACATTTTTCTGATGATAAAATGCTCTTGCAAGAGCTACCCTTTGTCTCTGTCCTCCGGAAAGTCTTATTCCTCTCTCGCCCATTACTGTTTCAAGTCCATGGGGTAAATCTCTAACTGTTTTCTCGAGACTGCTCTTTTGAATAGCGCGTTCAAGAATAGCTTCATCTATTAAATTATCCTCTACGCCTAATGCAATATTATTTTTCAACGGAGCATCTATTAAAAAAACTTCTTGGGGAAGATAAGCAACTTGTGACCTCAGCTCATCAGTGTTTTCAATTAAAGGAGCATTATTTAGTATTATTTCCCCTTTCTGAGGCTCTAATAGTCCAAGAACAATATCTGCAAGTGTAGTCTTACCTGAACCAGATTCACCTATTATACCTATCGATTTACCAGCAATTATTTCAAGACTTAAATCATCTATTGCTATTTTTGATTCATCATAAGCAAATGAAATATTTACTAAATCTAGCCGCTCAAAGTTTTTATTTTCAATTCCTATTTTTTTTGATTGTGAAACATCGTGTGCCTCAAATGAAACTAAATCGTCATAAAGGATTCTCAAACCATTTCTTCCAAAACGAATTAATGTAACTCCAGATACTATGAAATTTGTAGAAGGAGCTAGTCTAATTGCTGCTACTCCAAACATCGACAAAATAACTACAAGTTCATCCATATTTATACTGAAGAATAGAAAGGTCAAGACCAACGAAAGAATAAAGAGAACTAGAATAAGTTCAACTAAATATCTTGGCAAAGCAGAAATAAATTGTGACTTTACTGTCATTTCTGCAGCTTCTTGAGAGGCTTTGTCAACTTTTTTGAAAAAAAACTCTTCTTTTTCAAGAACCCTAATTTCCTTAAGTCCAAGAACAGCCTCATTTATACCCTGCAACATTTTTTCACTTCTTTCATTCGCTATTGATCCAAAAGAAGTAACTCTCTTTCTGAAAACTAAATCGTAAAAAAGTACAGTAAAAAACAAAATCAAGGATAACAAAAGTAGGGCTTGCCAACTCTGAAAAGATAAAAATATAAAGATGCAGATAATTACAATTCCTTCACTGAGCAACTTAAGCAAAGGAGATAAGGTATTGCCAGGAAATTGACCTGCAAGGTTGAAAATTCTGTAAATATACTCTGCACTGTTTCTTTTTACATAATTCTCATAAGGAAGATTTTGATAGCCTTTTGTTAAAATTCCTCTAATTCTTACTCCTTGCCTGAAACAAAAATACAAAATTGATCTATTAATGATTACGGAAACTATAGCTTTGAATGAGAATAAAAAAAGAAGAAAAATACTCAGCTTATATAGGACTGTATCAGCATTTATATTTATGTTAAAAAATTCAAAATATTTCTTTAACCCTTCCTCTTCAATCATCTCTGGAGAAATCACTAAAGATATATAAGGTGCCATTAATCCTATACCCAGTAAATCTAAAGCGGAACCAAAAAGAAAAAGTAAAACTAATAATGGTAGTTTTCTTTTTTCATTACCCAAAAGAAAAAAAACTTCTTTGAAATACTGTTTTAGCGATGTCAAATTAACACTCTAAATATTTTAAAAGGATGACCTGCCTCGACCTGTTCCATAATACTTAATTCCGTTTTGTTCCATTTTTTTTGGATCATAGATATTTCTTCCATCAAAAATTATAGGAATTGACATTGAATTTTTTATTTTCTCAATATCTATTGATCTAAATTCTTCCCATTCAGTAACTATTACCAAAGCATCGGAATTAACCAATGCTTCTTGAGGAGAATTACAAAATATAACCTGCTTGTTTGAACCATAAATCTTTTTACACTTATCCATTGCCTTAGGGTCATATACTTTTATTTGTGATTTATGAGTAATTAATTTGTCGATCAAGACAAGGCTTGGTGATTCCCTTATATCATCGGTTCCAGGTTTAAAAGATAAGCCCCATATTGAAAAGGTTTTTGTTTGAAGATCATTTCCAAAATGGTACAACATTTTTTTATATAGACTCTCTTTTTGTTCATCATTTACCTTTTCTACAGATTGTAAGATCTTAGGATGATAATTATATTTAACAGCGGCACTTTTTAATGCTCTGATGTCCTTAGGAAAACAAGATCCTCCATAACCTGGTCCTGGATACAGAAAAGAGTTTCCTATCCTTGAGTCTGAGCCAATACCTTTTCTGACATTCTCTATGTCAGCACCAAATCTTTCGGCAATTTGAGACATTTCATTCATAAAGGATATTTTTGTTGCAAGCATTGCATTTGATGCATATTTCGTTAGTTCTGCAGATAAATTATCCATTTCAATGACCCTATCTTTTTGCCTATTGAAAGGAGCATACAATGTTCTCATAATCTCTAAGGCTTTAAGACTTTCGGTGCCTAAAATAATTCTATCGGGTTTTTTGAAATCATTTACAGCGTCTCCTTCTTTTAAAAATTCAGGATTAGAAACTACATCAAAGCTAGGTTTGTTTTTTTTAGTTTTGATTGCATCATTAATGGTCTTTTTTACATAATCAGATGTTCCTATTGGGACAGTAGATTTATTTACTACAACTTTGTAGTCTTCAATATATTTTCCAATCTCTTTTGAAGCAGCTTCAACTTGGGTTAAATCTGCGTCTCCATTTGGCAAAGAGGGAGTTCCAACAGCTAGAAAAATAATATTTCCAAATTTAATAGCTTCTTCATAAGAAGTGGTAAATTGGAGTCTACCCCCAAGATTGTTATTTATTATGTCTTGTAGATTGGGTTCGAATATAGGTAATTTACCTTCATTTAATAATTTTACTTTCTCGCTATCTATATCAAGACAAAGAACTTCATTTCCCATATCAGCAAAACAGCTTGCAGTTACAAGACCAACGTAGCCTGCACCAAGAATTGAAATTCTCATGGTGTTTATGCCTTACTTTGAATGAATAGCTTAAAACTTTCTTGTATATGTTCCATCTGATTGCTATTCAAACCATGATGACAAGCTATTAGGATACCGTTCCTCATAACATTATCTGCCTGAGGGAAATCATCTGCTCTGCCAACACAATTTATTTTATCAAATCCAGGTTGCCTAAGAATATTTCCAGTAAAAACTACTCTAGTTTGAATATTTCTTTCCTCCAAGAATATTTGCAATTCTCTTCTGTCAAATTTTGCACTTTTTTTAATGAGTAAAGGATAGGCAAGCCAACCTGTGTAAGCTCCCTCAGTTTCATTTGGCAATAAAAATAGATCTTCGAATTTTTTAAAGAAATTTTGGTGATCATCAAAAATTTCTCTACGTTTTTTTAAATTATCAGTAAGTTTTTCCAATTGTACCAAACCAAATGCAGCGCTTATCTCTGATGGTTCTAATTGATATCCAATTCTATCGAAAACAAATTTTGCATCATAAGGAATACCAGATAATTCAATATTAAATCTATTTTCAATTGCTTCGCTTTCTTTAAATAAAGAAGAAGATCTGCCCCAGGACCTGAGAAGCTTTGATTGATTTACAATGTCTTCATCATTCGAGCAAAGCATGCCTCCATTTCCAGCACCATTTATTATGTGCGATCCATAAAAACTCGTAATTGATAAATCTGTATATGACCCAACAGGCGTCCCATCGATAGTGGCTCCAAGGGTATCGGCTGAGTCATGAAGAACTAAGAGATTATTTTTTTCTGCGATATCTTTAATTGTTTTCCAATTACATAAATTACCAAGTAGATCAGGCGCTAAAATTGCTTTGGTGTTTTTTGTGATTTTTGATTCAATTTGATTTTCATCAATGCAATATGTCGAATCTTTTACATCCACAAAAGCTGGAATTAGTCCATTCTTAACTAAACATCCAACTGTTGTTGCAAATGTTAATGCAGGAGTTATGACTTCGGAGCCTTTATTCAAATTTAAAGATTCCATAGCCAAATAAAGAGCTGATGTACCTGAATTTGTCATTACTCCAAAATTTTTATCAAAAAGCTGAGCAATCTTATCTTCGAATTCACTAACATTTTTACTCATCTGAGTTGTAGTCTTTAATACATCTACAACAGCTTGAATTTCTTCTTCGCCATGAACAGTAGAACCATATGGGACTCTTAAAAAATCATCTTTCATTTAATTGCCTGTAACTTTTGATATTCTTCAATTTGATAAATTGTTGCCTTTTTCATATCTGAGCCATTAAGAAATTCTTGATACCAGAAAAAAGTTTTGCTAAGAGAATTCTTAAGATCCCATTTAGAATTCCATCTGAGTCTTGAATTAGCTTTTGAAGAATCCAACCTGAGATATTTTGATTCCTTTTGAAAGTCAGATTCTGAAGAGACTTTCACATTTTTAGACCAAAACTTTTTATACTCTTTTGAAATATCTTCTACAGAAGCGTCCTCAGAATGATCAGGTCCAAAATTCCAGTCACTGTTATATTCACTTGAAGAGTACATCTTTTCAGCAAGCATCATATAACCATATAGAGGTTCCAGGACATGCTGCCAGGGTCTTGTAGACTTTGGGTTTCTTAAAATAAGATCTTCACCGGATATGATTGCTCTTATCATGTCTGGAATTAATCTATCCTTGGCCCAATCACCTCCTCCTATTACATTTCCAGATCTAACATTTGATAAGTTAAATTTTTCTTCTAAAAGTGAGTTTTTATAACAACTAGCTATTAGGTCAGCACAACTTTTTGAGTTTGAATAAGGATCATTTCCATTTAACCTTTCGTTTTCTCTATAGCCCCACTCCCACGATTTATTTTCATAGACTTTGTCACTAGTGACATTAATAAAACTTTTTATACTTGGACATTGTAAGGCGCTATCCAATAAATTTATTGTCCCCATTATATTAATTTCATATGTCTCTCTTGGATTTAAGTATGATTCTTGTACAAGAGGTTGAGCGGCTAAATGAAAAACTATTTCTGGTTTAAAATCATTTATTTCGCTAGAAAGTTTTTCTATATCTCTTATATCGGCAATAGTTGTAGGGAAAAGGGTTTCAATTTCTAGAGTTTTAAAAAGCGAATTTTCATTATCTGGTTCAAGAGAATAACCTCTTATCTCGGCGCCTAAATGATCAAGCCAAATTGACAACCAAGAGCCCTTGAAGCCGGTATTACCAGTTATCAATACTTTTTTTACTTTTCCAAAATTGTGTTAGTCCCATAATTTCCAGGGAGCTTTATTAGATCTCCATAATTCCTCTAGTAAATTTTTATCCCTTAATGTATCCATTGGCTGCCAAAAATCATCATGCTTAAAAGCAGATAGCTGATTATCTTTAGCAAGATTTTCTAGAGGCTCTTTTTCCCATATAGTTTCGTCAGCAGAAATGTAATCTAGAGCTTCGATATTTAGTACAAAAAATCCTCCATTTATCATGGATCCATCTCCTTTAGGCTTTTCATTGAAAGAATTAACATTATCTTTATCTATTCCTAATGCACCAAATCTTCCAGGCGCATGTACTGCTGTTAAAGTGGCTTTTTTATTATGGGAATTATGGAATTCTATCAACTTATTGATATTCACATTTGAAAGACCATCACCGTAAGTAAAACAAAAAGAATCTTCTCCTGATAGATATTCTTTGACACGCAAAAGTCTGCCTCCAGTCATAGTTTCGTCTCCTGTATCGACAAGACTTATATTCCAGGGTTCAACATTATCTCTAATTATTGATAAATCATTTTTTTTCAAATCAACTTTGATATCAGAGTTATGAAGAAAGTAATTTGAAAAGTACTCTTTAATAATATATCCCTTATATCCGCAACAAATAATAAAATCGTTAATTCCAAAAAAAGAATATAACTTCATTAAATGCCAGATAATTGGCTTTCCACCAATTTCAACCATTGGCTTAGGTTTGCTGACAGTCTCTTCGGAAAGTCTTGTACCAAGGCCACCCGCTAAAATTACTACTTTCATATTTTCTTAATTTTTAGATATTCTATTAAGAATTATATTTTAAAAATTCTATCTCTTAAAATTACTAATATAGACTCAAAGCCATCTTTGAAGGCTCTGATCTTTTTTCCTTCGCTTTTCGACCTAGGAAAATAATTAACACTGACTTCTTCTATTTTTCCTCCTGTGATTGCAGTTCTGCAAACAAGCTCAAAATCTAAATTAAAACCGTTTGATTTTAATGGAATTACCTTAATAAAATCTGAGTTAAAACATTTAATAGCTGTTGCAGTGTCAGTTAAATTTGTCTTATAAAGTAAGTTAATAACTTTTGATAAAAAAATGACACCATAATAATTTAAAGCGTATTTATAGGTTTTAGTATCATTTAAAAGCCTACTACCTAATACACACATAGCATTTGATGTCTTAATCTTATCCAAACAGTCCCAAATGGACTGGACCTCATATTCTTGATCAGGATCAAAAATAATAAGATACTTCCCTGCAGACATTTCAATACCTTTTTTTATTGAGCCTCCTTTTCCAAGGTTAATTTTGTTAAAAATCTTTTTTACTCTCTTATGGGTCAGAGATTTTAGCCAATCTTTAGTTCCATCGCTTGAATTATTATCAATTATTATTATCTCGTAATCCGTTTTTTTAGACTCGCAACTTTTAATTAATTCTGAAAATGATTTTTCTATGAAAGAAATTTCATTGTATACACAGACAATTATTGAAAGCTCCATCTTTTCTGAAGATAATTTAGCTAGAGTTAATACTTTTTAACAACATCATCATTTTTTGGTGAAATTTTAAATTCTATAAAAATTTTATGAAGTATTATTAAAAATATTAAAGGGAGGATACTAAAAACAGTATATATTAATTGAGAACTAAATGCTCCTCTCCACGATACAAAAAAGAATGGTATTAAAACTGCCATAAACATTAAAGATGTAATTGATTTGCAATAATGAATTTTTTTATCAAAAAATATAATTAAAAATCCAAAAATTACAAAGCCCATGAAAGGGCCAAAAAAAGAAAAATTCCAGAAAAAATCTCCAACTAACGTTATGGATTGACTTGTTCCTCCTCCAAATTCAGATAACCCTTCTCCAAGTCTTTCTTCAACAATCAAAGATTGGGTATCTAATGGTTTTGAAGCCCACAGGGATCTAGGAATAATTACAAATAAAGGTCGAATTAAACTTACTCCCATCAATAAATTAGATGAGTCTATTTCTCTGACTAAGTAAATCAAGTTATCGTAAGCAATCCCGATATCTCCTAGCGCAAGTATGAAACCTAAAAATCCTTTATTGATATCAAAAATCATATAGTAAGCTTCAAAAATATTAGCTGCCCCTAAATCATCTTCAATAGATGACCAAGTTCTAAAAATGGTAGCGTGAACTGCGCCAATAAATAGAAGGCCTCCAAACATAATAAAGTAAGATAATTTAATCCTTTTTTTACTCAAGAAAAGATAAAGAAAGGCAGTTGAAATAAAAATCTTAATTAGATCAACTCTACTTCCCGAAATAGATAATGTTACGAAACATGCAAAAATGAAGATTGAGAGTAGAAATATATTTTTTAGAAGCTTTCTATTCGTATGAAAATACGCATAAGAAAATAAGACAACTAAGAGTCCCAAATTCAAAAAAGTTGTTATTGAACTATATAAATTCATGAAAAATATCATGGACGTTAAAAAAACAAATAATAGGAAAATATCTATTTTTCTTTTTTCCAAAACCATAAAAATTATCAATCTTATTAACGTGACTAAAATCAATTGCGGGAGAATAAAGTAGAAATAAATTTCTACCAATAATGTATCCTACAATTGCTAATAAACTGGCCAAGCAGGCAAAGGATAAATCGTTTGAAGAAAAAGTTTCTGCCTTTATAAAACCAATAGAGTAAAAAAAAGGAAAAACTACTAGGTAATAATATCCTCCTAATAAAAATATTTTGTTGGCGCTAAGGAAAAAAAATTTATCATTCAAATACTCATTAATTATTAAAAAAGAAATCAAGAGTGAGAAGGCTAAATTTATTCCATCTGCACGTTCAAAACTAAAAAAAATGATTGCATATAAAAGGATGTGTAATCCCAATAAATTTATTTTTATCACTTTAACTTTGAGATTATTTTCACTATTTTATCTGCAGTATTTCCTTTGCCATAAGGAAAAAAGTTGCTTGGAATTCTAATTTTATGATGTTTAATTGCATTATCTACAATGAGATTCTTATTTGATCCCACTAATACATTGAGCCCAGCCTCAATTGTTTCCTTCCACTCTGTCTCTTCCCTTAAAGTTAAGCATGGTGTTTTAAAATAAAGAGATTCTTTTTGCATGCCCCCTGAATCTGTAAGTAATAATGAGCTCTTATCAAGCAAATAAAGCATAGTTTTATAGGGGATTGGTTCAATAATATTAAGGTTCTTTAAAAGATGAGTTAGTTTGAACTTTTTAATGCTTAGTTCTGTTCTTGGATGGATCGGAAATAAAACCTGAAAAGATTTATTTATTTCATTTAAGGCAGAAAGGATCTCTTTCAAATTTTCCTGTTTATTAGTATTCTCTTCTCGATGAATTGTACATAAGAAGAAATTTTCGGAAGTAATACCGAATTTTTTCATATTCATATTGTTTAAACCTTTTCTAGAATGTAGAGCTGCATCAAACATAATATCCCCAACAATAAATACATTCTTTTTGATATTTTCATTCTTCAAATTTTTGCTGGCGTCTTCAGAAGGACAAAATAAAACTTCAGATACTCTATCGACTAAAACCCTATTAATTTCTTCAGGCATCTGCATGTTAAAAGATCTTAGTCCTGATTCAATATGAATTACAGGTATGTGGAGTTTTGTTGCCGCAAGAGCACCAGCCAAAGTGGAGTTGGTATCCCCATAAACTAGAACATAATCTGGCTTTTCTTTCATAAAGATGGTTTCTAAATTTTCGATCATTCTTCCTGTCATGGAACCATGACTTAGGTTAGAAATATTTAGGTTAATTTTAGGCCTAGGAATCTTTAGCTCTTTAAAAAAGACGTCAGACATATTGTTGTCAAAATGTTGGCCGGTATGAATTATTTTTTCAGATATTTTTTTACTATTTTTCTTATTATATTTTTTTAAAGCTCTTGAAAAAGCTGATGCCTTTATGAATTGTGGTCTAGCTCCGACAATGGTTAAAATTTTCATTTATCGCTTACATGAGGAGGCTTGCTTAATCTTTCTCCAGATTTATCCATCCAGCCAATCCTTTTAGCTGGAGATCCTGCTACTAGAGAGTAAGGTTCTACATCTTTTGTTACAACTGCTCCAGCAGCTATGAAAGAATAAGCTCCAAGCTCTATGCCACATACGATTGTTGCATTTGCTCCGATGGTTACTCCATGTCTAACAATTGTTTTCTTAAATTGATCTTTTCTTTCTAAGGCTGCTCTTGGATTTTTTACATTTGTAAAAACTACACTAGGGCCACAAAATACTTCATCTTCTAAAATTACACTCTCATAAACGCTTACATTATTTTGAATTTTGCATTTTTTACCTATTTTTACATTGTTACCAACGAATGAATTTTGCCCTAAAGTACATTGCTCTCCTATTACAGACCCTGAACTTACATGGCAAAAGTGCCAAATTTTAGTGCCCTTTCCAATTGTCACTTGATCATCGATAAAAGAAGTATCGTGCACAAAATATTCTGATTTAGACTTCATAAAATAACCTATAAAGTTTTCAATGATTAATTTTCCAATTTTCATAATTTTTATAATTGAGACATAATTTTTGTTACCTCAACTGCACTTTTTGGTCCAGATATGATCGCCTGTTTTTTTTCTCTTATATTTTTTATAAAGTACTTCAATTCTTCTTCCAATGGCATGCTTTTTTTGAAAGAAACAGATTTAAAGTTTTTTGAATTATTAGAAATTCCGAAATCCTTTTTTTCAGCATTAATTTTATACAATCTTAAGTAACTTTTTTTGTCATCTCTGAAATCGACCATCCCCCTACTGCCTATAACAACGACTCTGTGTTCTTTATAAGGGTTATACCAACTATTAAAAATATGGGCTTTCAAATCATTTCCAAAAATCAAATTTGTTATCTGGATATCTGAGATTCCTTTTTGAAGAAATGAATGACTTGTAGAGTTTATTTTAGAAGGCGCCTGATCAATTAAATAATTTATTATTGACACATCATGAGGGCCAAGACTCCAAAAAACATCTTCAAAATCCCTGACTTTACCGAGGTTTACTCTATTAATATAAATGTATTTAACTTTACCTAATACTTTTTTATCTATGATATCTTTTATTTTTCTAATTGCTCCATGAAATAGAAGCAGATGCCCAACCATCAAGCAAAGATCTTTCTTTAAAGCTAAATTTGCTAAGCTTTTTGCCTGTCTTAATGTTTCGCAAAATGGTTTTTCAACTAGCAGATTACAGCCAGAATTGAGAATTTTTTTTGATAATTCATAATGAGTTTTGGCAGGAGTGGCTACAACAAAGCCTTGAAAAATTTTTTCTTCAAGAGCGTGGTCTATGTCTCTAAAGATCTTGAGATAAGGAAATTTTTTCTTATAAATTTTTGTTAATGCCTGATTTTCATCAACTAAGCCTCCAAGATTTCCAATTTTGTCGAGGGTATTAAGATGATTTTTTCCCCAATTGCCCCCACCGACAACACATATTTTAACGTCGTTAAACTTCATTCAAAAGTCCAATGATTTTTTCTTGATCCTTTCTCTTAATATAGGGATGAAATGGTATTGCAAAGATTTTACTTGATATATCTTCTGAATTTTTTTGAGCTGGAAAATTATATAAATTTCTAAAAACAGGTTGTTTGTTTAGAGAAATTGGGTAGTAAACCATTATAGGTATATTTTCTTCTGAAAATTTAGAGATAATTTTTTCTCTATTTTTATTCGAATGAGTGATAACTGAAAAAATTGCATTAGCACTTTTATACCCTTCAGGTATGTATTGAAAAATATATTCATCAGAAATTGAGCTTTTATAAATTTCAGAAACTTCTTCTCTCAATAAAAGTTCATGATCAAATATTTCAATTTTTTCTAACAATATGGCTGCTTGAATTGTATCTAATCTTCCATTAATTCCGACTCTAATATTGTCATATTTATTTTTTCCGGAACCATGAACCCTAATTGATTTTAAAATATCAGCATGTTCATCATTGCTTGTAAAAATTGCTCCGCCATCCCCATAACACCCCAAAGGTTTAGAGGGAAAAAAAGATGTAGCAGAAAAATCTCCAAAACTTCCTGCTTTTCTTTCTCTTATAGATGACCCAAAGCTTTGTGCCATATCTTCTATCAGAATAATACCTTTCTCCTTGCAAAGCTTTTCTAATAATCTAAATCTGGCTGGCAATCCAAATATGTCTACTGCAATTATTGCTTTGAGATCTAATCCATCTTTTGAAATTTGGTCAATCGTGGAATCTAGTTTGGAACAATCCAAATTATAAGTCTGCTCACTTATGTCACAAAAATATACTCTAGCCCCCAATAATTCAATAACTTCTGCTGTAGCTATGTAACTAAATGGAGATGTAATAACTGCGTCATTTTTGCCTATTCCTGACGCCATTAGGGACATTAAAAGCGCATCGGTTCCAGATGAGCATGAAATACAATGTTTCACTCCAACATAGTCAGCGAGTCTTTCCTCTAGTTGATTAACTTCAGGGCCTAATATGAACTTTCCATGGTCAATAACTCCTTGAATTCTTTTCTGAATCTTATCTCCCAAAATTATTTTCTGCTCATCAAGTCCTATAAAGTTGATCATTTTTATGCCTTAAAAATTTTTCTATTACTATTTTTTCTATAAATTCCTCTAGTATCTAAAATGCAAAGCGACTCTTTTCTTATCATTTGATAATCAAAAGATGAGTGATCAGTGGCAATTACGACCAGATCAAAAGCTTTTAGTTTTTTTGGAGTAATCTCAATGGATTTCTTATCGTAATTGTAGTCTCTTGTTTTAGGAAATGTTTTAATGAATGGATCAGAATAACTGACATCTGCTCCATGTTTTTCAAATAAGTTCATTATTTTGATAGATGGTGATTCTCGCATGTCATCTACATCTTTTTTATAAGCTAAACCCAAAAGTAGAATCTTTGCATTTTTTATATCTAAACTCTTTTCTTTAAGTATAGATATTCCCTTTTCAACAACTTTAGTTGGCATTTTATTATTGATTTCTCCTGCTAGCTCTATGAATTTTGTGTGGACACCAAGTTGTTTAGCTTTCCATGTCAAATAAAATGGATCAATGGGGATACAATGTCCACCGATTCCAGGCCCGGGATAATAGGGGGTGAAGCCAAAAGGTTTTGTAGCAGCGGCATCAATAACTTCATAGATATCTACTTCCAATGCTTCAGCAACAATTTTCATTTCATTAACCAAACCTATATTTACTGCTCTATGAATATTTTCTAAAAGTTTTGTTAATTCTGCTGTCCTAGTAGAAGATACAGGCACAACCTTATCCACTATTGAATCATATAACTTTTTTCCAACTTCTAGACAGTTTCTTGTATGACCCGATACTATTTTAGGAATTTGGTGATTTTTGAACGTTTTATTTCCAGGATCTTCCCTCTCTGGAGAGTAAATAAGGAAAAAATCTTCGCCAATCTTATATTTGGTTTTCTTTAATTTATTAAAAATATCCTCGCTTGTAGTGCCAGGGTAAGTTGTACTTTCAAGTGATAGAGCTTGTCCTCTTTGCAAGAAGGGAATCAATTCATCAACGGTGTCAAAAACATATTTCATTTCAGGCTCAAAATTTTCTTTAAGCGGAGTTGGTAAACACATCACTATTACATCAAGCTTTTCAATCATTGAAATGTCAGTTGACGCTTGAAAAGATTTAGACAGATATTTTGATATGAATTTATCCTCTATATGAGCTATATAACTCTGTTGATTGTTTAAGGAATCAATCTTAGATTGATCTTTGTCTATGCCAATTACATCAAATCCCTTTGACAAAAATTCAGATACTAAAGGGAGCCCAACATATCCTAAGCCAATAATTCCAATCTTGGCTTCTTTTTTTTGTAACTTAGATATTAAGTCTTCCATTAGGTATTTTGCTTTGCAAATGAAACCAATCTATTAGAAATTTTATTATAAGAATACAAATATCTCGCTTTCTCACCAGAGGAGATTGATAAAGAGCGAAGTTTACTACTATCATTTAACAAAAAAAGTATTTTCTTTGCCAAATCAGTTGTGTTACCTCTCTCGTATGTTATCCCAATCCCTTGTCTTTCTCTTTCCAGAGATGCCGGAAGATCAGCCATTATGACTGCGGTATTGCAAGAAGCTGCTTCTATGCAACTCAATGAAGTTCCTTCGGGAAAAATAACTAAATCGGCTTTACTAAATTCAACGGCTAAATCTTCTAAGGGCATTAGATCAATTATTTCTAGATAGGATTCAAATCCCTCTTTACAAAATTTCTGTTTAATTTCATTGATAATTTTCTCTGAGCCATTACCAATAAATTTTAATTTAAATTTAATTCCTTTTTTTAAAAGGATAATTGCTGCATCAGATAACCATTGAGGTTTTTTATCATTATTCAATTTACCGCTTTGAATAATTATTGGGATTTCATCATTTTCATTTTTTTTAACGACTTTGGGCTTAAAAATTTCCGTATCAACACCTAATGGAAGTAACTCTAATTTATTAGACGGAACTCCTTCATAGTTAAGAAGATAATTACAGGAATCAGTGGTGACTCCAAAAAACTTGTCTACTTTTTTGGATAATAGAAATTTCATTAGACATTTATGCAAAAAGTAATAAATAGTTTGAATTAAACCTTTTTGAACAATATCAACAATCATATGATTGTCAGCAAAAATTGGATAATTATCTTTTCTTAAAAAAAGACAGCATTGATATATCGAAAATGAACCTGTGCCATGTATCAATAATAAATCAGGCTCTAGTTCTTTAACTTTTTTTGTAAGACCTCTAATTAAAGGTCTTGATTTTAGTTCAAAAAAAATTGGAAGCCTTATTATAGTTACTCCCTCATGTTTAGAGATTCCAGCACCGCATATTCTTTTGCCAAGGGTTCTACCCCATGTCTCATCATAATTATTGAACGGTGTATATCTATCAGAAGTTACGATAAAAACTTCATGACCATGTTTAGCATTCCACTTTGGGAGAAGAAATTCTTGATATCCCATTTGTGGCATCAAATAATCTACAACATGAACTATTCTCATATTTATACTTAAACCATGCTATTAATGATTTGAAAATAATCATTTAACATTTTCTCTAATTTATATTTTTTTGAAACTTTCAACGATGTTTGTTTGTAAGACTCATATTTATCAATAATTTCTTCTACTTCCTGATTAATATAAGAAAAGTCTGGAATTTCTAATTTCCAGACATTTGCATTATAAAAAATTGATTTGCCTGCTCCGCCGAGTAATTCTTTGAAGGATCCTGTATCAAAACCAATACAGGGTAAGCCAACAGAAATAGCTTCTATCAAAGAATTTGGACAGGGCGGGTTTAATTCCAAGAGAAAAAATATTCTTTTGTTATTTGAGAGTATTTCCTTTACCTTCTCTCTTGGGATATGACCTTGGAAAGAAATATTTTGAAAATTTTTTCCATCATTCTTGAGAAGTTTTGTATCTCCATAAATTTCAATTTTATCAACCTTGGGGTTTTTGATAAGAACTTCATTTAAAAAATTTAAAATAGAGATAGTTACTTTGTCATTTTGAATATTACCTTCAATACAGGTAATTATGAGTTTCTTTTCATTTTTTTGATAATCAGTAAAATTTTCAAATTGCTCAGTACCATTAATAATTATAGAGGTATTATTTTTAATTCCATATTTATGATTCCACCACTTTTCTATAAATTTACTCTGATAAATTACACGATCAGCTATGAATCTTCGGATAAATGCTATTAAAAAATTCTGAAGCCTTTGCTTGATTTTTTCTTTGAAACTTACTCTTTCATATTCAAACTTCCAATTCATTCCATCAAGCCTTTGTAATACCTTTACTCCAGATATTTTTTGTGAAAATAACCAAAGCAACCTTCTAGTCCCTGATATTATAAAAATCAAATCCGGTTTTATCTTGTCTTCAGGATAAATTACATCCAAAGATTGATTTCTTAGAAATTTTTCAAAATTACTTTGAAACGTACCAGGCCCTCCCTCTTTTGAAGGTTTGTTCATAAAACATATCTTTAAATTTTGCTTCATGAATTTTTTAAGTTTTTTTTTGAGATAAAATTTTGTGCCACTTCATTGAGTCATAACACATTTGGTCTAAATTTTTTAAGGCCTTCCAATTTAATTCTTCGGATGCCAAATTACAGTCAGCATATGATATTCCCGGGTCTCCTTTACGTCTTGATGAAAATTTATACTTAATCTTTCTTCCAACCACTTCCTGAAATTTTTTAACTATATCTAAGACTGAGTGACCCTTTCCAGTTCCTAAATTTATTTTTATTAGATTTTGTTCTGAGCTATCTAGCCAATCTAGCGCTCCTAAATGACCTCTAATTAAATCAGAAATATGAATAAAATCTCTAATTGGCGTCCCATCATGAGTATCAAAGTCATTTCCAAAAATTTCAAAGAATGAATTGGCTGCTATAGATGAGCAAATTATGGGGAATAAATTAGAGGGTTTAGATTGGATCTCGCCAATTTGATATGATGGATCACATCCAACAGGATTAAAATATCTTAATATTACTGCTTTAAATTCAGTAATCTCTTTAGACATCTCTATAAGTGTATTTTCTACTCTAACTTTACTTTCTGCATATGGGTTTAAGGGTTTAGGATTCATCTCTTCTTTCAATGGAGAATTATTATCTCCATAGACAGATGCAGAGGAGCTAAAAATTATCTTATTAACCTTATATTTAATCATCTCATTTAGAAGTATCTTTGAACCATGAACATTATTTCTCATGTATAAATCCGGTTTTTCTATTGACTCTGGCACTGATTTTAATCCAGCAAAATGAACAACTATATCCACACTATGTCTTTCGAATATTTTGTCTAAATTTATTTGATCATCTATACCAACTTCATAAAAATCGAAATTTTTTTTTGAAATTTCTCTTAATTTTTCAATTGTTGATATGCTGGAGGTTGAAAAATTATCTAAGGCTATTATCTGATGATTATCTCTTAAAGCTTCTAATATAAAATGTGAGCCAATGTATCCAGCTCCACCTGTTACTAGTAAATTCATTAATTATTCAAGGCGGTCAAAAAGTTTAAATCCCTTTTCTTTTATTATTTTCTCTTTTTCAGCTTCCTCCAGATCTTTGACGATCATCTCTTTCACTAAATCATTAAATGAAATTTTTGGTTTCCAACCTAACTTTTCTTTAGCTTTACTAGGATCACCAATCAAGGAATCTACTTCACTTGGTCTAAAATACTTTTCATCTATTTTAATAAATTCTTTACCAGAATTAAGATCTAATCCAACTTCATTTAAACCCTTACCTTTCCAAGAAAGATTAATTCCTAGAAGCTCAGCACTATTTTCAATAAACTCTCTTACAGAATATTGTTCTCCAGTAGCTATGCAAAAATCTTCAGGAGACTGCTGCTGAAGCATTAACCATTGAGCCTCAACAAAATCTTTAGCATGTCCCCAGTCTCTTTTAGCATCGAGATTTCCAAGGAAAAGTTCTTCTTGCAGGCCCATTTTTATTCTTGCGAGTCCTCTAGTAATTTTCCGAGTCACAAAAGTCTCTCCTCGAACTGGAGATTCATGATTAAAAAGAATGCCATTACATGCAAAGATATTATAAGCCTCCCTATAATTTTTCGTAATCCAGAAAGCATATAGTTTTGCTACACCATAGGGACTTCTTGGATAAAAAGGAGTTGTTTCCTTTTGAGGGGTTTCTTGAATTTTTCCATAAAGTTCAGATGTAGAAGCTTGATAAAATTTAGTTTTAGACTCTAAACCTAAAATTCTTATTGCTTCTAGGATTCTTAAAGTTCCAATAGCATCAGTATTCGCCGTGTATTCGGGCTCTTCAAAAGAAACTGCTACATGAGATTGTGCAGCTAAATTGTATATTTCATCGGGAAGTATTTCTTTAATTATTCTTATCAAACTTGAAGAATCAGTTAAGTCGCCATGATGTAAAATTAGATTTCTATTTTTTTGATGAGGATCCTGATACAAATGATCTATTCTGTCAGTATTGAAGAGAGAAGTTCTTCTTTTGATACCATGAACTTCGTAGTTTTTCGATATTAATAATTCTGCCAAGTAAGATCCATCTTGACCTGTTATTCCGGTAATTAAGGCAATTTTTTTCTTAGACAATTTAAAACCTCAGATTTTCATAATTGTTTTCATACCAGGAGTAAGTATCAAGAATTCCTTGTCTTAATGGAATTTTTGACGTCCAACCTAGAGATTCCATTAATTCTATATCTAAGAGTTTTTTTGGAGTCCCATCTGGCATTGTTTTATTGAATATAATGTTTCCATCAAAAGCCAAAATTTCTTTCATAAGAAAAGCTAGATCCTTAATAGAAATGTCTTTTCCCGATCCAACGTTAAAAAAATGGTTACTTCTATTAAAATTATTTGTTAATTTTTTTAGATCAGAATTTTTCTTTTCCATGAAAAATATGCATGCATCAGCTAAATCATCAACATGAAGAAATTCCCTCATAGGTTTTCCTGTCCCCCAAATTTCCACCTCAGATGATCTATTTTTTTTTGCACTATGAAATTTATTGATCAGGGAAGGTATGACGTGGCTGGTTTCTAAATTGAAGTTATCATTTGGTCCATATAGATTTGTAGGCATTAAACAACGAAAGTCTGTTCCGTATTGTTCGTTATAGTTTTCACAAAGCTTTATTCCTGAAATTTTTGCAAGGGAATATGCTTCATTAGTCTTTTCTAGCTCTCCAGTGAGGAGGTAATCCTCTTTAATCGGCTGTTTAGATAATTTTGGATAGATGCATGAGCTTCCTAAAAAGATTAAACTCTCAATGCCCTTTTTAAATGATTGGTGAATAAGATTCGATTCGATCATTAAATTCTCATAGAGAAAATCAGCCTTAAATTTATTATTGGCATTTATTCCGCCAACTTTTGCAGCCGCAATAATAAGATGTGAAAAGTTATTGTTTTTAAAAAAATCCTCTACTTTTTTTTGATTTGTTAAATCTAGGTCCTTTTTGTCTACTGTTAATATATTTTTATACTCATTTTCATACAGTTTTTTTAGAATAGACCCACCAACCATGCCATTGTGACCAGCAAGAAAAATGTTTGAGTCTTTGTTCAATGTTTCCAAATTTAATTAATTTTTTTTTCTTAAATTTCTATAAATGTTTAAGATTAAAATTAGGACACAACTAATAAAAAAACCTATGAATGTCCAAAGTATTACAAGATTTGTTCTTTGCGGGAAAAACCTGAATTCGGGTGGAGAAGCATAATCAATTACCTTGAAAGCATACTGCATTCTGGTTTCGGCAATCATGATGCTGCTAGATAAATTTTCTACTATATTGAAAAGCACTGATCTAACTTGATTTAAATTAGTTTTTTTAATTTGATCTTCTATATAAACCAATTGTTTCTTATATTCGTCCACAGCATTTAACCTAATGTGATTATTTAACTGATCGATAAGTTTATTGGCGGTACTTGCAGCAAAATATTTATCATGCCAAATCACAGAGATCCTATAGATCCCTGTAGATTCTTCTTTATCAATATCAATTATATTTTTAATCGTCCTATAAAGAGCATTTTCAGATGGTGGTTCTTTTATCCAGGTGCTTTTTTTAGGATCCCAATCTTCTTCAAATAATTTATTTTCAAGATTCTCATCCTTTATAAACTTTAAAAGAAAGTTTCGTGATAGGAGAATAGCAAGATATTTTGAAGTTTTTGAATCTTGAGCAGCAGGTGCTATAAATTGTGAAAGAGTAGTATTTATTAATGATCCTTCGTTATTTGTTGAGTCATCACTTGCGTAAATAATTACTTCAGGCTTCCATAATACTGTTGCTGTAAGTGCATAAATTATTGATCCAATGCCAAATAGAAATGTAATTAAGATAATCTGTAATCTACTCTGGAAAAGAACATCCCATAATTCAATAATACTTATTTCGTTGTTATTTGAAGAGGAAATATCGGAATCATTTGTCATAGGAATTATGCATTGTATTTACAAAATCAATTTTAACAAAAATCGATAAACTAAAGTAAATTGTTTAGTGGAGGCTGAGGTCGGAATCGAACCGGCGTTCACGGATTTGCAGTCCGCTGCATAACCACTCTGCCACTCAGCCAAAAGATGAATTATATATCAAAGAAAAATTACCATATTATTAATTTCTTAAGTAATTAATTAACGAACCCCAAGATAATAAAGTTGAAATTAAGAGAAAAGATAAGGGAATGTACTCGTATGGAGTGTCCATAAAATTAATTGTAAGAGCAACCGAAAGCATCTGAAAAAAAGTTTTTAACTTCCCTAAGAAATTTACTTTTGATTTCTCAGGTAAATTGATTGTGAGGTAATACTGTCTGATAGATCCTATTGCTAACTCTCTTGCAATCAACAAAATAGAGAAAAAAAGCAATAGTAAATTGTCAAAATGAAATGGTATAAAAACCAAAAGAATACTAATAAAAAGCTTATCAGCTAATAGATCAAGGTTTTCTCCTAATATGGACTCTTGGTTATATTTTCTTGCAAAAAAACCATCCAAAAAATCAGTTAAACATCCAAATATGAATACCATAAGGGCGAGATTTTCTTTTCCGTTAAGAATGAGATAGATGATTGGTATTACAAGAAATATTCTAGACAGAGAGATAACATTTGGGATCATGAGAATGCTTTATCAATAATTGAGCAAATTTCATGGCCAACAATTGTGTGGAATTCTTGGATCAAAGCAGTTTCCTCGGAAGGCGCTTGAAATGTAAAAAAGGATTTTTTTGATGCTTTAGAATTTTTTAAACCTGTAAAAGAAATTGTTTTAATACCTTTTGAATTTGCATAATCAATAGCGTTTATAATATTGCCACTTTCACCTGAAGTAGAATAAGCAACAAAACAGTCTTTCTCGTCAGCTAATGCCTGTAATTGCCTTCTAAAAATATCCTCATATCCATGATCGTTAGACCAAGCAGTAATGAAAGACGTATCAGTTGATAAGGCTATTGAAGGTATAGGATTTCTTTTATTGGATGTTACCAAAGTTCCAACATACTCAGCTGACATATGTTGAGCTTCCGCAGCGCTACCTCCATTGCCAGCAAAAATAAGCTTTCCATTATTTTTTATGACTTCTATGAAGACTTTTGAAATAATTTGAACAGTTTGATCAAGGTAATCCTTGTTCTCTTCAAGAATTTTTGATCTCTTTGTAAAAGGATTTTCTTTCATTTTTTATTTAAGTAATCAAAGATTAATTTAGCCTTCATCGCCCCGATACCTTCAATAGATTTTATCTGATCCAAGCTTGCTTTCCTAAGGGATTCTATTCCTCCAAAATGTCTAAGAAGAGAATTT
>MDTB01214263.1_pt1 | contig 34913 bp, 39 predicted proteins | sample 811161 | NCBI WGS metagenome assembly MDTB01 (sample SAMN05326650, study PRJNA326480) | marine metagenome | isolation source: seawater | place: Mediterranean Sea | collected 2009 | reverse complement strand
TGCAGCAGTAGCTCAGTTGGTTAGAGCACTAGTTTGTGGAACTAGGGGTCGGTGGTTCGAATCCACCCTGCTGTACCAAAAAATGGTAAAAGATAAAAAAATGAAACCTTCAAAGGAATTACCTTTAGGTTTTATAGATAGGCAAGAAAAAGAACTATTAATCCGTGATTTTGTAATTTCTAATATAAAAGAAGTTATGATCAAATATGGATTTCAATATCTCGAAACGCCAAGCTTCGAGTATACAGATAGTATTGGAAAATTTTTACCTGACAAAGAAAGACCTGACTCAGGTGTGTTTTCATTTAAAGATGAAAATAACTGGCTTTCATTGAGATACGATCTTACTGCTCCACTAGCAAGATATGTAGCAAAAAATTATTTAGAATTGCCAAAGCCTTTTAAGCGATATCAATTAGGTTCTGTTTGGAGAAATGAAAAACCTGGACCTGGAAGATTTAGAGAATTCTTACAATTCGATGCAGATTATGTTGGAACAAAAAATCTACAAGCCGATGCCGAGCTTTGTATATTAATTTCAGAAATATTAGAAAAATGTGGTCTTGAAAAGAAAGATTATATAGTGAAAATTTCATCGAGAAAATTTACAGATAATTTATTTGAGAAGTTAAAGATTAATTCAAAAGAGCAGATATCAGCAACTCTACGTGCCCTAGATAAAATAGATAGACTTGGCTGGTTAGAAGTCAAAAAACTCCTTGGAGAAGGTAGAAAAGATAAATCTGGAGATTATACAAAAGGTGCAAATTTAAAAAATGATCAAATTAAATTAATTGAAAGTACTTTAAATAATAAAACAGTAGAGAGTGAAGATGTATTAGAAATTATAAAAATTTTCAAAGCTTATAATTTTCAAAATTATAAATTTGATCCATCAGTTATAAGAGGTTTGGAATATTATACTGGTCCCATTTTCGAGGTAAATTTAAATTTTGAGGTAAGAAATTTAAAAGGGAAAACCATACAGTTTGGATCTATTGGCGGAGGTGGAAGATATGATAATTTAGTAAATAATTTTGGAAATTTTGATTGTCCGGCCACAGGAGTATCAATTGGTATTGATAGGCTTGTTTACGCATTGATGCAAAAAAAGGATTTTAAAATTAAAACTACTAGACCGGTTATTGTGTGTGTTTTTGATAAAGGCAAAATTAAAGAATATATTAATTTATTAAACATTTTAAGAACATCAAATATAAGTTCTGAAATTTATCCTGGCGAAGGTAAATTAAAAAAACAAATGGAGTATGCAAATAAGATCGGTTCTCCGGCTGTTATTTTATATGGAGATGACGAAATCAAGTCAGGAAAAGCAACTTTAAAAAATCTTTTAACAGGAAAAGAAAGCTCAATAAAAATAGAAGAATTAGCAAATGAAGTTAAAAAATTACTCTGAAAACATAATAAAAATTTTTAAAAAAGATGGCTTTATTTTATCAGAGCCAGACGTTTTATTAGATTCGGACTATATAATTCAAAGATCTGGTGAAAATTTTAGAAAATTAATGCTTACTTTTGAAGATGACAGTGGAAAAAGCATATGTTTAAGACCAGATTTGACCGTAGCATCTTGCATAAAATATTTAAAAGATAACTCCAAAAAGAATTCAAAAATTTTTTATTCAGGACAGGCTTACAGAAGATCCAATGGACTCAATGATAAAGTTGTAAACGATCAGTTAGGAATAGAAATTTTAGGATCAAATAATAAATCTAAGGATGACTTAAAAATTTTAAAAACAATAATGAGATCCATTAAAAAAATAAAATTAAAAAACACATCTATAAAAATAGGTGATGTAAGTTTATTTCAGAAACTCATTGACTCATTAAAAATTCCTGAAAGATGGAAAATGAGACTAAAAAGGCATTTTTGGAGACCAAAATATTTTGAGGATCTTCTTAACAGACTTGAAACTAATTCAGATGTAGACCCTTCTGCAGTTGAATTAGATAAAAAAAAGTTTTTTGAGATGAAAGATATCGATCAAAACAAAGAAGTCGCAAATCGTAAAGTTTCCGAAATCATAGCAAGATTTGATAGAAAAATAAAAGACCCAAGATCATTTAAAGAAAACAAAAAAATTGTAAAAATTATTAGAAATTTTTTAAAAATTAATTGCCCAATAATTAAAATAGAAAAAGTTTTAAATAATTTTGTTAAAGTAAATAATTTAGACAATGATGTCTTCAAAGATTTATCTTCTATGAAAAATTTATCAAAAATAAATTCAAAAATTATTTTTTCTACTAATTTTGGGAGAGATATTGAATACTATACTGGATTAGTTTTTGAAATATATAACTCTTCAAGAAAGGAAATAGCTAGAGGTGGAAGATATGACGATTTACTAAAAAGCCTTGGATCGAAAAAAAATATATCTGCAGTTGGGGCAGCAATCAATTTAAATAATTTATAAAATGAAAAATTCAATTACCATAGGATTACCAAGCAAAGGGAGACTCAGAGACGGGTCAATAGATTTTCTTAAAAAAAATGATTTTAAAATTTCTTCAAATGGAAAAGAAAGAAACTATTTCGCACAGATTGAAAATTTTCCAAATATCAAAATTATCTATTTACATGCAAAAGAAATAATTCAAAGACTTGGCGATGGAACTATTGATATTGGAGTTTCCGGATTAGATTTATTAAGAGAGTCTTCTAATAATTTAAAAAAGAAAATTGAAGTGAAAAAAAAATTAGACTTCGGAAATGCCGACCTGGTAATTGCGGTTCCAAATGACTGGATAGACGTTCAAACAGTTGCTGATTTAGAAGAAGTGTCATTTGACTTTAGAGATAAGAAAAATATCAGGTTACGTGTAGCAACTAAATATCCAAATTTGACAAGTAATTTTTTAGTTGCAAAAGGTGTTACTCAATTCAGGCTTGTTGATAGTTTAGGAGCAACTGAAACCTATCCATTTATTGGATCTTCAGAAATAATTACAGATATAACTTCAAGTGGAAAAACTTTGCAAGACAACAATTTAAGGGTATTAAAAGATGGTTTAATTTTGAATTCTACAGCATGTCTTTTTGTTTCGAAAAGGAGCATAAAAAAAACAAACATAAGAAACTTTCTTGAAAAGATTAAAAAATGAATTTCCTAGATCATAAGAATAATTATAATTACTTAATAATTTTATTATCATTATTAGTTTATTCATCTTTCTTTTTAGGTTTTTATTATGATGAAAATTCAGCTGGAGCAGGAGGATACGGTAGAGATTTTTCTTTGAACTGGACCAATTTACAAATTTTTATAAATAATGATTTAATGACAGCCATCAATTCTACTGATGGGTCAGATATAAATAATAATTATAGAAGTAGCAGATCACCGTTAGTATATATATTACATTCTGCTTTTAACCCCTTTGCAGACACTAAAATGGGATATAGAATTAGTACGTTTGTTATATCTTTATTTGGCCCGATACTTTTTTATTTTTGTTTAAGAGAAAAATTTTCAGATATCAATAAATTAACATTATTCTTTATCTCGTCTTTAATTTTGTTAAGTCCATATTACAGAACCAGCGCGTTCTGGGCTTTAGATGAAAATTACGGATATATTTCTTTTTTTTTAGGCTTTATTTTTTTTAGTAAATTTTTGAATAATTTAAGTCATAAAAAAATCAATAATTATATTTTAATATTCTTCATTTCTCTATTCAGCTCAGCCTGTGTGTATTTTGATCAAAAGTTAATACTTATACCGTTATTTTTTTTCTTAAGCATTACTCTCTCAAAAACATCATTAAATTTTAAAATTATTTTAACATTTTTATTTATAATATTTTCTTTACCATTTTTATATTTGATAAATTTATGGGGCAATATAATTACTAATTCTGTGGAGTACAGGGGATTTGGAGAAAACATATATATTCAAAACATTGGATTTCTTTTTACTATGATTTCTTTATATTTTTTTCCTTTCTTATTTTTTAAAAAAGAAAAAATATCTACATTTATTGAAAATTTTTTAAAATCAAAATTAAACTTATATTTAATATTGATTTTTTTATTATATATTGTTTATTTATTTTTTACTTACGATATCTCATCTCAACTTTTACTAGGCAAAGGCTTTGTGCATAAAATATCTATAACTTTCTTTGAGAGTTTATTTTATCAAAAAATATTTATTTTATTTTGTTTTTTTATATCTTTAATAATTATTTTAATTTTTTTAGAAAAAACAATTATAAATTTTTTGATTATCTTGTATTTATGTTTAATTTCAATTGTAACTTTAATGTTTGTTCAAGAATACGTTGATCCTTTGCTATTCATTTTAATATTTTTATTTTTTAATAATAAGATCTTAATAAATAATAAATTAGCTATTACTTTATTTATTTATTTGTCTATATTTTTAGCAGGTTCCAATATCTACTATTATAATTTCTACCTATAAAAAAGGCCGCTAAAAGCGGCCTTGAATTTTATATATAATTATTGATACTGGTTACATTCCCATGCCACCCATGCCACCCATACCACCCATACCACCTCCCATAGGAGGCATACCAGCTGGGCTAGAGTCTTTTTCTTCAGGTTTATCTGAGATCATTGCTTCTGTTGTAATTAATAATCCGGCTATCGAAGCAGCATCTTGAAGAGCTGACCTTACTACTTTAGCAGGATCTATAATCCCTTTAGAAAACATGTCCACATACTCTTCATTTTGTGCATCATATCCTTGAGATACTTTTTTACCCTCTATAAGTTTTCCAACAATAACTGAGCCATCAACCCCAGCATTTGCAGTGATTTGTCTTATAGGAGCTTGTAAAGCTTTTTTAACTATGTCTACACCAGCTTTTTGATCGTCGCCTTTTACTTTCAAACCATCAAGATCAAGTGAGGCATAGAGTAATGCGCATCCGCCACCTACTACAACTCCTTCTTCTACTGCAGCTCTAGTAGCGTTTAAAGCATCCTCAACTCTGTCTTTTCTTTCTTTAACTTCAACTTCTGTAGCACCACCAACTTTAATAACTGCTACTCCTCCAGCAAGTTTTGCCAATCTTTCTTGAAGTTTTTCCTTATCATAATCTGAAGTGGTTTCATTAATTTCTGATCTGATTTGATTACATCTTGCTTCTATGTCTGATTTTTTACCTTCACCAGCAACAAGTGTACTATTTTCTTTATCAATTTTTACTTTTTTACATGAACCAAGATCACTAATTTTTACGCTTTCAAGTTTAATTCCCAAGTCTTCAGACACAACTTGTCCACCAGTTAAAATAGCAATATCTTCAAGCATTGCTTTTCTTCGATCCCCAAATCCTGGAGCTTTGACAGCAACTACTTTTAATCCACCTCTTAATTTATTTACTACTAAAGTTGCTAATGCTTCACCTTCAACATCTTCTGAAATAATCATAAGAGGTCTATTAGCTTGAACAACTGACTCTAATAGTGGAACCATTGGTTGTAGGTTAGTCAATTTTTTTTCGACCAATAAAACTAAAGGATTTTCTAGTTCAGTAGTCATTTTTTCTGCATTCGTCACGAAGTAAGGTGATAAATATCCTCTATCAAATTGCATTCCCTCTACAACATCGAGCTCTGTTTCAACTCCTTTAGCTTCTTCAACAGTTATAACTCCTTCGTTTCCAACTTTTTGCATAGCTTTAGAAATCATATCTCCAATAGACTTTTCTCCATTTGCAGATATAGTTCCAACTTGAGCAACTTCTTCATTTGCTTTAACTTTTTTTGCAGAGGATTTTAATTTATTTATTACATGCTCAACAGCCTTATCTATTCCTCTTTTAATATCCATAGGGTTCATACCAGCGGTTACATACTTTAATCCTTCAGACACAATACCTTGTGCAAGAATTGTTGCTGTTGTGGTACCGTCGCCAGCATTATCATTTGTTTTACTAGCAACTTCTTTTACCATCTGAGCACCCATATTCTCAAACTTATCTTCTAACTCAATTTCTTTTGCTACAGAAACTCCATCTTTTGTCGTTCGTGGAGCTCCATATGATTTATCCATAACTACGTTTCTACCTTTTGGTCCTAAAGTCACCTTTACAGCATCTGCAAGAATATTTACTCCTTTGAGCATTTTAGATCTAGCATCTGTACTGAATTTAATTATTTTTGGCATTTAATTCTCCTTTTATTTTTTTCCTTTTGAAATTCCCATAATGTCGGACTCTTTCATAATGTTATATTCTTTTCCGTCAATTTTAACTTCATTTCCAGACCATTTTCCGAAAAGAACAATATCACCGATTTTAACATCCATTGGAATAGTTTTTCCATCTTCGGTTTTTGAACCAGGACCAACAGCCACCACCTCTCCTTCTTGAGGTTTTTCTTTTGCACTATCTGGAATAATTATTCCTCCAGCAGTTTTTTCTTCACTATCAAGCACTTTAATTAGCACTCTATCGTGTAAGGGTCTAAATTTCATAAATCTCTCCTGTCAATTATATTTACGCTTGATATGGTAAGTTTTAACTAGATTTCAAGTGCTAATTTGAGGTTTTAAGGTAAGAATTGGCTAAATATTGCTATATATATCTATGTTTTTTATAAATATTCAAAAAGGAAACAATTAAATTGAAAAAACTCAACCATTTATCTGAAATAGTAGATTTTTATGATTGCTTTATAATTGATCTTTGGGGGGTCATGCATGATGGTATAAAACTCAATTTAGATGCAATGAAAGTAATTGAAAATTTGGAAAAAAATAAAAAGAGATTTGTATTTTTGTCGAATGCACCAAGACCCAACAATGATGTAATGCAATTTCTTAAAAAATTAGAAATGCAAGATAAATATTTAAAAAATGTTCTTACGTCAGGTGAGGCAGCAATAAAATCTTTAAATGAAAATAAGTTTGGAATTAAATTTTTTCATTTAGGCACAAAAAAAGACGAATCTTTGTTTGCAAACATTAAAGCAAACCAAACAGATTTAAATAAATGTGACTTTATACTATGCACAGGTTTATTTGATGAATATGAGAATGATTTAGAATACTACAAATCTCTATTGTCTGATTTCACTTCAAAACCTTTTGTTTGTACAAATCCAGATCTAATAGTACATAGAGGAAAAAGTAGAGAATTTTGCGCTGGAACTATTGCAGAAATTTTCAAAAAATTGGGGGGAAAAGTTACTTACTTTGGTAAACCTCACAGAGAAATTTATGATATTTTTTTAAATGAAAATGAAAAAAGTTTAGTAATTGGAGATAATTTAAAAACAGATATTAAAGGTGCAAACAATTTAAATTTAGACTCCATACTTATACTCAATGGAGTACATAAAAATGAAATTAACAAAGAAGAAGAATTATCTAATTTATTAAAAAAATATAATGTTAGTACAAAATTCTATCAAGAAAATTTAAAATGGTAAAATGATCTTATATAAAAACACTTACCTAAAACAAAGCTTCAAAGGATCAGTTGTAGCTATAGGCAATTTTGATGGTTTGCATTTAGGACATCAAAAAGTTTTAAAAGAAGCGAAACAAAAAGCTAAAAAACATAAATTAAAATTTGGCGTTATATCCTTTGAGCCATTACCTGTTATGTTTTTCAATAAAAAGATTAAAAATCATAGAATCAATAACTTAAAACAAAAAATAATTGGTTTTAAAAAAATGAAAATAGATTTTATAAGAATTATAAAATTTAATAGAAGATTTTCTCAATTAAGCCCAGAAAAATTTATCGAAAAAATTATTTTTAAAAATTTAAATGCCAAGTATGTTTTTATAAGTAAAAATTTTAAATTTGGAAAAAATAGAAAAGGAAATGTTAAAACCTTAAAAAGAAATGAAAAGTTTTATTTTTTTAAATCTGTTATAGCGAAGCCTTTGAAAAAAAATGGTAAAATTTTATCTTCAACAATTGTAAGAAAAAACATTGCCATGGGAAGAATTCGAAAAGCGAATAACTTATTAGGAAGAAAATGGACAATATCTGGAAAAGTTATTCAGGGAGATAAAAGAGGAAAGAAAATAGGTTTTCCCACATGCAATATTGTTCCAACTGATTATATCGTTCCTAAATTAGGAGTTTACTCTGTGTCAGTAAAATCTAGCAATTTCAAACGAAGAGGTATTGCGAATATTGGTTACAGACCAACATTTAATGGTAAGAAATTACTTTTAGAAGTAAATATATTTGGAATAAAAAAAAATTTATATAAAAAGGATATAGATGTTACTTTTTTAAAATTTATTAGAAGTGAAAGAAAATTTAAATCAATAAATGAACTTAAGAAGCAAATTAAAAAAGACATAAAGAGAGCAAAAAATTAAAATGTCAAAAGATAGTATACAACTCCCAAAAACAAATTTTTCCATGAAGGCTAACCTTCCATTAAGAGAGCCTAAAATTTTAGAAGAATGGGAGAAAACTAAAATATTTGATAAATTAAGAAAAAATTCAAAAGGAAAAGAAAAGTTTGTATTGCACGACGGCCCCCCTTACGCAAATGGAAATATTCATATGGGAACGGCACTTAATAAAATATTAAAAGATATGGTAACTAGATTCCATCAAATGAATGGAAAAGACTCAATTTACGTGCCAGGCTGGGATTGTCATGGACTTCCAATTGAATGGAAAATTGAAGAACAATATAAAAAAAATAAAAAAAATAAAGATCAAGTTCCTATTAAAGATTTTAGAAATGAGTGCAGAGAGTTTGCAAAAAAGTGGATTAAAATTCAATCTAAAGAATTTGAAAGATTAGGAGTAATTGGAGACTTTAAAAATTATTATTCTACTATGAGTTTTAATGGCGAGGCTCAAATTGTTCGAGAACTTGGTAAATTTTTATTAGATAAGAGTTTATATCAAGGATTTAAACCTGTTCTGTGGTCAACGGTAGAAAAGACGGCTTTGGCCGATGCAGAAGTTGAGTACATGGATCATACCTCTAACACTATTTTTGTTGCTTTCAAGATAATGAAAACCGAAAAAGAATTTCTTAAAGACTCAAGTGTAATAATATGGACAACGACACCGTGGACAATACCTGCTAACAGAGCATTAGCTTTTAATAATTCTATTGAATATTCAGTTATCGAAATTAATGATCTAGAACATTTTAATGGAAAAAAAATTATAGTTGCCAAAGAATTAGTTAAATCTGTAATTGAGTCATGCGAAGTAAAAAAATTTAAAATTTTAAAAGATTTTAAGGGATCAGATTTAAAAAATACAATTTGCAGTCATCCCTTTTTAAAATTTGGATATGATTACGAAGTTCCTATGTACGATGCGCATTTTGTTAATCTTGAGCAAGGAACAGGTATAGTGCATTGTGCTCCAAGTCATGGAGTAGATGATTTTAATTTTTGTTTAAAAAATAATATTGAGTCAAGATATACAGTTGATGACTCCGGTTATTACACTGATGAAATTCCTCATTTTAAAAAAACTCATGTTTTTAAAGCAGATCCAATTGTTATAGAAAAACTTAAAACCGAAAAGAAATTATTAAAAAATGATAAATTAAATCATAGCTACCCACATTCGTGGAGATCCAAAGCACCTCTAATTTACAGAGCAACTCCTCAATGGTTTATTTCGATGGAAAATAACTCATTAAGGAAAAAAGCAATTAAATCTATAAATGAAACAAATTTTTATCCTTCTAAAGGTAAAGAAAGATTAATGTCGATGATTGAAAGTAGACCAGATTGGTGTGTTTCTCGTCAAAGAGTTTGGGGAGTTCCTTTGCCAATTTTTTTAAACAAAAAAACTAAAGAACCTCTTAGAGATAAGAAAGTTATTGATCGAATAGCAGATATTTACGAAAAAGAGGGATCAGACTGCTGGTTTACTGACAATGCAAAAAGATTTTTAGGTGATGATTATGATGAAAAAGATTATGAAAAACTCAATGATATAGTTGAAGTATGGTTTGATAGTGGATCTACTCATAGTTTTGTTTTGGAACAAAGGAAAGATTTAAAATGGCCAGCGGACATGTATTTAGAAGGCTCTGATCAACATAGAGGCTGGTTTCATTCCTCATTGTTAGAATCTTGTGGAACTAGAGGAAAGGCTCCCTTTGAAAGTATTTTATCACATGGGTTTGTTGTAGATGGAAAAGGTTTAAAAATGTCAAAATCTTCAGGAAATGTAATTTCGCCTGAAGATATTTTAAAAAAATATGGAGCTGATATTTTAAGAGCTTGGGTTTCAGCATCAGATTATTCTGAGGATTTAAGAATTGATAATGTCATTTTAGAACAACACGCTGAGTCATATAGAAAAATACGAAATACATTTAGGTTCATACTGGGAAATCTTAGAGATAATTTTGAACCTCAAAAAATTGAAAATTTAAAATTAGAACAATATTCAGAGTTAGACAGGTTTGTATTGAACAGGCTATTTATAATTAATGACTCTATCAAACATAATCTAAAAGAATATAATTTTCATAAGATTTATAAAGATTTATTAAATTTTTGTACTTTGGATCTCTCTTCTTTCTATTTTGATATAAGAAAAGACGTTCTATATTGCGACAGCTTAAATTCAAAAAAAAGAAAGGATTGTATAGTTATATTAAATGTTATTTTAGATTGTTTATTAAAATGGTTTGCTCCAATATTTGTTTTTACTACAGAGGAAATTTATCATCTTGTTACAAAAAGTGAGGCAAGCGTTCACGAATTGCATTTCCCAAAAATTCCAAATTCATGGAAAAATGATAGTTTAGACTTAAAATGGAAAAATTTATTCAAAATTAAACAGGAGGCCAATATTGCTATAGAGAAAAAAAGAGCAAATAAAGAAATTGGCTCTAGTTTGGAAGCAAATATAAAAATATTCACTAACACTAATGATTATAATCTTTTAGAGGGACTTGATTTAGCTGAATATTTTATAACTTCACAAGCAGAAAAATTTAAAAATAAAAAAGAAGATGATGAAATAAAAATCGAAGTTAAAAAAGCAGAAGGGAAAAAATGCCCAAGATGTTGGAAAATCTTTGAAAATAATTGTCAAAGATGTGACGAAGTTTTAAAAGGAAAGATTTAAAATGAATGATTTAAAAGAGATAAATAAAAAATCTTTTTCATCATTATTTTCAATAAAAAATTTATTTTTTTTATTATTTATAATTATTTTATTTTCTGTTGATAGGATAACAAAACTTAAAGTAATAAGACATCAACTGACTAATGAAAACTATATTTACATTAATGATTTTTTAAATTTTGATTTGATTTGGAATACCGGAGTAGGTTTTGGTTTGTTGAGTTCTGAATCAACATTTATATACAATTCTATAACTATTTTTATTTTTTTGATAATTTTAGCTATCATTTATTTAATTTTTAAATCAAATGTTTTTGAAAAGATTTTATATATGTTTATTTTAGGTGGCGCTCTAGGGAATTTATATGATAGGATTTTTTATTTTGCGGTACCAGATTTTATAGATTTACATTTTAAAGGATTTCACTGGTTCACTTTTAATTTTGCAGATATATTCATTACAATTGGGATAATACTTTTAATTATAAGGGAGTTATTTTTGAAAGAAAAAAATGAAAAAATTTAAAAAGATATTTTACATTATAATGCTATTAATTCCGATTTCAAACTGTGGAACTTTTTCTGATGTTGGTAAAGCTTTGAGAAATGAAAAAATAAATACTACCGATGAGTTTTTGATACAGAAAAAAAAACCTCTAACAGAACCTCCAGATTTAACTGAACTTCCAGAACCAAAAATTGCTAATCAAAACAAAGAACTTAAGAATAATGAAATTAAAGAAATATTAAATGTTCCCAAAGATGGGAATAAATCAAATAAATCTAAAAGTTCGTCTACGGAAGAATCTATCTTAGGAAAAATTAAAAAATGAGTAAAAAAATAAATTATTATAATTTTTTCTTAAAAAAGTACTCTTCAAAAAAAAATAAAAATTCAAATTTAAGATATATAATTAAATTAATTGATACTATTAAATCAAATCTTAATTTAAAGAAGGATATTTTCAACACTTTTAGTGGTGAATATGATTATGATTTTAAATTAAAAGATCTAAAAAAATTTCAAAAATTTAAAAAAGTAGTAGTAATTGGTGTGGGTGGATCCATTCTTGGTTCAAAATCAGTGTATTCTTTTTTAAAATATAAAATTAATAAAGAATTTTTATTTTTAGATAATTTAGAAGATAGGAATTCTTTTAAATTGAATAACTTTATATCTAATAACAAAGTTCTTTTTATAGCTATCTCTAAATCTGGAAATACCATTGAAACTTTGGCTAATTTAAGTCTTATAAAAAAAATGGGTATAAATTCAAAAAATACTATTTTGATTTCAGAATATAAAGACAACACTTTTAAAAGTATTTCAAACAAATATAATATTCCAATAATCGAACATAAGACTCACATTGGTGGAAGATATTCAATTTTTTCCGAGGCAAATATTGTTCCAATAATTTTGATGGGAGTTAATATTAAAAAGTTTAAAAAAAATATTTTAAAGCATTTTGATAAATCTAATAAATTGTTAATTGGAAAACATTTGACATATTTATCTAAAGTATATCTCTCCAAAAAAATCAATAATTTAATCTTTTTTAACTACTCTCCTTATCTAGATAATTTTATGTTTTGGGCCCAGCAATTAGTGGCGGAAAGTTTAGGTAAAAATGGTAATGGAATTTTACCAGTAGTATCTACAGCCCCAAAAGATCATCACAGTTTATTGCAATTGTACCTAGACGGTCCTAAGGATAAATTTTTTTACATATATAGCTCAGAAAGTATTTATAAAAATAAGGTTAGCAATATTGGTTTTGATAAAAAAAATAAATATATAGTTAATAAATCAATAAATGATGTTACTTTGTCACAAAAAAAAGCTTTTATCTCGGTTTTAAAAAAAAAAAGAATACCATTTAAAGAAATTCATATTAAATCTATAGACGAAGAGGCAATTGGGGAATTATTTTCATATTTCATTTTAGAAACAGTATTATTGGGTAAAATACTTAATCGAAATCCATTTGATCAACCTGCCGTAGAACAAGTGAAAATCTTAACAAAGAAATATTTAACTAAATAAATTTTGCAAATATAATTTTAGATCTACCATATTTTTTAGTCATGATTATTTTTAATGAATTTACATAGAAATCATCTGTTTTTTCTCTATGAATAACCACCAAATGTTCATCGCTATAGATTTTATGTCTATTAATTAAGCTTAAGTCTTGAATAAATAATTTATCAGCAAAAGGAGGGTCTAAAAATATTAAGTCAAACTTTCTATTCTTTATTTTTTCTATAACTATACTTGTCTTATTCGTAAAAACTTCACATTTCTCAGTAATGTTTAAATTTTTTAAATTAGATTTTAAAGTTTTTTCTGCCAGAGAGTTATTTTCAACAAAAGTTACTTTTTTAGCTTTGCGTGAGATGCATTCGATACCAAAAGATCCTATACCAGAATATAAGTCTAAAATATTTGAATTTGATATTGACATATTAATTTTTTGTGAATTCTGAATAATATTGAAAATATTTTCTTTAACGAAATTTCTTAATGGTCTTGTGATTTTTGATTTTAAAAAAGATATTTGTTTTCCTTTTAAATTACCACCAATAATTTTCATTATTTATTTATAACTCTCCATCCAATATCTTTTCTAAAAAAGCTTTCTTTCCATTTAATTTTTTTGATTGCTTTTATAATTTCTTGCCTAATTTTAGAAAAATTATACCCTTTAGATGTTATGTTCAAAACTCTTCCGCCACTAGATATTACATTGCCATTATTGTTTTTAGTTCCAGCATGATATATGTCAATATTATTTTTTATTTTAACCTTATCAATTTTTTTTAAAATTATATTTTTTTTATATTTTTTTGGGTAACCTTTTGAACATAATACAATAGTCATACATTTTTTTTTACTCCATTGAATTTTTAATTTTTTTAAACTATTTTTAAGTGACATTTCTACAATCTTAACAAAGTCTGACTTTAATCTTGGAAGTATTACCTGACACTCTGGATCTCCCATTCTAACATTATATTCAATTAAATAAGGATTATTATTTTTAATCATTAAACCCGCGTAAAGAAATCCAGTATAATGTTTTTTCCTTTTTTTAAAAAAGTCTAAAGTTGGTAAAATAATTCTTTGTATGACTTTTTTTTCAATATTTTTATTAACTATTGGTGCAGGAGAATATGCTCCCATTCCACCAGTATTTAAGCCTTTTTCATTTTCGCCAACTTTTTTATGATCTTGAGCACTTCCAAAGAAAATAAAATCTTTTTTATCTACAATTATAAAATAGCTTGCTTCTTCACCTTCTAGAAATTCTTCAAGTACTAACTTTTTTGAACTTTTAAACTTTCCTTTAAAAATTTCATTACTAATATTGATAACTTCACTTTTTTTTTTTACAAATTGAAACACCTTTTCCAGCAGCTAGACCGTCGGCTTTAACGACAATTGGTAGACTATTTTTCTTTAGAAAATTTAAAACATCTCTTTTCTTACTACAAACTTTAAAAGCCGCGGTGGGTATATTTTTTTTTTTACAAATTGATTTCATAAAAGCTTTAGAGCCTTCCAACTTTGAAGCAAATTTATTCGGTCCAAAAACTTTAATTTTTTTTTTTAATAAAAAATCTACTATCCCATTAACTAGCGGTTCTTCGGGACCCACTATTACCAAATTAATATGATTTTTTTTTATTACACCGTATAGTTTTTTAAAATCCAAAATATTGACTTCTAAATTTACTGCAATTTTTGCAGTTCCAGCGTTACCTGGTATGCAGTAAATTTTATCAACATTATTTGATTTACTTATAATCTTGCAGATGGCGTGCTCTCTTCCTCCGCTTCCTAAAACAGCAATATTCATATGAAAATACCTATTATATATATATAGTTTTTGAAATGAATAAAATAAAGGCAAAACTTAAATATAAACCCAATTCTTTTGAAATTTTAAAAGAAGGAGACCACGTTGTATGTGCAATATCTAATAAGATTATACCTTTGAACAATCTAGATTATTGGAGTGTGGAGTTACAAGAAGCCTATTATTCTCCGGTAGAGGTTCAAATACGTTTTGAACAGTTAAATAAAAAAAAATAATTTATTTCCATCTATTATGCGTCAAAATCCATTGACTAGGATTACGGACTATCATTTCTTCAATAACTTTATTGATTTGTATAGAAATTTCTAATTTGTTTATTTTAGATTCTTTTTTATTATCAATAATAATAGGTTTCAGAATTTCCATTTCAAAGTGATCATTTTCTTTTCTGGATATGTAAATAGGTACGATATCTAGATTATATTTTAAAGCCAACTGAGCTGGTAAAGTAGTTGTTAAAGAATTATTATTAAAAAATGGTATCTTTTCTCCCTCACTTAGTCTTTGATCAACCATTAAAGCAATACTAAAATCATTTTCTAAACAATTTATTAATTTTCTAGTTCCTGTTCTTCCTTTTTTTATTTGGTTTTTACAGACAAAATTTTCTCTTAAAAATTCCATAAAGGGATTAATGAAATAATTATTTAGTGGTCTATAAATTGTAGCTAACTTGATATCTGCTTTGACTAATTCCATTGACATTAATTCAAAGTTTGCAAAATGTCCGGATACAAAAATACAAGGTCTACTTTTTTTTTTTAATTGTTCTAATATATCTGTATTCTTAATAGTTATATGTGAATTACCTTTTTTAAATCTACCTAGGTATAAATATTCTGCAAAAGTTTTTCCGTAATTAGACCACATATCAGAAATAATTATTTTTTTTTTTTCACTATTTAGATTATTAGATCCTATGATTTTATCTAAATTTTCATCAATAATTCTTTTTGATTTAAACAGAGGTCCTATTTTTTTAAATATATAAGCAAATAATTTTCTACTTAAATTTAAACCAATAACTTTTATGATGATAAAAAATAAATAAATAATTATTGATTGAATAAAATATTTAATAATTTTAATCATATATAGCTTTCAATTTCTTTTATAAATTTTTCTTTTTCTTCAATTTTTAAAAATATTGGCAAGAAATTAATTTCTTTAAATCCTAAATCTTTAATACGAAAAAAATCTTTTTCAGTTGTAATTAATTCTAAATCATTTTTTTTAGCAAATGAGATAATTTCTTTCAATTCATTTCTGCTAAAATTATAATGATCTGGGTACGAAACTCTTTTTTGGAGATCCAATTTATTATCGGTTAGCAATTTGAAGAAATTATCTGGATTTCCTATTCCAGCAAAGGCATAGATTTTTTTATTATATAATTTCTTAATTACCTGTATATCGACAATATATTTAGAGTGATAAATACTTATATTTGGAGATAACTTTTTTATTTCTTTTTCAAAAAATTCTAATTCACTTTCATCATTTGAGTTAATAACTACAATTTCATAATTTTTTATTTTATTTAAAGGCTCTCTTAATGGACCTGCAGGTATTGTAAGATTATTGCCACATAATTGAGGACTATTAAAACAAACTATGTTCAAATTTTTAAAAACACTTTTATCCTGCAATCCATCGTCTAATATAAGAACATCATAATTATTTTCCAAAGCAGTTTTTGCACCCTCATATCTATTTTGATTTAGAATTAAATTATTTAAATTTTTTTTAATCAAATTTATTTCGTCAAAATGATCTTTATAATTCTTTTTTAGAATTGCTGGCTTTTTTCCCAATTTCGTTAAGATGCTACTTAATTCAATCGATAAGGGCGTTTTGCCAGTGCCTCCTAAGTATATATTTCCAACACAAATTATCGGTATGTTTAATTTTTTAGTTTTTACTAATTTATTTTTTACTGAGATTAGAATTTGCAAAATAAAAGACAAAGGTAATAGCGCAATTGAGAACATATTTAAATTTTTTTTATCCCAAAATTTTGGCTTAAATAATTTCATTACTTTTTTATTCTATTTATATGCAATATTGTATTTTTGAAAATTTTTTGACCAAAGTCGTCAATTTGTTTTATTCTACTTTTGTTTATTTTTTTTTTGTTTTTAAAATCTTTTAATATTTGTTTAACTAAATCTTCTGATTGTTTAATTTTTTTTGCAATTTTTTTCTTGGCTAAAAAATTATAAACTTCCTCAAAATTATGCACATATGGTCCGTAATAGATTTGGCATCCTTGTCTAGCAGCTTCAATTGGGTTCTGGCCACCAACCTCAATTAGTCTTTTTAAAGTTGATTTACCCATAAAAACACTTGTACAAAATTTATAATAATAATCTAATATTCCAAATGAATTTATTATCACAATATCTGTATTTTTATTTATTTTTTCTTTTTCATTTTTAATTGATTGCGCCAAAAGATTATTTTTTTCACATAAATCAAATATTTCTTCAGATCTGTTTATATGCCTAGGAGCGATAATTGTTAATAAGTTTCCCTCTATTTTTTTTAGAGCTTTATGTACGTTCAAACAAAATATTTCCTCCCCAGCGTGTGTATTGGAGGCACACCATATTTTACGCTTGTTTAAGTCAGAATTTTTTTTTAATTTTTTTATTTTATTAAATTCAGAAATATATTTTAGATTTCCATAATATTTTACATTTTTTACATTAAGATTTTTGAGTTTTTTAAAGGTATCGAGACTCGAAGAAATACAAAGATCAAAATTAGAAAAAACCTTTTTTCCAAAATTATAAAAATACTTCCATCTTCTAAAAGATTTATTTGTAATCCTTGCGTTAATAAGAATTAATTTAATTTTTCTTTTTTTAATTTCATAAATAAAGTTTGGCCAAATTTCAGAGTCAATAAATATTGCACATTTAGGAGACCATTTGTTTAGAAATTTTTTATTTAGGTGTGGTAAATCTAATGGTAGATATTGATGAAAAACTTTATTTCCCAGTTTTTCATTAATTAGATTACCAGAGGTAATAGAGTTAGAAGTTAAGAGTATTTTATATTTCTTTTTTTTTAATATTGAATGGATAATTGGTAAAACACTTGTAATTTCTCCAATACTTGATCCGTGGAACCAAATTAGATTTAATTTTTTATTAAATTTTTTTTTTTGAAAAAGAAAATATTTTTTCTAACAAACTTCTATTATTTTCTTTATTAATAAGTCTTCTTAATAAACCGATTGTTATTAAAACAGGAAAAGAAATTACAGTTAGTATTCTGTAGATTGATAACATCAAGTTTTTTTTAATTGTTTTTGATATAAAGATTTATATTCTTCACATTTTTTAATTAAATCCTCATGTTTTCCAAAATCAATAATAGAGCCATTTTTAAATACATAAATCTTATCTGCATTATGAATTGTAGATAATCTATGAGCTATTACTAAAGTTGTTTTGTTTTTGGTTAAATTCGTAATAGCATTCTGAACTATTTCCTCCGACTCAGCATCTAAAGATGAAGTAGCTTCATCTAAAAGTATTATAGGAGAGCTTTTTAAAATTGCTCTTGCAATTGAGATTCTTTGTTTTTGGCCACCAGATAGTCTAACTCCATTTTCACCTATTAAAGTTGAGTATTTTTGAGGAAGTTTTTGAACAAATTCGTCAGCAGCAGCAAACTTACATGCATCTATAATTTCCTCTTCTGATGCGCTTGGATTAGCGTAGGCTATATTAGCTTTAATAGTTTCATCAAATAAAATTACGTCTTGACTGACCAATGAAATATTTTTTCTTAGGGAAAATAAATTCACATCTTTTATATTTTGATTATCTATTGTAATTAAACCTTTTTGAGGATCATAGAACCTCGGAAGTAAATTCATAATTGTACTTTTTCCAGCACCGCTATGCCCAACAAAAGCCGTCATTGATCCTCCAATAATATCTATATCTATATTTTGAACGGCTCTTTCTTTTGAAACCTGATATTTAAAACTTACATTTTTAAAAGCAATATCTGATTTAGTTATAGAAATGCTTGGTAAATTTTTTTCTTGTTTAATTTTAATAGGTTGGTCTAACACAGCATATATTCTCTTTGCCGCCGCCGCTCCCTGATAAGCCAACATATTGATTGTAGCTAGCGACCTTATTGGCTGATACGCCAACATCATTGCAGCCAAAAAAGAGAAAAAACTATTTACTTCTAGTTGACCTGTTTCAATTAATTTACCAGAAAAATAAATAAATCCTGCTATCATGAATCCAGTTAAAATTTCCATTATAGGAGTAGCCCTAATTAAAATACTGTTTATTTTTATATTTTTGGATATCATTTCATTAATAACATTATCGGCATTTTTTTCTTCATCTTTCTCTTTTTGATAAATTCTTATCATTTTAGATCCTCTTAAAATTTCTGACAAAAATGAAGTAAGTCTCCCTGAAATTTCCCCAGCTTCTCCTGTCGCTTTTCCAATTCTTTTTCCAAGGCTTTTAGCTAAAGCTGCTGCAAGTGGCATCATAAAAATAGCAAATATAGCAAGCTGCCAATTTTGGTAAAACATCAAACTTACCAATGCGATCAAAGTAAAAGTGTCTTTCATAATATTTAAAACACCACTTCCAACTAATTGTTGCACCTGAGCAGTATCAAAAGTTATGTTTGATAAGTATTTACCTGAATGTTTATTTTCTAAGGTTTCGATATCCGTCAAAAGAATGACGTTGGCTATTTTTTTTTGAAGCTCTCCACATATAGTTTGTGCTACTTTAATTATTGTCATTCTAGCAAAGTATAATGAAATTCCTTTAGAAGAGAATGAAACAACAATTAAAATAGGGATTAACCAAGCTAAAGTTTTATCTTTTTCTATAAAAATTTTTTTAACCGCAGGGTCTAAAAGCCAAGCTGTAGCAGAAGTGCTTGCAGCTACAATAATTGATAGAATGAGTGCTAAAAATATTTTTCTTAAATGATACCTTACATGATCTTTGTAAAGTTTTTTTAACCAAATTTTTACTTCATCTAACTTCATATTGTAAAACTCAAGATTCCTAAAAATAAAATTAATCCAGAAAAATTATTTATTTTAAATGCTTTAAGGCATTTTTCAGGATTAGTTTTGTTAAAAATTTTAATTTGATAAATTAGAGTCGAAAAAAATGCAATCATTAATAGAGTCGATAAGTTAATTCCTATATAATCGAAAAATAAATAAATTATAAGTATTGAATTTATAAAATAGCATGCACTTACAAATAATTTTATTTTTTTTTTAAATTTAATAGCAGTTGATTTTATTCCAATTATCTCATCATCCACTAAGTCTTGAACTCCATAAATGGTGTCATATCCCAATGTCCAAAATATGGCCGATATATATAAGATTACAATTTCAAAGGATATTTCATTCAGTATTGATGTATACCCCATTACCATTCCCCAATTAAATGTGAGCCCAAGAAATAATTGAGGCCAATATGTAATTCTTTTCATAAATGGATAAGCAAAAGCAAGAAACATTGAGCCTAAACCCAAAAGTATAGTGAGATAATTAAATTGTATCAGAACTAAAAATGATACCGCACATAAAATCAATACATAAATTATAGAAAGGTTAATCGATATTTTTCCACTAGCGATCGGCCTTTGTTTTGTTCTACTAACTTTTTTATCGTAATCTCTATCAACTATGTCATTAAATATACATCCTGCGCTTCTCATTAAAACTGAGCCACAAAAAAAAAGAAATAAATAATTTATTAAAGTATATAGTTCTAAGTTTTTTGAGTAAGCAAAAACAAGACCCCAGGAGCACGGCCAAAATAATAGCATAAAACCAATTGGTCTATTCAATCTAGTTAAATTAATAAATATTTTTAAGTGTTCCATGAAAATATGACTTGTAAATACCAAACACTATCTACATAATCAATTTGATTCGATATGGATGTAGACTACACAGTTGCCGCTTTAATGTTTCCAGCTATACCTTTAATGATGACTATGTATAGCAATAGGTTTCATACGTTAAGTGCTTTGATAAGAAGTATACACGATCAGTATACTTTTGAAAAAAAAGTTCCACCAGAATGGGAAAACCAACTACATGTATTAAACAAGAGGACTGTTTATCTCAAATATGTAATGGGATTTGCTGCTTTTGGATTTCTTTTTAATATGTTAACAGTTTTACTTCTTTATTTAAGTTATATATTTCAAGCAAGACTAAGCTTTGCATTTTGTTGTATTTGTATGATTGTTTCAATATTTTTATTTTTACAGGAAATTAGACTTTCAAATCAAGCATTAAAATTTCATTTAAGTGACATGGACTCAATGAAAAAAGATTTATAATTAATTTTTTTCTAACTGCTTTTTTTTTAAAATAGAAATTCCCTCTTTTAATTTATGACTATAAGACTCTTTAAAAGTTTCAAGTTGCCAGCCTTTCATTCTTTTCAAAATTTTTTCTAGGTTAGATTTTTTCCAATCATTTGTTGAATTTTCATCTTTCCATAATTTTTTCTCTTGATTAGTTCTTGCACATCCATAACAGTATCCAGTTATAGGATCAGTCTTACAGATACTGATACATGGAGAGATAATTTTTTCTTTCATTAAGGAATAAGAATTGCTGGTCCAGTTAATTTTCTAGCCTCTAAATCAGTGTGTGCTTTTTTTGCATCTGCAAGTTTATATTTCTTTGAAATTCTAATTTTTATCTTACCAAATTTTATTTTTTCGAAAATTGTATCAGCACCAGTTTGAAGTTCTTTTCTATTTGTAAAATATTGTGCAATAGAAGGTCTTGTTAAGTAAAGACCCTTGGGCTGAATGTCTTTTGGCACATTAACAGGTTCTAACGGTCCCGATGCATTACCAAAACTAACCATCATCCCTCTTGTTTTAAGACATGCTAACGATCCATGAAACGTTTTTTTTCCAACTCCATCAAATACTGCTGAAACTCCTTCATTATTCGTAATTTTCATAACTTCTTTTGCAAAGTCTTTTTTTGAGTAATTTATTACGTGAGAATATCCATTTTGTTCAGCAACTTTAATTTTTTCATCTGAACCAACAGTTCCAATTACTTTTGCTCCTATGCTAATAGCCCACTGAGCAAAGATTTGACCAACTCCACCGGCTGCGGCATGAAATAAAACTATTTCACCAGCTTTGAGATTGTAAGTCTTCGTAATTAAATAGTTTGTTGTTAAACCCTTAGTCATTAAGGTTGCAGCTAATTCGTGTGATACACCATCTGGAACTTTAACTGCTATTTTAGCAGGAATAATTCTCTGTTGAGAGTATGCACCAAGAGGAACAGAAGCGTATGCTATATTATCGCCCTTATTAAATTCTGTTACGTTAGAACCGACTTCATCTACCTTTCCCGCTGCTTCTAAACCGATACCACTTGGTAACTGAATAGGATATAAACCGGATCTGTGATATGTATCAATATAATTTAAGCCAATTGCGTGATTGGTAACTTTAATCTCATCTGCTCCAGGCGATCCAACTACCACATCTTGAAGTTCTAAGACCTCAGGTCCACCATTTTTTTTAATAATAATTGATTTTGGCATTTTTATTGAAACGTACTTTAACTTTTAGTATTTAGCAAATGTTCCGTTGTTGTAATCCTGAATTGCTTCGAGTATCTCAGCTTTTGTATTCATTACAAATGGACCACCTCTAGCGATTGGCTCTCCAATTGGTTTACCAGCTATAAATAAAAATTCTGTTTTTTTATTAGCTTTAACTCTAAGTTTATTTCCTCTCTCTAGTAAAATCAGATTTGAATCATTTGTTTTACTGTGCTCATTTTCTCCAATGTTCAATTCACCTTTGAGTATATAAATAAAAGAATTATGGCCTATTGGAACATCACAATTAAATTCTTTTCTCTCATTTAAAACTACATGGAAATAAATTGGCTCCACATTATGATTTTTTTCCGGACCCTCTGCTTTTTCAAATTTTCCAGCTATTACTTTCACTATTTTTTCATTATCTTTATGAATTCCTAGTTCTTTTCCCTTTATGTAAAAATATTCAGGTTTATTCCTTTTTAACTTAGCAGGCATATTAATCCAAAGTTGAAAGCCTAATAATTTTCCACCTTTCATAGCAGGCATTTCAGAATGAATTATTCCTCGACCAGTTTTCATCCACTGGACATCTCCTGATGCCATAATACCTTTTGCCCCTGTGCTATCTTGGTGTTCAAACTCCCCGTTTAACATGTAAGTAACAGTTTCTATTCCTCTATGTGGATGAGGAGGAAAGCCAGCAATATAATCATCTTTATTTTCAGATCCAAATTCATCTAGCATTAAGAAGGGATCAATATAATCTGCCTCAGGTGTACCAATACTCCTCTTTAATTTTACACCAGCACCGTCAGAGGCGTTCAAGGCATTTACAATTTTTTTTACTTCAATTTGAGACATGCGATAAATATAATAAAAGTTTAAACTATATCAAGTAGCTGCGATAAGTTGCCGATTTCAGTTTTTGGCTGATAATCAAGGATATCAAACTGTAATTTATTTCTATTAACCCAAACAGAATTATAGCCATAGTTTCCACCTCCAGAAACATCCCAAGTATTTGCACTTAAAAAAGTTATTTCGTTTGGCTTTATATTATATTTTTTTACAGGGATGTCGTAAACTCTTGAGTCAGGTTTATAAACTTTAACTACTTCAATTGAAAAAAGATCGTCAAATAAATTATCTAAATTATTACTTGTAACTAATTCACTTAAAAGAGCAGGAGTTCCATTAGAAAGTATGGCAAGTCTAAGATTTTTCTTTTTTAAATTTTCTAAAACTTCTTTTACTTCTGGATAGGGTGATAAAACTTTATAAAGGTTTAGTAAGTCATTTTTCATACTTTTATCTATGTCAAAGACTCTCATGGATTTATCTAAGCTATCTTCTGTTACTTGCCAGAAATCTTTATGCCTTTTCATTAAACTTCTAAGCCAAGTATATTCAAGTTGGGTGGTTCTCCAAAAATTTGCGAATGCTTCCCACTTATCTCCAATTTCATCTTTACATTTTTCTGCAGCTGAGTTTACGTCAAACAAAGTGCCATAGGCATCAAATATTACTGCTTTTGTATTCATAATTATTTTGCATTATGTGATCCATCACACAATGGTTGATCGTTAGTTTGTTTGCAAGTACAGAAAAAAACTTTTTTTGATTGATCGGCTTTAAAAGGTAATGGCTGAAAAGCTGTATTCTTATGTGATCCATCGCAAAATGGTTGTTTGGAACTTTTACCACATGAACACCAATAATATGATTTTCCTTCTACAACATCTACTCCTATTGGGGAATCTCCCGCTCTTTTACCTTTTGTCATGATATGCTCCTTTAAATAAATTTATTTTTTTATATTATATTAATTAATTATGAATATTAGATTATATTATCCTAACAGTATAGCTGAAAATACAACTGGACTACTGTCAAAAGAACACACTCACTATATTTATAATGTAATGAGATTAAAACGAGGATCTATAATAAATTTTTTCAATCAGGATGGTGAATGGAAAAGTGAAATAATTTTTTTAGACAAAGAAAGAGTAGAGGTTAAATTTTTAGAAAAAATTAAACAAGCAAATAGTTTATCAAAAATTGAACTAGCAATTTGTTTAGTTAAAAAAAACCCAATGGAAATCATTCTACAAAAGGCGACTGAACTTGGAGTAAGTAAAATTATTCCAATAGTTTCAGAAAGAACAGAAGTAAAAGAGCTAAATCATGAAAGAGCAAAAAAAATAGTTATAGAAGCCACAGAACAATCTAATCAACTAACACCTCCTAAAATTTCAGAAGTTATAAAACTAAATCATTTTTTAAAAAGTTTGGATGGTTCTACTAAACTTTTATTCGCTGATGTAAATTCAAAAGACAATTTGAAAGCTAAAGATTTACAAGATAATAAATCTTTATGCGTTTTAATTGGTCCAGAAGGAGACTTCTCACCTGCTGAACGTCAGTCTATTTTATCAAATTCTAAAGTAACGCCTTTTACCATATCTCAAAATATACTTAGATCAGATACTGCTGTGATTAGCGCTATTTCTCTGGTTAATTTTATCAATAATAATCCTTAATTGTCGCATTAAATTGAAATTGTTAATTCAGTAAAATAATATATAAAAATCGCATGCGTATTTTACTTATAAATATATTATTATTAATTATTCCCTCATACACTTCGGCAGAACAGCCTAAAGATTGGCAATTAGGTTTTTCAAAATCTGCATCTCAAGGTATGACAGATATAGTATGGTTTCATGACTATATGCTTTTACCAATCACTACAGCAATTACAGTTTTTGTTTTATTTTTGATTTTATATGCTTGTGTAAGATTTAGAACTTCAAGAAATCCTAATCCATCTACAACGACTCATAACACTTTTATAGAAGTTATTTGGACATTAGTTCCTTGCTTAATTTTAATCGTTCTAGCTGTACCATCATTTAAAGTTTTATATTCACAAGATAATATTCCTCCTGCAGATGTTACAATAAAAGCAGTGGGTTATCAGTGGTACTGGGGATATGAATATCCTGATGAAAATATTATTTTTGATTCTTATATGATTGAAGATAAAGATCTTCAACCTGGACAACCAAGATTACTAACTGTCGATAACGAAATATATGTGCCTGTAAACAAAGTAGTTAAAGTCTTAATAACCGCTAACGATGTCTTACACGCTTGGGCATTGCCTTCATTTGGAGTTAAAAGAGATGCTGTTCCTGGAAGAATTAATGAAACTTGGTTTAAAGCTGAAAGGACTGGCACTTTCTACGGACAATGTTCTGAACTCTGCGGAATTAAACATGCCTTTATGCCAATAACAGTCAATGTAGTAACACAAGATGAATATGATTTATGGTTAGGTGAAGCAAAACAGAAATTTGCTAAAGAAAAATTATCTTCTAATATAAAGTTAGTAAAAAATTTTAAAGGAGAGAATAAATAATGTCATCAGTAGCTGCAGACGCACATAATCATGCTCCTTATGGATGGAAAAGATGGGCTTATTCAACCAATCATAAAGATATAGGAACAATGTACTTAATTTTCGCAATTGTTGCTGGTTTAATTGGTTCGGCTTTTTCAGTTTTAATGCGAATGGAATTAATGCACCCAGGAGATGGAATTCTAGGAGGTAACTATCACTTATATAATGTTTTAGTTACAGGCCATGGTTTAATAATGATATTTTTTATGGTTATGCCTGCAATGATTGGCGGTTTTGGTAATTGGTTTGTTCCTTTAATGATTGGTGCACCGGACATGGCTTTTCCGAGAATGAATAATATTTCATTCTGGTTATTACCAGTTGCTTTTATTTTATTATTAACATCTATTTTTGTTGACGGCCCTCCTGGACAAACAGGTGTTGGCGGAGGTTGGACAATTTATCCTCCTTTATCTTCTAAAACTGGTCAACCAGGTCCAGCAATGGACTTAGCAATTTTAAGTTTACACTTAGCTGGAGCTTCCTCTATCTTGGGAGCTATAAACTTTATTACTACAATTTTTAACATGAGAACTCCAGGCATGACCCTCCATAAAATGCCTTTATTTGCTTGGTCAATTCTTGTGACTGCATTTTTATTATTGCTTTCTTTGCCAGTTTTAGCGGGAGCTATAACAATGTTATTGACTGACAGAAATTTTGGCACTGCTTTCTTTGAAGCGCAAACAGGTGGTGACCCAGTTTTATTCCAACATCTTTTTTGGTTTTTTGGGCATCCCGAAGTATATATATTAATTTTACCCGGCTTTGGAATGATAAGCCATATTGTTTCTACGTTTTCAAAAAAACCAGTATTTGGATACCTTGGAATGGTATATGCTATGGTCGCCATCGGGGTTGTTGGTTTTATTGTTTGGGCCCATCATATGTATACTGTGGGACTAGACACTGACACGAAAGCTTATTTTGTAGCTGCTACTATGATTATAGCAGTACCAACCGGAATTAAAGTTTTTTCTTGGATAGCAACAATGTGGGGAGGATCAATTAGTTTTAAAACACCTATGTTGTGGGCAATAGGTTTTATTTTTCTTTTCACACTAGGCGGAGTTACTGGCATTGTTTTATCAAACGCTGGGGTCGATACAGCTTTACATGATACCTATTATGTAGTTGCTCACTTTCACTATGTTTTATCTTTGGGTGCAGTTTTTGCAATATTTGCTGGATGGTATTACTGGTTTAGTAAAATGACAGGATATGAATATTCAGAATTTTTAGGTAAGCTGCACTTTTGGTTAACTTTTATTGGAGTAAATTTAATATTTTTTCCACAACATTTTTTAGGTTTAGCAGGTATGCCTAGAAGATATGCTGATTATCCAGACGCATTTGCGGGATGGAATTATGTTTCTTCTATTGGATCTTACATATCCATAATTGGTCTTGGAGTTTTTCTAATTAACCTTTTATATTCATTTATAAAAAAACCATCTACAACAAAAAACCCATGGGGGGAGGGAGCTACAACGTTAGAATGGACTTTATCGTCACCACCACCATTTCATACTTTTGAAGAGCTTCCTAAAATAAAATAAATTGATAAATTCTGAAATTACATCCAAGAGTTCTAAGTTTTCAACAAGTTATAACATAGACTCATTTTTTAATTTAATGAAACCTAGAGTAATGTCTTTAGTCTTATTTACTTGCATGGTGGGTTTGTTGATTGCACCAGAAAAGGTAAATTTTATTGACTCTACTTTATCTTTATTTGCTGTTGCTTTAGGTGCTGGAGCAGCCGGCACACTAAACATGTGGTACGAATCTGATTTAGATGCTCTCATGAAAAGAACATGTTTGAGACCAATTCCAACTGGTAAGGTTACAAAAAATCAAGCTTTAATGTTTGGAATACTTTTATCATTTGTTTCAATTTCATTATTATATTATTCCTCTAATTTAACATCAGCTATACTTTTGGCTTTAACTATTGGATTCTATTTCTTTGTTTATACTGTTTGGCTTAAAAGAAAAACTTCACAAAATATTGTAATAGGTGGTGCAGCAGGAGCTCTTCCACCAGTAATTGGTTGGGCAATTTCAACTGGTAGTATTTCAATAGAGCCAATAATACTATTTCTGATAATTTTTTTGTGGACCCCTTCTCATTTTTGGGCGTTAAGCCTTTATAAATCAGATGATTATAAAAAAGCAAAAATTCCCATGCTGCCTTTAATAGCTGGCACTGAAAAGACTAAAAAAAATATATTTATTTATTCATCACTAATGATACCAATTGTTTTTGCCCCATACTATTTTAACTTTGCTTCAATAATTTATGCTTTTTTAGCTTTAACTTTAACTTTTTACTATGTGTACTTGTGCTTTTGTTTACTTAAAACAAAAATAAATAAAGAAAAAAATCTAATAGCCAAAAAAATATTTATTTTTTCAATTTTTTATTTATTTTCTTTATTTTTATTAATCTTGATTGATAATTTTTTATTGAATTTTTATGGATAGAAAAAAAAAGAATATATTAACCGCTCTTATATTAGTAGCTTTTATTATTATTTTATTCTTTTTAACCTTTTATAATATTGAACTTTATAATAGAGACATTTAAAACATGAATAGAAAAACTCTTACTCCAATTGCTTTAATATCAATTTTTTTTATTATGCTAGGTTTATCTTTTGCTGCTGTTCCACTTTATGATTTATTTTGTAGAGTAACAGGTTTTGCAGGGACAACTCAAAATGCTGTAAATAAGGAAATACCAAAAATAGTTATAAACCAAAATTTTAAAATTAGATTTGATACTAATTCTAATGGAAAATTAGATTGGAAATTTTATCCAGAGAAAAATACTTTAGATTTAAAACCAGGAGAGGTACATACCGTTAAATTTTTTGTTAAAAACAATTCAAACACACCGACTTCTGGCTCCGCAACATTTAATGTTTCTCCCTCACCTTTTGGTATTTATTTAAATAAAATTGGATGCTTTTGTTTTGAAAAACAAACATTAAAAGCTGGTGAAAAAAGGGATTTTATATTAACATTTTTCTTGGATCCAAAAGTAGTAGATGATAATAAGACAAATAAAATTTCTGATGTAACATTATCATTTACTTTTTTTCCATCAGAGTACTATAAGAAGGATAGCGCATAACATGTCATCTGGAGAAAAAAAACATGATTATCATTTGGTAGACCCAAGTCCTTGGCCTATATTTTCTTCCTTTGCATGTTTAGTTTTAGCATTTGGTGCAGTATACTTTTTTCACACAAAAACTCTTTGGTTGCTATTAATTGGTACAGCTCTACTTATTTATGGAGCATTCATGTGGTTTAGAGATGTTATTGAGGAGGCAGAAAAACAAGGCCATCACACAACTGTAGTTCAAATAACTCATAGATATGGAATGACACTATTCATTGCATCTGAGGTAATGTTTTTTGTTGCTTGGTTTTGGGCTTTTTTTAATGCTAGCCTTTTTCCAACTGAAGCGATCGGAAAAATCTGGCCACCAGCAGATATAAAGACTTTTGATCCATGGGACATACCTTTAATAAATACTTTAATATTATTATTATCTGGAACCACTGTTACTTGGGCACATCATGCAATGATTGAAAATGATAGAAAAGGTTTAATTAATGGATTAGTTGCGACTGTTTTCTTAGGTTTTGTTTTTTCATGTTTTCAAGCCTATGAATATCATCATGCATCATTCACGATAGATGGAAACATATATGGATCAACATTTTATATGGCTACCGGGTTTCACGGATTTCACGTTATCATAGGAACGATTTTTTTAGCAGTTTGTTTATACAGATCAATGTTAGGACACTTTAAACCAGATCATCATTTTGGATTTGAAGCTGCAGCTTGGTATTGGCATTTTGTTGATGTTGTATGGTTATTTTTATTTGCAGCAATCTATATCTGGGGAAGTTAAGATTTAATTGAGAAAAAATCTATTTAATCTTTTTGTCATTATTTTTGTAACAATTTTTTGTTCACTTGGCACTTGGCAACTTTATAGACTTCAATGGAAATTAAACTTAATAAATGAAATTAATTTAGGTTTAGAATCTAAACCAATTCCTTATGTAGAAACGGTAACAAACAATTATCAAAGAGTTATCATAAAAGGAAAATTAGATTTTAATAAACAAATTTATTTATATAGTTTAAACGAAAAGGGCCAACCAGGCTATGATGTAATTACACCTTTAAATACTAATTTAAAAAATGATATTTTAGTAAATAGAGGCTGGATTATGAAAGAAAAAAAAAATACTAAAGATATAAATAATTTCAATTCAAAAGAATTTAGTGGAATACTTAAAAAAATCGAAAAAGCAAATATATTTAAACCAAAAAATGATTTAGATAACAATATTTGGTTTTCCATAAATTTAAACGATGTCAGAAAATTTACAGGTAAAGATTTTATTAATTATGTTTTATATTTAGAGAAAAATGATGTTTTGAGTCCAATACCCCGAAAAATAACTTCAGACTTGCCAAATAATCACCTTAAATATGCTATAACATGGTATTTAATATCAATATCAATATTATTTTATTATTTGTATTTTAGGAAAAAAAAATGAAATATTTCAGCACTAGAGATAAATCTCTGAATTTTAGTTTTAGAGATATATTCCTAAGAGGTTTAGCCCCAGATGGAGGACTATTTTTACCATCTGAAATAAAAAAATATCAACAAAATGAAATAAAAGATCTAAATTCTCTATCCTACTTAGATCTTGCCACAGAAATCATATTTAATTTTTGCAAAGATGATATAACAAAAAAAGAACTAAAAAACCTAATAGAAGATGCTTATAAAAATTTCAAGATTAAAGAAGTTGTTAATCTAAAAAAAATTGGCAATATTAATCTACTAGAGCTTTATCACGGCCCAACTTTGGCTTTTAAAGATATAGCGATGCAGGTAATCGGAAATATGTACGATCATTTAAAAGTAGCTGACAAAAAAAAAGTAAATATTATAGTTGCTACATCGGGAGACACAGGATCAGCAGCCATATCAGCACTGAATGGCAGAAAGAATATAAACGTTTTTGTTTTACATCCACATAATAGGATTTCAAATATTCAAAGAAAAATTATGACAACAATTGGTTCAGATAATATTTTTAATGTTGCTATTAAAGGATCATTTGATGATTGCCAAAAAATTGTAAAAGATATGTTTAATCACAATGAATTTAGAGAAAAGATAAATATGTCAGGTGTTAATTCAATTAATTGGGCAAGGATAGTTTGTCAAATTGTTTATTATTTTTACTCTTATTTTAGATTAAAAAAGAAGAATATCAGTTTCTCAGTTCCTACTGGAAATTTTGGAGACATATATGCTGGTTATGTTGCCAAAAAAATGGGATTACCAATCGATAAATTAATAGTGGCAACTAATGAGAATAATATACTGCAAAGAGTTATTAACACCGGTGAATACAAACCAGATACTGTAAAGCCTTCGATTTCCCCAAGTATGGATATTCAAGTTGCAAGTAATTTTGAAAGATTGCTTTTTGACGTAGTAGGCCAAGATGATAAAAAAGTAAATTCTTTAATGGGCGATCTATTAAAAAAAGGTTCTTTCAATCTTAATGATAACGAAATTAATATTATCAAAAAAGATTTTGAAGCAGTAAAAATTAATGATGAAAAGACTAAATTGATAATTAAAAATATAGATAAAGAACACAAATTTATTGTTGATCCACATACTGCAACAGGTTTTGGAGCTGCAAATAAATTTAAAGGTTTAGAAAATGTAGTGGTGCTTGGAACTGCTCATCCATTTAAATTTAATGAAACTATTAATCACGTAACTTCGAAAAAATTGGAAGCCCCATCTCAACTCAAAATGCATATGGATAAAAAAGAAAAGTTTGATATAGTTGAAAATAAAATTTCACAAATAAAAAATTATATTTTAGGTAAAATAAAATGAGAATAAAAAAAGGCGATAAATTACCAAATTCTGAATTATTTTATATTGATCAATTAAATGAAGTAAAAAAGATTCGTGCTTCAAATCTATGTAAAGACGGTAAGACTATAATTCTAGGTATGCCTGGTGCTTTTACTAAAACTTGCTCAGCACTTCACTTACCAGGTTTTATCAAAAACTATGATTTAGCTAAAAAAAAAGGAATTATAAAAATAGTTTGTATAGCTGTAAATGATCCAAACGTAATGAAAGCTTGGGGAGAAAATCAAAAAGTGGGAGAAAAAATATTTATGGTGGGCGATCCATTTTGTGAATTTACAAAAGCTATCGGAGCTGAAGTAGATAAATCTGCAAAAGGATTAGGCATTAGATCAAACAGATACACGATGTTAGTAGAGAACGAAATAATAAAAAAAATTGAGAAAGAAAAAGAAACCGCAACTTGTGAAGTATCTGCTGCTGAAAATTTTTTAAAAGAAATTTAGAAAAATTACTTAAATCATTTTTTTGTTTCTAAAACTGCAAGCTCATCTACAAGGTTATTATATTTGTTATCTGCATGAGCCTTTACCCAATTCCACTTTACTTTATGATCTTCACACAATTTATCCAATTTTAACCAAAGATCTTTATTTTTAACAGGTTTCTTATTAGCGCTTATCCAGTTATTTAATTTCCACTTTTTAATCCATTCTGTAATTCCATCTTTAACGTATTTTGAGTCAGTATAAATACTAACATCAGAATTCTTTTTTATTTTCTTTAAAGCCATAATTGGTGCCATTAATTCCATTCTATTATTTGTGGTGTGATTTACACTTCCAGAAATACTGGATTGGCTTGAGCCTAAAATTACTGCTGCCCAACCTCCTTTACCAGGATTTCCCGAACAAGCACCATCAGTATAAATTTTTAATTTCATTAAAAGAAATAATCCTCAAAATTTTTTGAATTTTTATGGAACTCAAGTCTTTTTAAATACTCTATTGGATCCTTAACTTTTACTATTGCACCTTCCACTTTGTTTAATGAGTCAAAAACCCTAGTCAGTAAAAACCTTAGAGCAGCTCCTTGCGACAGTACTTTAATATTTTCTTTTTCTTTATCAGTCAATTTTCTAATGGAATTATATCCATCAATAAAATTTTTAGCTTTTGTTACATTAAAACTTAAATTTTTTTGAGGCCCATCAAAACACAAAGCGTTAAAACAAATAGCTATTTCCAAAGCGTAAAAATCATTACAAGAAAAGTAAAAATCTATGAATCCACTAAAATTTTCATTTTCAAAAAAAATATTATCATTAAATAAATCTGCATGAATTATTCCTGATGGCAAATTTTTAGGCCAATTTTTTTCAACATCGACAAGGTTCATTTCAATTAATTCTGGAAGACTCTCATGAATTTTTGAACATTCATCTTTGACTGAATAAAATAGCTTTCTCCAAGACTTAATAGATAAATCATTTTTTCTATTGATTTTAAAATTTTTTGTAATTTCGTGCATTCTTGCCACTTCTTTACCAATATCCTTACAGTTTTGTGGTGTAAGAGTAAGTTTAGCTTTTCCTTCTAAAAAAGTAACAATCATAAGTTTTTTCCCACTGTAATTAGTTATAGTTTTGTTTTCATTATTTAGAATTGGTGTGGGACACTTAAAATTAGCCTTATGTAATCCAGTCATAAGGTCAGAAAAAAAAGGAAGATCTTCAGATTTAACACGTTTTTCATATACAGTTAAAATATATTTTTTTTTATCAACCATTAAAAAATAATTTGTATTTTCTATACCTTCTTCAATTCCCTCAAATAAATTAAGAGTACCTATTTTATAATTCAACAAAATTTCTTCAATATTATGTTTTTTAAACTTTGTATAAACAGCCATTTAATTTAATTCTTTAGGTAATTTAAAAACTACTTTTTCTTCAGCTACAACAATTTCTTCAATTGTAACTTTGCGATTTTTTTTAATTTGATTAATTAAATTTTGTACTAATTGCTCTGGGGCAGACGCTCCTGAGGAAATTCCTATTGTCATCGACTTGCTTATTTCCTGAATTGGTATTTCTTTTTCGAAATGCATTAATTGTGAATTTTTACAACCAGCTTTTTTTGCCACCTCCACTAATCTTACAGAATTAGATGAATTTCTACTGCCGACAACAAAAAACATATCACATTTAGGCGCAATTTCTTTTACAGCTAATTGACGATTAGTTGTTGCATAACATATGTCTTCTTTAATTGGTCCTTTTATTTTTGGAAATTTTTTCCTTAAAAAATTTATAATATCTGCAGTATCATCCACTGATAAAGTTGTTTGGGTAATATAGGCAATAGGTTTTTGGAAGTCCTCATTTTTTAAGGATTTTGCGTCTTCAATTGTTTCTACTAGTTTAATAGAGTTTTTAGGTAGTTGACCCATCGTACCTATAACTTCGGGATGTCTATTATGGCCTATTAATATAATGTCAAAACCTTTTTTATATAGCTGTTCCGACTCCCTATGAACTTTTGACACCAATGGACAAGTTGCATCTACATAAGATAATTTTTTTTGTTTTGCTTCTTCAGGTACACTTTTAGGAACACCATGTGCAGAAAAAATTACTGGCCTCGAATTATCTTGAATGTCAGATAATTCATCTACAAATATTGCACCTTTTTTTTTTAGATCTTCAACAACTTGTTTATTATGAACAATTTCATGTCTCACATAAACTGGTGCTCCATATTTATTTATAGATTTATCAACAATTTCAATTGCTCTCTTAACACCTGCACAAAAACCTCTAGGTGAAGCTAAATAAATTTTAAGTTCTTTTTTCATTTTTTTCTAAAAGATATTCTAACAATATATGCGGAAAAGTAAGCGACGCCAAACCAATAAAAATTACCTT
>MDTB01202613.1_pt1 | contig 34919 bp, 33 predicted proteins | sample 811161 | NCBI WGS metagenome assembly MDTB01 (sample SAMN05326650, study PRJNA326480) | marine metagenome | isolation source: seawater | place: Mediterranean Sea | collected 2009 | reverse complement strand
TTCATGGTGCAAATAGATTAGGATCTAATTCTTTAATTGATCTTGTAGTTTTTGGAAGAGCTGCAGCGAAGAGAGCAGCGGAGTTAGTTAAGCCTGGAACCCCACACGAAGAAGTTACAAACTCTGAAACAGATAAATGTTTTGATAGATTTGATAAAATTAGAAATTCAAACGGTTCTACAATGACATCTGAATTAAGATTGAAAATGCAAAAAACAATGCAATCAAAATGTGCAGTTTTTAGAACTGAAAAAACTTTAAAGGAAGGTGTTGATCAGATAAGAAAACCTTATGAAGCCATGAATGATATTTCAGTAAAAGATAAATCATTATTATTTAATACAGATCTAGTTGAAACTTTAGAGTTTGACAATTTAATACGTCAAGCACTAACAACAATGGACTCTGCTTATAATAGAAAAGAAAGTAGGGGTGCTCATGCAAGAGAAGATTTTAGTAAAAGAGATGATAAAAATTTTATGAAACATACTTTAGCTTGGCAAAGTGATAATAAAGTAGAGATAAAGTATAGAGACGTTCATTCAAGAACTTTAACTAATGATGTGCAGTATTTTCCTCCAAAAGAGAGGGTATATTAATTAATGGTTCAATTTAATTTACCACAAAATTCTAAGATAGAGGTTGGTAAATACTACAAAGATATAACAAATTCCAAAAATTTAAGAAAAATAAATATTTATAGATGGGATCCATCAGATGGAAAAAATCCTAGGGTTGATACTTTTGAAGTAGATATGGATAATTGTGGCCCGAAAGTTTTAGATATATTATTTAAAATTAAAAACGAAATTGACCCTTCACTAACTTTCAGAAGATCTTGTGCTCATGGAGTTTGTGGTTCATGCGCAATGAACATTGATGGAGTAAATACTTTAGCTTGCATCAAATCACACACAGATATCAACGGAGATTTAAATGTTTACCCTCTTCCTCATCTAAAAGTTATAAAAGATTTAATTGGAGATTTAACAACTCTTTATAAACAATACGAGTCTATTCAACCATGGCTGAAAACATCACAAACTGGTCAAGAAAAGATTGAAATTTTACAAACTCAAAAAGATCGATCTAAACTTGATGGTTATTACGAATGTATATTATGTGCTTGTTGTTCTACATCTTGCCCAAGCTATTGGTGGAATGGAGAAAAATACTTAGGTCCTGCAGTTTTGTTGCAAGCCTATAGATGGATAAATGATAGTAGAGACAATGAAAAGAAAGAGCGTCTTAAAAAAGTCGCAGATGAATTAAAGCTTTATAGATGTCATACTATAATGAATTGTACTAATTCTTGCCCAAAAGGACTAAATCCTGCTAAAGCGATAGGGTCGATAAAAAAAATGCTTGCAACAAGTTAAAACCTTATTTATTCAATTACATCATGAAAACTATTCAACACTTTGTTAATGGTAAGTCATTTAGCGGTGAATCAAAAAGAACTGGAAAAATTTTTAATCCGGCTACTGGAGAACAAAGCGCAGAGGTTAAATTAGCTACTACTAAAGATATTAATGAAGCAGTTGCAAATGCAAAAAAAGCATTTAATGCATGGGCTGACACACCTCCACTTCAAAGAGCTAGAGTAATGTTCAAATTTAAAGAATTAATTGAAAAAAATTCAGACGAACTTACAAAAATAATAGTAGCTGAACATGGAAAAGTTTATGAAGACGCCAAAGGATCACTAACAAGAGGTTTAGAAGTAGTAGAGTATGCGTGTGGGATACCTCAAATGCTAAAGGGTGAGTTCACTGAAAATGTTGGAACAAATGTTGATAGCTGGTCTATAAGACAACCGCTTGGTGTTTGCGCTGGTGTTACTCCTTTTAACTTTCCAGCAATGGTTCCTATGTGGATGTTTCCAATGGCTATTGCTTGTGGAAATACATTTGTTTTAAAACCCTCTGAAAAAGATCCCTCTTGTTCCATTAGATTAGCCGAACTTTTAAAAGAGGCGGGTCTACCAGATGGTGTATTTAATGTTCTCAACGGAGACAAGGAGGCAGTAGATGCATTAATCAACAATAAAGATGTTGTTGCAATGAGCTTTGTTGGTTCAACACCTATTGCAAAATACATTTACGAAAACTGTGCAAAGAACGAAAAAAGAGTGCAAGCATTAGGAGGCGCAAAAAATCATTGCGTAGTAATGCCTGATTGTGATCTGGATCAAGCAGTAAATGGATTAATGGGAGCTGCTTATGGTTCAGCAGGAGAGAGATGTATGGCACAATCCGTTGCAGTTGCAGTAGGAGAAATTGGAGATAAACTTGTAAGTTCATTAGCAAAAAAAGTTGAAACACTTAAAGTAGGGCCAGGAATGGACAAACAATCAGAAATGGGTCCATTAGTCACCAGAGAACATTTAGCGAAAGTAAAAAGTTACGTAGATATTGGGGAAAAAGAGGGCGCTAAATTAGTAGTGGACGGGAGAGATTTTAAATTACAAGGATATGAAAATGGGTATTTCATAGGTGGATGTTTATTTGATAATGTTACAAAAGACATGAGGATTTATAAAGAAGAGATTTTTGGACCAGTCCTATCAGTAGTAAGAGCAAAAAATTTTGATGAAGCCTTACAACTAGTAAATGACCATGAGTTTGGTAATGGCGTAAGTATTTTTACTAGGGACGGAGACTCAGGAAGAACTTTTACGAATAAAGCAAAAATTGGTATGATTGGTATTAATATACCTATCCCGGTGCCAATGGCCTTTCATAGTTTTGGCGGTTGGAAAAGGTCTTTGTTTGGTGACCAACATATGCATGGACCAGAAGGAGTAAGATTTTATACAAAATTAAAGACAATAACATCTAGATGGCCATCCGGCTTAAGGTCTGATCCAGAGTTTGTTATGCCAACAATGAAATAAAAAAAGGATAATGACAAGAAAAAAAATTACTTTAATAGGAGCGGGTCAAATTGGAGGAACCTTAGCACATTTAATTGCTTTAAAAGAACTCGGGGATGTAGTTTTATTTGATGTAGCTGCAGGTATAGCGAAAGGTAAAGCTTTAGATATAGCTCAATCCTCTCCCGTCGATGGATTTAATATCAATCTTTCAGGAACCGATAACTACGATGATACTAAAAATTCTGATGTTATTATAATAACAGCTGGTGTACCAAGAAAACCTGGTATGACAAGAGATGATTTACTTGGCATAAATCTTAAAATTATAAAACAAGTTGCAGAAGGCATTAAAAAGACCTCTCCAAACGCTTTTGTTATATGTATAACAAATCCGTTGGATGTAATAGTAATGGCATTGCAAAAATACTCAGGTTTACCAAAAAACAAAATAGTGGGTATGGCAGGTATTCTAGATTCTTCTAGGTTTATTTACTTTTTATCTCAAGAATTAAAAATTCCTGTTAAAAAAATTAGATCATTTGTATTGGGAGGTCATGGAGATAGCATGGTAGCAATGCTTGAGCACACAGAAGTTGAAGGAAAAAAAATTAATGACTTGGTTAAAGAAGGAAAAATCTCAAAAGAAAAATTAAATGAAATTGTAGAGAGAACAAAAAAAGGTGGAGCAGAAATTGTAAAATATCTGGAAAAAGGCTCTGCTTTTTACGCACCTGCAGCTTCAGGAGTAGAAATGGCTGAAAGTTTTCTTAAAGATCTAAAAAAACAACTTCCTTGTGCAGTTTATCTAAACGGAGAATATAAAGCAAAAAATATTTATGCAGGTGTACCAGTAATTATTGGAAAAAATGGTGTTGAAAAAGTAATTCAACTCGAGCTATCTGAAAAAGAAAAAACTGATTTTAAAAACTCGATCAATTCTGTCAAAGAACTTTTTGATGCAGCTATAAAGATTGATCCAGATTTAAAATAAATTAATCTGTGAAAAATAAATTTATAAAATATTTAACTTTTATTTTAATTATTCTTTTTAGTATTTTTGCGGGCTACGAAAACCCTAAGCTTGTAGAAGTTCCAAAAAAATATTACTATTTTTTTCTTAAAAAAATTGGGTTAGCCGATAGATTTGTAAATATAGATAAAAAAGAAGATAATATTCAATCTAAGAAAAAGTCAGAGGAATATTTTGCAAACTCTTTTTCTTTAAACTTGGAAAAAGTAAAAAGTTATGAAGGTAAAACTGCATCAATTTTTCTAAAAAAACAAAATAAAGAAGTGAAGTATGAAATTTTTACACGCAAAGGACTTCGATTAACTAATGATTCGACAAGTGAGATTAATTTACCACTAAATTTTTATTTGGAACAAGATGGTGGAGTAAAAAGCGTTTTTCAAATAAAAGGTCAAAAATTTGCTTTGATTTCACAAAAACAACTTTCTTGCATCTATGCTTCAATTTTTAATATTAGTTACTCAAAAGAAATAATAAAAAGCAAATGTATACCTGATAAAAAACTAATAAATTTTGGAGGGCTGGGAGGAGCTTACATTTTTGATAATGATAGTTTGATCCTTTCAATTGGAGTGCCTACACATCTATCAGAAGAAATAGATAATCTTTCACAAGACAATGACTCAATATTTGGAAAATTAATTAAAATTAAAAAAAATGATATTTTAGAAGAAAATGTAAAATATAGTTTCTTTTCAACTGGACATAGAAATCCACAAGGTCTTGTCAAATTTGAAAATACAATTTTTTCACTAGAACATGGTCCTCAAGGAGGAGATGAGTTAAATGAAATTAAAGCAGGAAATAACTATGGATGGCCAATCGCTTCTTTAGGAACACGATATAACAATGGCAGAAGTTTTTCTAGGTCGCATAAAAAGCTAAATTTTATAGAACCAATTTATAGTTTTTTACCAGCAGTTGCACCTTCATCATTAAATAAATGTCCTAAAAATTTATCTTTACATTATGAAAACTTTACTTGTTTAATGGGCCTTAGTTTAAAAGAAATGTCATTGATAATTTTTTTACTTAAAAAAGATCCTTATAGAATTTTCAGTATTGAAAAAATTCGATTAGATAAAAGATTAAGGCATTTCGGACTTAATTATGCTGGAAAAATTTTTAATGATGATGATGGATACTTTTACTTTAGTTCTGATACAGACGGTCTGTATAAAGCAAAATTTAGTAAATTTAGAAAATAATTTATAATTTCTTTAAGACAATTTGTCTTCCCATCGCAAAAATTCCAGGAAAGAGTTTAACTAAAATATTGTCAATAAAATTTAAAACCTTTAAAAAAAAATCATTAAGAGGAATATAAAAAGTTTTAGAAGAAACACCGCCAGAATTAAGAAATATAAAACATTCATAAAACTTTTGATGTTCAATTGAAAATTTAGTTCCCAACATTTTATTAAATTTTTCAATATCGTCAAAAACTAAATGAGGTATTGCAATATTTCCAGACCATCTATCATTTTCATCTGACATAGGGGTGTTTTCGTTCCAAACATCTTTTGTAAAATCAAATCCTTCGTGCCTCATAATAATTGTAATTAGTTGAAATATTAAAGAACAATATGCCTCTTGAATAATCAATTTACCCCCGCTTTTTAATATTCTATGCATTTCTGTAAAAAATTTCATAGGATAAGGAACGTGATGAATCATATTTACGGCAATTACAAAGTCATAAAAATTTGAGTTGTGCTTCGTATTTTGTGCATCTACATTCTTAAAATCTAAATGCTTGTGAAGAGCAAAATCACTTATTTTAAAATTTTTGTTTAATATGAATTTTTTTGAAAAACCACCTCCCGCTCCCACTTCCAAACCTTTGTCTTTACTAGATATGTACTTTTTCATCCATCCGAATCTATTTTTTAATAAAAAGTCAAGATTCCTATTCTTTTTTTGCTCGAATTCTCTAATTGCATTTTCAACATCACCAATCTTTTTCATTCTATTAGATTTGGGATCAAAAACGGTCTTATTTTTAATTTTAAACATTATTGTTAAACTTTAATATCATGTATTTATTTATATTAAATTAAAAATTATATATATATATTTTGATTACAATATAAATCTAAATTTAGTATATGCAGCTTAACTATCAGATATTAAAAGAAAAATATTTGTCATATTTTAATAATAATATAGACAAATGTGATTTTGTTTTAACAGATGTTTTATTTGCATTTAACGAAATTTATACTTTTGTGAAAGATGAGAAGGTAAAATCCATTCTAGAAATAGGGTCTGGAACTGGTATTTTGATTAGTGAATTAAAGAAAATCTTTCCTGAAAAAATATTTACTGGGATTGATCCAAACGAAAGTGGCTTTCATAATTATCAAGATATTTCAAACAAGTTAGCTGCTGAAAAAAAAAATCTCAAAATCTTAAATACTGATATTGATAATTTTAAAAAAGAAAGAAAATATGATCTTATTTTTTCATTCAATGTTTTTGAACACGTATTGGAGCAAAAAAACTATTTAAAAAAAACTTATGACCTGCTTGAAAAAAACGGTAAGAATATAATTTTTTGCCCTAACTATGATTTTCCTTATGAACCTCATTTTGTTTTACCGATTATTTTTAACAAAGAAATAACATATAAAATATTTAAAGATAAAATTTTAAGTCATGAAAAAAAAACACAAGAGATAGGATTATGGGATGGTTTAAATATAAATGGAAAAAAAAGTATTGAAAAAATAATGAAAAAAAATAATTATTCTTATACTTTTGATTATTCCATTCAAAAAAGAATTTTTGAAAGACTTTCAAATGATCAATCAAAATATTTTAAAAAAAGGCAGGGAATAGCAGGCAGGTTAGCGATCATAGGAAAATTATTTTATTTGGATAAAATAATATTCAATATTTTAAGAGTACCCTTTCCATATTTAAAATTAATAATTAATAAAAATGAAATTAATGATTAAATATCTTAAATTTTATCTAATAATTTTTTTAATTTTATTTTCTTTTTGTTTAAATTATTACTTTGGAGGTATAGGAATTTTAGCTATCGATAGCTTTGCTTTTTTTGATACAGGATATTTAATTTTAAAAGGCAACCATCCATTTAAAGATTTTTGGATTTCGACTGGCCCAGCCGTTGATTATATGCAGGCTTTATTTTTTTGGTTATTTGGAATTAATTGGTCTAGTTACTTAATTCATGCTTCTTTTATTAATGTAATAATTTGTTTGTCAGCTTTTATTTTTTTTTTAAAAAATGAATTGAATTTAATTTTAAGTTTTTTATATGCTATTTCTGTATCAATATTATGTTACCCAGTTGTAGGGACTCCATTTGCTTATCACCACGCGTATGTATTTTCTATTTTAACTCTCTTCTTGTTTTGTATTGCTGTAAAAGAAAAAAATAAAATATTTTGGTTTTTCTTACCTGTTTTAATGATTTTATCTTTTCTCTTTATGCAAACGCCAAGTACTTATATTAATATTGTTGTCATTTTATGTCTGCCACTTTTTTTTTGGTTAGATTTAAAAAAAGATAGTATTTATTTTTTTATTACAGGGATATTTCTAAGTTTATTTTTATTAACAGTTTATTTCATATTATTTGAAATACCTCTGATGAATTTTATAGAACAATATTTGCTTTTTCCTCTATCTATGGGATCAAATCGAATTATAGGTGGCGATGGTTCATTTGTAACTTTGCAATCTAAATTTACATTCAGAGGAATAGTAGGGCATTTTAAATTTATTCATATAATGATTACAATTATATTAATTTCAATTTATTTTAAAAATAAAAAAAAAGAATCAAATTTTTTTGATAAGGAATTAATAATTTTTTTAGCTATTCTTATTTCTAGCTATTTATATATTTTCAATCAATTAGTAACAGCAAATCAAACTTATATATTTTCACTAATTCCTATTACAGCATGTTTTGCTCATCTAGGTATAAAAAGATATTTAAACAATAATCAATTTATTAATTTTTTTGTCATCACAATTGTAATATTTTCAACAGTCAAATATTTTAATGTATATGTTGAAAAAAGAAAATTTATTGATTTGCAAAGTGTAAATTTAAACAAAGCTATAGAGGCAAATATAATAGATAAAAAACTTGCAAATTTAAGATGGATTTCTAGATACTACCCTGACCAACCATTAAATGAGATAAGTGTGATAGAAAAAGCTGTAAAAACAATAAAGGAAGACAATAGAAAAAAAATGATTATTTCGGACTATCAATTATTTTCCGTATTACTAGACGAAAATTTAAATAACCCTAATAGATGGTACACTAATGATGGAAATAGCTATCCATTAAAAGATCATAAGTTTGCTAGATATTATAGCATTTTTTTGAATACCAAGATCAAAAATGATGCTACCGAGGTAATATATATAGTTGATAGTAATCCAGCAGGTGAAATTAAGATTGATAATTTTAAAATTTTTTTACCAGACATTTGTTTTGAGAGTAAAGATATTATAAAAGAAGTCTTCTCAATGCATAAGATAATTAAATGTAAAAACTAATGAATATTCACGAACATCAAGCTAAAGAAATTTTGAAAGAGTATGGTGCGCCGACTTCCAATGGAGTAGTCATCCACAGTAAAAAAGAAATTGAAAAAAAAATAAAACTTTTAACAAGTAGTCAGTTTGTAGTTAAGGCTCAAATTCATGCGGGAGGAAGAGGTAAAGCTGGCGGTGTTAAATTAGTTAAAAAGCTAAATGATTTAAAAAAAGAAATTGAAGATATGTTTGGAAAAATTTTAATTACTCATCAAACTGGGCCAAATGGAAAAGAGGTTAAAAGAATTTATATTGAAGAAGCTTCAAACATTTCTAGGGAATTATATTTATCCTGCTTAGTTGATCGTGAAACATCAAAAATAGCTTTTATTAGCAGTACAGAAGGTGGAATGGATATAGAAAAAGTTGCAAACGATAGTCCTAATAAAATTATTACTACAAAATTAGATTTATCAAACGAAATATCTAATAATGAAGTAGAAAAAATTTTAAGTCCTTTCAATTTAACAACCACTCAAAAAGAGGAGGGAAAAAAGATAATTAATGCTCTTTATAAAATTTTAATAGAAAAAGATGCATCACTAATTGAAATAAATCCCTTAATAATTAACGATAAGAATAAATTAGTATGTTTAGATGCAAAAATGAATTTTGATGACAACGCAATATTTAGAAGACCAGAAATTTTAAAATTAAGAGATCTTAATGAAGAAGAAGCAGCCGAAATTGAAGCAAGCAAACATGATCTTGCATATATTAAACTTAACGGCTCAATAGGATGTATGGTAAATGGTGCTGGTTTAGCAATGGCAACAATGGATATAATAAAATTATATGGAAAAGAACCTGCTAATTTTTTAGATGTGGGCGGAGGAGCTTCAAAAGAAAAAGTTGCAGCAGCATTTAAATTAATCCTATCAGATAAAAATGTAAAAGGTATTTTGATTAATATATTTGGTGGAATTATGAGATGTGATGTTCTTGCTAATGGAGTAGTTGATGCCGCAAAAGAAACTAATTTAGAAGTACCGCTAGTAGTAAGACTTGCTGGAACAAATTTTAAAGAGGGAAAAAAAATATTGGAAGAGTCGGGTTTAAAAATTTTATCTGCATCAGATCTAAATGATGCTGCAAAAAAAATTGTGGATGCAATAAAATAATGTCTGTATTAGTTGATAAAAATACTAAAGTTATATGCCAAGGATTTACAGGTACTCACGGTACATTTCATTCAGAGCAAGCAATTAAATATGGTACAAATTTAGTTGGAGGTGTAACACCAAAAAAAGGTGGCCAAAAGCATTTAAATTTACCTGTATTTAATTCAGTTCAAGAAGCAAAAAAAAAAACAGGAGCTACTGCAACAATGATATATGTGCCTCCTAAATTTGCAGCTGATGCAATAGTAGAAGCAATAGAATCTGAAGTTGAATTAATTGTATGCATAACTGAAGGAATACCTGTAATTGATATGATTAAAACTAAACAAGTTTTAAAAAAAAGCAAAAGCAGGTTAATCGGTCCAAATTGTCCTGGAATAATAACTCCTGATGAATGTAAAATTGGTATAATGCCAGGGAATATTCATAAAAAAGGTTCTGTAGGAATAGTTTCAAGATCTGGCACTTTAACATATGAGGCAGTTGCACAAACTACTGCTAATGGCATGGGTCAATCCACATGTATTGGGATTGGAGGAGATCCTATAAATGGAACTAATTTTATAGACTGCTTAGACCTTTTTTTAAAAGATGAAGAGACCAAATCAATTATAATGATTGGTGAGATAGGTGGATCTGCTGAAGAAGAAGCAGCTGAATTCTTAAAAAAGTCGAATATTAAAAAACCAATGGTAGGATTTATAGCTGGTTTGACCGCCCCTCCTGGAAGACGAATGGGCCACGCAGGAGCTATTATTTCTGGGGGCAAAGGTGGAGCAGAAGATAAAATAGAAGTGATGAAATCTGCAGGTATAACTATTTCAAAATCACCTGCAGATATAGGTAAAACCTTGTATGAAAAACTTAATGGTTGATTTTTAATAATTTATGTTAAAATAATTTATTATAATGTCTTCTTCTGATAATAAAATTTATAAAAAAACTTCTTTTCTAGCAGGAATAAACTCATCTTTTATAGAAAAATATTACTCTCAATATCTATCAAATCCTAATTCCCTATCAGACGATTGGAAAGATTTTTTTGATGGGTTAAATGAAAATGCTGTTTTAGTCTCAAAAGATATTATGGGACCAAGTTGGTCACCACAAAAGAAAGAAATTGATATTAAAAAATTAAATAATTTGCACGTTGAAGAAAATTCAGTTGTTGAAACAAACTCTAAATCTCTAGAAAACGAAAAAAAAGACTCTGTCAGAGCAATTATGCTTATAAGAGCTTATAGAATTAGAGGACATTTAATAGCAAATCTAGATCCTTTGGAGCTGCAAACAAAAGAAGATCATGCTGAACTTAAACCAGAAACTTACGGCTTTACTTCAAGAGACTATAATAGAAATATTTTTTTAGATGGTGTTTTAGGTATGCAATATGGAAACTTAAATGAAATTTTAAGAATATTGAAAAAAACTTATTGTTCAAAAATTGGATATGAATTTATGCATATGGGCGACCCTGAAGAGAAAACTTGGATCAGAAATAGAATAGAAGGACCAGAAAAAGAAATTACATTCACAGAAAACGGAAAAAAAGCAATTCTTAATAAGATTATTGAAGCAGAAGGATTTGAAAAATATTTACATGTAAAGTTTGTTGGTACAAAAAGATTTGGTTTAGACGGTGGAGAGTCTTTAATACCTGCTTTGGAACAAATAATTAAAAGAGGAGGAAATTTAGGCGCTAAAGAAATTAAAATCGGTATGCCCCATAGAGGAAGACTTAATGTTTTGGCAAACGTTATGGGAAAACCATACAAAGCAATATTTAGTGAATTTTTTGGTAAAAGCGTTGCATCAAAAAAAGATTTTGAAGGTGATGTGAAATATCACTTAGGTGCATCAGCTAACCGTGAATTTGATGGTAATGTAGTACACATAAGTTTGACTGACAACCCTTCTCATCTCGAAGCAGTAAATCCAGTAGTTTTAGGTCAAGTGAGAGCTAAGCAATTTTTTCATAAGGATCCTGAAAGAAAAAAAGTTATACCTGTTCTAATGCACGGAGATGCTGCCTTTGCTGGTCAAGGTGTCGTAGCTGAATGTTTCGCTATGTCAGGTTTGCCAGGTCATAATATAGGTGGAACAATTCATGTAATTGTAAACAATCAAATAGGTTTTACTACAGCACCAAGATTCGCTCGTTCCTCACCCTATCCTTCTGATGTGGCTAAAACTGCTCAAGCACCTATATTCCATGTTAATGGAGACGATCCAGAAGCCGTTGTACATTGCGCGAAAATTGCAACTGAGTATAGGCAAAAATTTAATCGAGATGTTGTTATAGATATCGTTTGTTATAGAAGATTTGGTCACAATGAAGGTGACGAGCCTTCTTTTACCCAACCAATAATGTATAAAAAAATTAAATCTCATCCCACAACACTTTCATTATACGGAAAAAAAATTATCTCTGAAGGTTTATTCAGCGAAAATGAAATAAAAAACAAAAAAGAAAACTTTAAAAAATACTTAGAAGATGAGTTTGAATCATCAAAAAATTATAAATCAGATTTAAAATGGTTTGATGGGGTATGGTCTAGATTCAAACCAGGTTTAGGAAAAGATAAAAGGGGAGTAAGTGGAGTGGATAAAAATAATCTTTTAAAAATAGGAAAAAAAATATCAACTATTCCAGATAAATTTGTTGTACACAAAACCCTAAAAAAAATATTTGATCAAAGATATAAAATGTTTAGTGAAAATCTCCCAATAGATTGGTCTACCTCTGAGTCTATCGCATTTGGGACATTATTATCAGAAGGCTTTTCTGTTAGACTATCTGGACAAGACTCTGGTAGGGGTACTTTTAGCCAAAGACATTCTGTTTTAAGAAATCAAGTTAATCATGAAAGATTTATTCCACTTAATCACATTACTGATAAGCAAAAAAAATTTGAAATAATAGATAGTCTTTTATCAGAATTGGCAGTTGTTGGTTTTGAGTTTGGATATTCGTTATCAGAACCAGAAACATTGGTTATATGGGAAGCTCAATTTGGAGATTTTGCAAACGGAGCTCAGGTAGTTATAGATCAATTTATAACGTCAAGCGAGTCCAAATGGGGGAGAGCAAGCGGATTAGTCATGTTGTTACCCCATGGTTATGAAGGTCAGGGACCGGAACACTCATCAGCAAGATTAGAAAGATTTTTGCAAATGTGTGCTGGAGAAAATATACAAGTTGTTAATTGCACTACTCCGGCAAATTATTTTCACGTACTAAGAAGGCAAATGCATAGGAATTTTAGAAAACCATTAGTTATTATGACACCAAAGTCACTTCTAAGACATAAAAAATGTATTTCATCTCTAGAAGATTTTACAAAAAAAAATAGTTTTCACAGAGTTTTAGAAGACCACGCATATATAAAAAATAGTAATCTTATTGAAATAGCCAAAGATAAAAAGATTGAAAAAGTTGTAATGTGTTCTGGTAAAATATATTTTGATTTGCTAGAGGCAAGAGAAAAAACAAAAAATAATAAAGTTATTTTTATAAGACTGGAACAATTATATCCGTTTCCAGCTAAAACTTTAGCCCAGATTTTGAAAAAATACAAAAATGCTGACTTTGTTTGGTGTCAAGAGGAACCAAAAAATATGGGTGCCTGGAATACCGTAAGAAATTATATAGACAGAATATTAGAAATAATACAATCGAGGGAAAATAAGGTTAAATATGCAGGTAGAAAGGCTTCGTCTAGCACTGCGACTGGAAATCTAAATAAACATCTTGCACAACAAAAAGAAATAATGGAAAAGGTAGTTGGTAAACTAAATTAATGGCAGATAAAATAATAGTACCCACTTTAGGAGAGTCAATAACTGAAGCTACAGTAGCTAAGTGGTTAAAGAGTCAAGGAGAAAAAGTTTCTTCAGACGAACCACTTGTAGAATTAGAAACTGATAAAGTAAATGTTGAAGTTCCAGCTCCATCTAACGGGGTTTTAGAAAACATTACAGTTAAAGAAGGGGAAACAGTTAATGTAGGATCATTATTAGGAACGATATCTTCGTCGATTTCTAGCAAAAGCCCTTCAGTTTCAGAAAATCCAAAACAATATGAACCACCAATTAAAAAGGTCGTAGCACCTAAGTCTAAAAAAATTAAAACAGAACCGTTGATTTTAGAAGAAGAGAAAAAAAAATTAGACTATGAGGAGCCTCTAATTTTAACTGAAGCACATAATGGTGAGAATAAAATTCAGAATATCACTCCCTCTGCGAGAAAGATTGCAGTCGAAGCAAAAATTAATCTTAATGAAGTTAAGGGTTCAGGTAAAAATGGATTAGTTTTGAAAGAGGACGTAATGAGCCTAATGGGAGTTAAACCAAAACCTGCGGAAAGAAAGATTTCTCATGGTCCAGAGGAACGAATAAAAATGACCAGACTTCGATTAACAATTGCAAAAAGGTTAAAAGAAGCACAAGAAAATGCTGCAATGCTAACTACTTTTAACGAAGTGGATATGCATGAGATAATTTCAATGAGAAACAAATATAAAGAAGAATTTAAAAAAAATTATTCAGTAAAATTAGGATTTATGTCTTTTTTTGTAAAGGCTTGTGTAATAGGCCTTAAAAATTACCCAGCAATTAACGCTGAAATTCAAGGAGAAGAAATAGTCTACAAAAATTATTATAATATTAGTATAGCTGTTGGAACTGATAGAGGTTTGGTGGTCCCGGTTTTAAGAAATACTGATGAAATGTCTTTTTCTGATATTGAAAAAAATATTACTTTACTTGGAGAAAAAGCAAGAGATGGTAAAATTACAATTGAAGATTTACAAGGGGGAACATTTACTATTACTAATGGTGGAATTTATGGCTCAATGCTTTCAACGCCAATTTTAAATCCTCCTCAGTCAGCAGTTTTAGGAATGCACAACATCATAGAAAGACCGATTGTAGTTAATGGAAATGTAGAAATACGACCAATCATGTATTTAGCGTTATCGTATGACCACAGAATTATTGATGGAAAAGAAGCAGTGTCATTTTTAAAAATTGTAAAGGAGTCACTAGAACAACCAAAAAGACTTTTTTTAAACTTATAATATGGAAGATAATTTCGATTTAATTGTTATTGGAGGTGGTCCTGGAGGATATGTTTGTGCAATTAGAGCTGCTCAACTAGGTCTTAAAACAGCATGTATCGAATCTAGAGGTACATTAGGAGGTACATGCTTGAATGTTGGCTGCATACCTTCTAAGAGTTTATTAAATCTTTCAGAAAATTATCATAAAGCAAAAAAAGATTTTAATAATCAAGGAATAGAAATTAACGACATTAAACTAAACATAAAAAAAATGATGTCAAATAAAGATAAGTCAGTTCAGATTTTAACCAAGGGTGTTGAATTCCTGTTTAAAAAAAATAAAGTAACTTATATTAAAGGTAAAGGAATACCCTTATCTGTAAATACTGTCGCAGTTTACGACGATCAAAATAAAAAAACATATACTTCAAAAAATATTGTAATAGCCACAGGATCAGCGCCTACTTCTTTACCGGGAATAGAAATAGATGAAAAAAATATAGTATCTTCTACTGGAGCGTTAAGTTTCTTAAAAGTACCAAAAGACCTAGTAGTTATCGGAGGTGGCTATATAGGTTTAGAGATGGGATCAGTTTGGTCTAGATTAGGGTCAAACGTAACTGTAATTGAATACCTAGATTTTATAACGCCAGGTATGGATAGAGAGATATCAAACGAATTTAAAAAAATTTTAAGCAAGCAAGGAATTAAATTTAAATTAAATAATAAAGTAACTAAGGTTTCAAATGTTAAAGAAAAAGTTGTGGTAGAATATATAGATAATTTAACTAATAAAGTGGACAAGATAGAATGTGATAAGGTTTTAGTTTCAGTAGGTAGAAAACCTTATACAGAAGGCCTTAATTTATCAAAACTTGGAGTTAAAAAAGACTCAAAAGGAAGAATAGAAGTAAATGAAAAGTTACAAACTACAGTAAATAATATTTTTGCAATTGGTGATGTTATAAAAGGCCCAATGTTGGCTCACAAGGCCGAAGAAGAAGGTATAGCAGTCGCAGAGATATTAGCTGGGCAAGCAGGCCATGTTAATTATAATGTAATACCTGGGGTAGTATACACATCTCCTGAAGTAGCAACTGTTGGAAAAACGGAAGAGCAATTAAAGAATGAGGGAATTAATTATAAAATTGGTAAATTTCCTTTTCTAGCTAACTCTCGAGCGAAAGTTAATAATGAAACTGATGGTTTTGTAAAAATTTTAGCAGATTCTATAACTGATAAAGTATTAGGAGTTCACATAATTGGTCCACATTGTGGAGATATGATTGCAGAAATGGCTTTAGCAATGGAATTTGGCGCAAGTGCTGAAGATATAGCTAGAACTTGTCATGCTCATCCCACACATACTGAAGCTATTAAAGAAGCAGCGCTAGCTGTTGATAAAAGACCAATTCATTTTTAATTATTTAAATATCTAATAAAATCACAGCCATGAACATAGCTGTGCTTTTACCAAAAATATTTAATCATCCATTTACATATCAATCCGAGATAAAATCACTTAAACCAGGTGATATTGTCGAAGTTCCTTTTGGAAAAAGTAACGAAATAGGTGTTGTATGGGATAAAATCCATCTGACTTCGAAAAAAATCAAATTAAAATCAGTCATTAGGAAAATTGAAGATAATTATATTAGTAAAAATATGATCAAATTTATCAATTTTTTTTCTAGTTATAATATTACATCAAAAGGGATGGTTTTAAAGATGTGTATTGGAGATAAAAAAAATTTATTAAAAAAAGATGAAATCAATTTTGAACCAGAAAATATTACAAATAGCAAAATTTCGTTGAATTATGAACAAAAAGCAGCACTTAATTATCTAAAAAAAACTGGAAATAATTTTAATACAACGGTGCTTCAAGGAGTTACTGGCTCAGGAAAAACAATTGTTTATTTTGAAAGGATTAAAGAAATCATTAAAGAAAAAAAACAAGTTTTAGTTTTATTACCTGAGATTTTTTTAACCAATCAGTTTAAAGAAAGATTTCAAGAATTTTTTGGATTCGAACCTTCTGTTTGGCATTCAAAAATTACTCCAAAAAATAAAAGAATATTATGGCAAAAAATTAATAAAAATAAAATAAAAATTTTAATAGGTGCAAGGTCTTCTTTATTGTTACCATTTAAAAAACTCGGATTAATAATTGTAGATGAAGAACATGATCCATCTTATAAACAAGAGGAGGGAATTATTTATAATGCCAGAGATATGGCTATTTCCCGTGCAGCTATTGAAAATATTCCAATTCATCTAGTAACTTCTATTCCATCTTTAGAAACATTCAATAATATTAATAATAAAAAGTATAATCAGATATCTTTAAAAAAAAGATTTAATAATTTTCCATTACCAGAAACAAAAATTATTAATTTGAATTTAAGGAAAATTAAAAATGATTTAATTGATAAAGAAACTGAAAAACTTGTCAAAGATTATTTGGGTAAGAATAATCAAATTTTATTTTTTTTAAACAGAAGAGGATATTCACCATTCTTGATATGTAAAAAATGTGGTTATAAACACTTATGTCCGAATTGTTCAATACATTTAACATATCATAAAATTATTAATCAATTAATTTGTCATCATTGTGGGCATAAAAGTCAAAGCGGGAAGACTTGTGAAAATGATAAAAAAAAATGTGATTTTATAATGTATGGACCTGGAGTTGAAAAGGTATTCGAAGAATTAAAATACAAATTTCCTAAAAAGAAAATTAAAATATTTTCAAGTGATTATTTAAGTAAAAAAAAGCAAAGTGAAGACATGTTTAAAGAAATAAAAAATAATACAATTAATATAATAGTAGGCACGCAAATGATTTCAAAGGGATTTAACTTCCCAAAATTAAATTGTATAGTAGTAGTTGATGCTGATTTTTCGGGCAAAGGATATGATTTAAGAACAACAGAAAAAAATATTCAACTATATAACCAGTTAAGTGGACGAGCAGGACGGTTTGCTTCTAAATCATTAATAATTTATCAAACAATTACTCCATTACATGAAACGCTTAAGGATTTAGTTATTAATAATCCTGAAAAATTTTTAATTAATGAGTTAGAGCTAAGAAAAAAAAATAATCTCCCTCCTTTTAAAAAACTTATAGCTATAATTGTTTCCTCAAGCTCCAAAGAACACAGTTTTAGAGGAGCTCAAGAAATTAAAAGAAAGCTAATAGATTTAAATGCTATTGAAGTCATGGGACCTGTAGATTCACCTATTTTTAAAATAAAAAAAAAATATAGAACCAGACTTCTTCTTCGATCAAAAAGTGATATTTTGCCTCAAAAAATAATAGCAAATACCTTGAATAATCTTAATATTTCTAACAAAATTAAACTCACGGTTGATGTTGATCCAATAAACTTTAATTGAAGCGATGATGTATCTTGAACGCATTAATTTCATATGGTACGACACCTGCATAATTTCTTAAACAATCAATTGCAGGTAACAATTTGAGCAGCTTAAAGTCATTTTCAACAGAAACCTCTGAAAGATATGCGCGCGCTCTATTTGAGTTAGCGAAAGAAAAATCAGAGCTAGAGTCAATTGAGCATAATGCCAAAAACTTGATTGAACTTTATAATAAAAGTGAAGATTTGAAGAATTTTTTCAAAAACCCTACTAAAGACTTAAAAGTGCAAGATCAAGCAATTGATAAAATTTCTGAAATGATGAAATTTTCTAAAACTTTTAAGAACTTTTTATTAGTATTAGTGAAAAAAAGAAGAATATTTTTTTTAAGCAAAATAATTCAAAGCTTTATCGAATTAATATCCAAAAAAAAAGGTGAATTAAGAGCTTCTTTAATATCTTCAAAAAATTTGACCAAGGATGAATTAAAAAAAATTGGTGAAGAATTGTCTAAGGCAATAGGTTTTTCTATAAATTTAGATTACAAATTAGATGAAAATTTAATAGGAGGATTAAAAATTCAAGTTGGTAGTCTAATGATTGACTCCTCAATTAAAAATAAATTAAAAAAATATGAACAATTGATGGTAGAAAATTAAAATGCAAATTAATCCCTCAGAAATTACAAAACTTTTAAAAGAACAAATAAAAAATTTTGGTGAAAAAACTGAAGTTTCTGAAGTAGGAAAAGTATTATCAGTAGGAGATGGTATAGCAAGAGTATATGGGCTTGATAATGTTCAAGCTGGAGAAATGGTAGAATTTGATGATGGATCAAAAGGAATGGCTCTGAACCTCGAAACTGATAATGTTGGAGTGGTTATATTTGGTGATGATAGAAAAATAAAAGAAGGAGATACCGTCAAAAGAACCAATTCTATAGTTGACGTACCAGTTGGAAAAGAGTTGTTAGGTAGAGTAGTAGATGGGTTAGGGAATCCAATAGATGGTAAAGAAAATTTATCTTCAAAAGTTGAAAGAAAAAGAGTTGAAGTTAAAGCACCTGGAATTATTCCTAGACAGTCAGTAAATGAGCCAATGCAAACAGGTTTAAAGTCTATAGATACTTTAATCCCAGTGGGAAGAGGTCAACGAGAATTAATAATAGGTGACAGACAAACTGGAAAAACTGCCGTAGCAATTGATACTATTATTAATCAAAAAGAAATAAATGATTCTTCTGATGAAAAGAAAAAACTATATTGTGTTTATGTTGCTATCGGACAAAAAAGATCAACAGTTGCGCAGATAACAAAAACATTAGAAGAGGCTGGAGCAATGAAATATACAACGGTAGTTGCAGCAACCGCTTCAGATTCTGCTCCTTTGCAATTTTTAGCACCTTATACCGGCTGTACAATTGGTGAATATTTTAGAGATAATGGAATGCATGCCCTTATAATTTATGACGATCTTTCCAAACAAGCAGTGGCTTATAGGCAAATGTCGCTATTATTAAGAAGACCTCCAGGAAGAGAAGCCTACCCTGGCGATGTATTTTATTTACATAGTAGATTGTTGGAGAGAGCAGCAAAACTAAGTGAAGCTAACGGTGGGGGATCACTAACAGCTTTACCAATAATTGAAACACAAGCTGGAGACGTATCAGCATATATTCCTACTAATGTTATATCAATTACTGATGGTCAAATATTTTTAGAGACCGAGCTATTTAACCAAGGTATTCGTCCAGCTGTAAACGTTGGATTATCAGTTTCTAGAGTAGGGTCAGCTGCACAAACAAAAGCAATGAAAAAAGTTGCGGGCTCAATTAAATTAGAACTTGCTCAATATAGAGAAATGGCTGCTTTTGCACAATTTGGATCTGATTTAGATGCTTCTACTCAAAAACTTTTAAATCGTGGAGCTAAATTAACTGAACTATTAAAACAAGATCAATATTCTCCCTTAACTGTGGGAGAACAAGTTGTTTCAGTTTTTACAGGTGTAAGGGGATATTTGGACGATGTTGAATTAAGTGAAATAAAATCCTTTGAAAAAAATATTATCGAAAAGATTAAAGATGAAAAACCCGAAATAATACAATCTATTCAAAGCTCAGGAAAACTAGAGCCTGATATAGAAAAATCTTTAGTTGAGATAATAGAAAGTTATAAAAAAAGTAGAAAATAATGCCAAGTTTAGATGATTTAAAGAAAAGAATTAAGAGTGTTAAATCAACACAAAAGATTACAAAGGCAATGAAAATGGTGGCCGCAGCCAAACTCAGAAAAGCACAGGAAAGTGCAGAAAAAGGTAGACCATACAGTGAAAAGATGCAAAATATTATTTTAAATTTAACCAGATCTATAAATGATCCAGAGAATGCCCCAAAATTATTGACCGGAACTGGAAAAGAAAAAATACATTTATGTGTAGTTATGACAGCTGACAGAGGCTTATGCGGAGGTTTTAACTCAAATATTTGTAAGTTAGCTAAGAATTATTTCAAAAAAAGGTTGAATGAAAATAAAGAAATTAAGATTATTACTGTTGGATCAAAAGGATTAGATCAATTAAAGAGAACGTATGGTAAATACATAATAAAAAAAATAAGCTTTAAGGATAAAAAAAAAATTGGATTTAGTGAAGCAGAGTCTGTAGGAAAAGTTATAATTGACCTTTTTGAAAAAGAAGAATTTGATAAATGTATATTGTTTTATAATAATTTTAAAAACGTGATTACACAAATACCCCAAGAACATCAAATTATCCCAGCTGCTAAAAATGAAGATACAAAACAAAATATAGAAAGTCAAAATTATGAATTCGAGCCAGACGAAGATGAAATTTTAGAAGATCTTCTTCCTAAGAATATTTCAACTCAGATATTTAAAGCATTTCTCGAAAATGCAGCAAGTGAGCAAGGATCCAGAATGGCAGCAATGGATAATGCTACAAGGAACGCTGGAGAATTAGTAGATAAATTAACTATTAATTATAACAGAAGTAGACAAGCATCAATTACAAAAGAATTGATAGAAATTATATCAGGAGCAGAGAGTTTATAATAATGAATCAAACAGGTAAAATCACTCAATTAATCGGAGCCGTAGTCGATGTTAGCTTTGAAGGAGAGCTGCCAGAAATTTATACAGCCTTAGAAACAAATAATAGTGGAAATAAACTGATCCTGGAGGTGGCGCAACACCTTGGTGAAAGTAGTGTTAGAACTATTGCTATGGATGCAACAGAAGGGTTAAAAAGAGGAGATGAAGTAATAAATACTGGAGCACCGATTAGTGTACCGGTTGGTCCGGAAACATTAGGGAGAATAATTAATGTAATAGGTGACCCAATTGATGAAAAAGGTGAAGTAAAAACTAAAGAAAAATGGCCAATTCACAGACAAGCACCAAAATTTACAGATCAATCAACAGAAACAGAAATTCTTGTAACAGGCATCAAAGTAATTGACTTATTAGCCCCTTATTCAAAAGGTGGAAAGATAGGTTTGTTTGGTGGTGCCGGAGTTGGGAAAACAGTAACTATTATGGAATTAATAAACAATATTGCAAAAGCCCATGGTGGTTTTTCTGTTTTTGCTGGTGTTGGTGAAAGAACTAGAGAAGGAAATGATCTTTATCATGAAATGATAGAGTCAGGGGTGATAAAAACAGATGGCAAAGGATCTAAAGCTGCTTTAGTTTATGGGCAAATGAACGAACCTCCTGGAGCAAGAGCAAGAGTAGCTCTTACTGGATTGACAGTGGCAGAATATTTCAGAGATAAAGAGGGTCAGGATGTTTTATTCTTTGTAGATAATATTTTTAGATTTACCCAAGCAGGTTCAGAAGTGTCAGCTCTTCTAGGCAGAATACCTTCAGCAGTGGGTTATCAGCCAACTTTAGCAACTGATATGGGAAATCTTCAGGAAAGAATAACGTCAACTGGAAAAGGATCTATCACTTCTGTGCAAGCAATATATGTACCAGCAGATGATCTAACTGACCCAGCTCCCGCAACTTCTTTTGCGCATTTAGATGCTACAACAGTATTATCTAGGCAAATAGCTGAACTTGGAATTTACCCTGCTGTTGATCCACTTGACTCAACTTCAAGAATTTTAGATCCAAGAGTTGTTGGCGAAGAGCATTATAGAGTAGCTCGTGAAGTACAAAAAATACTCCAAGCTTATAAATCTCTACAAGATATTATAGCTATTCTTGGTATGGATGAACTTTCAGAAGAAGACAAACTAACTGTAGCAAGAGCTAGAAAAATTCAAAGATTTTTATCACAACCTTTCTTTGTAGCTGAAGTATTTACTGGATCTCCAGGAAAATTAGTTGATCTTGAGTCTACTATCAAAGGTTTTGATGCAATTTGTAAAGGAGAGTATGATCAATTACCTGAAGCAGCATTTTACATGGTCGGTTCAATAGAAGAAGCTATTGAAAAAGCTGATAAACTTTCAAAAGATACAGCAGCTTAATGTCTGAAAAATTTAGATTAGAAATTATTGGACCTGATAGCTCAATATATAGCTCTGATGTACTAGAGGTAACTATCCCATCATATGAGGGTTTAATGACTATATTAAAGGATCATATTTCAATAGTAACCTTTTTACGTCCAGGATTAATCGAAATTAGAGTTGATAATGAGACAGAGAAGTTTTTTATTGAAGAGGGAACAGTTGAATTTTCTAATAATCAATTACTTATATTATCTTCCACGGCAGAGAACATTAAAAATTTTAGCAATTCAAAAATATCTGAAATGATAAAGAAAACAGAAAAATTTATCTCAGAGAATAATTCAGGAGATAAGAAAAACTATATTTTGAGTCATAAACTAGATACTTTAAGAGAAATTAATCAATAAGGTTAGAAATTTTTACTACTAAATTTTCATAAACTTTTTTTTTAAAATCAACTATAACATTTGGTAGTTGATCAACTTTAATCCACTTCCATTCAATAAATTCAGGATTAACTGTTTTAACATTTATCTCTTCTAATTTTCCTAAAAATCTAACAATAAACCACTTTTGCTTTTGACCTCTATACTTACCTCTCCATATTTTGCCTAAAAGTTCATGGGGTAATTCGTATTCTTGCCATCCTTCAAGTATTTTTAAAATTTCAATATTTTTGATGCTAGTCTCTTCAAAAAGTTCTCTTTTCATTGCATCAGTCAGCGTTTCGTTGAGATCCACACCACCCTGAGGCATTTGCCATTTATCTATAGGATTATCTTTTCTTTTACCTACAAAAACTTTATTTTCATGATTTAAAACTACGATTCCTACACCTAATCTTAAAGGTAATATTTTACTCATTATATTAAGATTGCAAAAGTTTTAAAGCGTAGTTTAATTGATTATCAGTTTTTGTATCAAGTAAAAAATCATCACCCTTTTCTTCAATAATTATGTCGGGAAGAACACCAACCTCAGAAATAGATTGACCAGAGGGTAAATAATATTTTGAAACCGTTAGTCTCATCCCTCCACCATCTTTTAGTCTTATTATAGATTGTACAGAACCTTTGCCGTAAGAATTTTCTCCAATTATAATTGCTCTTTTGTGGTCTTTTAGAGCTCCCGCGAATATCTCTGATGCCGAGGCAGAACCATTATTTATTAAAACTACAACTGGTTTACCATTAACAATATCACCTGTTTTTGCAAAAAATTTTCTAGTTTCAGATATATTTCTTCCTTTAGTTGATACTATTTCACCATTATCAAGAAAAAAATCTGTTATATTAATTGCCTGCGTAAGGAGCCCTCCAGGATTATTTCTTAAATCAATTATATAACCAACAGGTTTATTTTTTTTTTCAAAATCTTTTACATTTTTTGCAAGTTGTTTATCACTATTTTCATTAAAAGATTTTAATCTTATATAAGCAATGTTATTTTTTTTACCTAAAGCTTTTGCTGAAACAGATTTGATTTCTATCATTTGTCTTTTTATTTTAAAGGTTAAAGCTTTTTTTACTCCTTTTCTTCTTACGGTAAGTTCAATACTTGTCCCAATAGGTCCTCTCATTAATTTTACAGCTTCCATTAAAGATTTACCTTGGACTTGTTCATCAGCAATTCTGACAATGTAATCTCCTGATTTAATCCCAGCTTTTTGAGCCGGGGTATCATCAATAGGTGATATAACTTTAACCACCCCAGCTTCCATTCCTATTTCAATTCCCAGTCCTCCAAATTCACCTTTGGTTTCTGTTTGCATACTCTTAAATAATTCTGGACTCATGTAGGCAGAGTAAGGATCAAGAGATTGCAAAACACCATTAATTGCAGAGTCCATTATTTCTGATTGATTGACCTCGTCAACATATTCTTGTTTTATTTTTTCTAATACTTCACCAAAAAGATCAATTTTTTTATAAAGTTCGTCATTTTTATTTGAATAAACAGATTGAAAACCAAAAAATGAGATTACCAGTGTTATAATAAATAATTTTTTCATATTATTGCCTTCTCTTTAGGTATAGGTTCTGACCACATTTTTTCAAGATCATAAAATTTTCTTTTATCTGGGTGAAATATATGAACAATTATATTAATTGCATCAACAAGTTTCCAATCATTACTTTCTCTCCCTTCAATTCTGCAATCATTTATTCCTTTTCTTTTTAATTCTGTAACTAAGTTTTCAGAAAGTGATTGTAAATGTCTAGATGAAGTTCCAGAGGCAATTATCATATAATCAGCTATATAAGATTTTTCTTTAAGATCAATAGAGACTACATCGTTGGCTTTATTGTTACTTAATGATTTTTCAATTATCTTTTTTATATTACTAATTTCCATTGCGTAAAGCTTTATAGTGTTTTCTTAAGATAGTAGAGGATATATCTATTTTTTGATTTTTAATGAATGTAATTTTTTTATTATTCAGATGTCTTATTATAGCAGACTTTTTAGCTTTTTGGTCAAAACCTTTTCTTGAAAAAACTATTAATTCACATAATTTTACTATTTTTTTCCAGCCAACCCACTTATGAAAGTCTATTAGATTATCCGAGCCAATAATCATATAAATTTTGTATCTTTTGTTATTTTTTTTAAAATATTCAATAATTTTTAAAGTTCTAGAAGTTTTTAACTTGGCATCTAAATAATGAATCTTTATTCTTTTTTCTTTTTTACTAATTTTTATACATTTTTTAAATCTTTGTTTAATTGAAAAATAACATCTTTTTTTTAAAGGATTTTGTTTAGTTATAACCCAATGAATTTTTTTTAACCCTAACTTTTTTAAAGCAAAATTAGAAATTTTTAGATGCCCTTTGTGTGGTGGATCAAAACTTCCTCCAAAAACTCCTATTGAATTAGCAAAGGTTTTTAACATATGGAATTAAGGTCTAACAATTCCGTTTCCAGATACAATATATTTATATGAAGTAAGTTGATCTATTCCTACAGGACCTCTTGGAGGAAGTTTGTTTGTAGATATTCCTATCTCTCCACCGAATCCAAACTCACCTCCATCTGCAAATTGAGTTGAAATATTATGCATAGCTATTGAACTATTTACTCCATTTAAAAAGGTTTGTGCAGTTATTGAATTATTAGTTATTATTCCATCAGTATGCATAGTTCCATATTTTAAAATATGTGATATTGCTTCATCTACGTCTTTAACTGTCTTAATAGATATTTTGGCATCTAAATATTCAGTCTTCCAATCGATCTCTCTAGCAATTTTAAATTTATTTTTACAAATTTTATTAAGTTTTTTATCCAAAAAAACTTCACATCCAGATTTTGTTAAAGATTCTATTAATGGAAGGCCATGAGATTTTATTATCTTTTCATGTATTAAAAGAGTTTCAAGAGCACCACAAATGCTTGTTCTTCTCATCTTTGAGTTTAAAATTACTTTTTTTGCTAAATCTATGTTTGAATTTTTATCGACATATATATGGCACAAGCCCTCTAAGTGCCCAATAACTTGAATATTTGAAAACTTTTGTACTTTTTTGACTAAACTTTTACCTCCTCTTGGAACTATCACATCAATGTAATTTGTCATTTTAGACAGCATAAAGTTGACCATTTTTCTATTTTTACTTTCGATAAACTGAACACAATTTTTATCAATATTATTTTTACTCAAGCTACTTCTAAATAATTTAGCAAGAATTTTATTTGAATTATAAGCTTCTGAACCACCCCTGAGAATTGCACAATTACCAGATTTTAAACACAAAGCTGCTACATCAGCAGTAACATTTGGTCTACTTTCATAAATAATACCTATAACGCCAATAGGCGTTGAAATTTTTTTTATATTAAGTTTATTTGGTCTTTTCCATTCTTCCAGAACTTTACCTATTGGATTTTTAAACTTTATTATTTCGTTAATCGAATTTCTTATGCCATCAATTCTCTGATCATTAAGAATTAATCTGTCAATTAATTGCTTTTTTTTAGCACTTTTAATATCTTTTGAGTTTTCCTTAAGTATTTGTTTTTTGTTACTTTTTATACTTTTATTAAAATTTTCTAAGGCCGATTTGATTTTTGGGTGATCAATTTTTTTTAATTTTTCAAAAGCTTTTTTTGAATTTACACCAATATTTATTAAATATTTCATCTATAACTTTACCATATCATCTTTGTGAATTATTTCAGATTTACTAAGGTATCCCAAAATTTTTTGTATCTCATCACTGTGTTTCCCTTTAATTTTATCTATCTCATTCGAATTAAAAGATGATAGTCCTCTAGCTAAGTTATTATTATTTTGATCAGAAATTAAGATATTTTCTCCTTTTTTAAAATTTCCGGTTACTTTTACTATACCAGCTGCCAATAAACTTTTTCCATTCGATAAAGCTTTAGCAGCTCCCGCATCAATAAAAATTTTTCCAGATGAATTTAATGAACTTATTATCCATCTTTTTCTTGCATCAAGTGATGAAATTTTAGGAATAAAGCAAGTGTACTTTTTACTAATTATCATATTTTTAATAGGATTTTCTTTTTTTCCATTACCTATAAACATATAACAGCCTGCATTCATACAAATTTTTGCTGCGTCAAGTTTTGTGGCCATACCCCCTGAGCCATAAGTATTCATTTTTTTATCTGCTAAATCAATAATTCTTTTATCTATATTTTTTACTTCTTTAATAAGTGAATTTTTTTTATTTTTATCGTAAAGACCATTAACATCTGAAAAAATTATTAAAGTATCTGCTCCAATTATTTGTGCGACTCGAGCAGCCAATCTATCATTATCACCATATTTAATTTCTGAAGTAGCGGTAGTATCATTTTCGTTAACTATTGGGATAGCATTTAATTTAAATAAATTTTCAAATGTTCTTCTAACATTTAAAGCCCTTCTTCTTTGTTCAGTATCATCAGGGCTAATTAAAACTTGTCCAGTTTTAAAATTATTTTTTTCAAAAATTTTTTGAAATTCTCCTGCTAAATGTATTTGCCCAATAGCCGCTATAGCTTGGCTCATTTCAAGTTTTATTTTTTTATATTTTATTTTTAAGTATTTTTGACCAATAGCAATAGCTCCAGAAGAAACTATTACTAAATCTCTATTTCCTTTATATTTTTTTATATCTTTTATTAAGCTATTGACCCATTTTTTCTTAAAATTTCCCTTAGAGTCCACTACTGTTGAGGAGCCAAGTTTTATAACAATCTTTTTAGAATTTTTAACTAACATTTTTAATTAAAATTTTTTTTATCTTTTCTATATCTGCTTTTACAAAAATAGAAATTACTTCATTTTTTTTTTTCATTTTCTTATTGAATTCTTTAATTTTTTTGTTTATCTCTATTTTAGTCAATAAGTCTGATTTATTAAAAAAAATTATTTCTTTTTTTTTACTTAAACTTTTATCATAAGATGATAACTCTAGTTTAATTTTTTTATAATTTTCCACTAAATCATCCTCGTTTATATCAATTAAATGTAATAAAACTTTACATCTTTCAATATGCCTTAAAAATTTATCTCCTAGACCAACGCCTTTATGCGCACCCTCTACCAATCCTGGAATATCAGCTAATGTTATTTCTTTATTATTATAATAAGAAACACCTAGGTTTGGGTTAATAGTTGTAAAGGGATAACTAGCAATTTTAGGTTTTGCTCTAGTTAGTGCTGCTAAAAGACTTGATTTACCAGCGTTCGGTAAACCAACTATTCCAATGTCAGCAATTACTTTTAACTGTAACCATATCCAAAATTCTTCACCAATCTTACCGCTTGTTTTTTTTCTAGGCGCTCTATTAGTAGAACTTTTAAATCTTACATTTCCCAACCCCCCTTTTCCTCCATTTGCAACTAGATATCTTTCTTTATTTTTTGTAAAATCAAAAATTAAAGTATTATTATCTTCTTCATAAATTTGAGTTCCTAAAGGAACTTTCAAAATTAAATCTTTACCGCTTGCTCCTGTTTTATTTCTTTTACTTCCATTCTCTCCATGAAATGCTTTAAAGTGTTGAGCATATCTGTAATCAATCAAAGTATTTAAATTTCTATCAGCTTCTAAAATAATAGAGCCTCCATCACCACCGTCACCACCATCTGGACCTCCATATTCTACAAATTTCTCTCTACGAAAGCTGGCTGAACCTGATCCCCCATTTCCAGCTTTAATATAGATTTTTGCTTGATCTAAAAATTTCATTGTAGATTTTAAATAAAATAACTAATGTTATTTATGGGTTTAACTAGGTATTACAGAAACAAAAGTTCTATTTAATTTTGATTTATTGAATTTTACTTTACCTTTTATTAGAGAAAAAATAGTGTGATCTTTTCCCATTCCAACATTTTCACCAGGATGTATTTTTGTACCTCTTTGTCTTACAATAATGTTTCCTGGTATTACTATCTGGTCACCATAGCGTTTAACACCTAGTCTTCTACCTTTACTATCTCGTCCATTTCGCGATGATCCACCAGCTTTTTTTGTTGCCATTCTATTTTCCTATTTTTTTTGTAGAAGTTTTAATTACCTTTTTTTTTGAAGATTTAATCAAATTTTTTGGTTCACTTACTTTCGCTTCAGCTATAACTTTACCATCTTTAGAAAGTATTTTTGTAATCTGAATTTTTGAATGTTGTTGTCTGTGTCCGTTTTTTTTTCTCGAATGTTTTCGTCTTCTTTTATGAAAAATTAATACAGTTCTATCTTTAACATTTTTAATTAGTTTTGCTTCTACTATAGCCCCGTCAATATTTGGATTACCAATCTCTGTATTTTTATTATCATTAAGTAATAGTACGTTTTTGAACTGAATAGTCTTACCTTCTTCAGCTTCTAGTTTTTCAATTTCAACTATTTTACTAGCAGATACTTTATATTGTTTTCCACCAGTTTGTATTATAGCAAATGACATAATAATCCTTATTTTAAAATTTAAGGCAATATAACTTGAAAGAAGTTCAAGTCAAGATTTATGAAACTAAAATTTATCCTTTAAATTACGTAATTCCTTAAAAATATCTTCTTCAGAAGACTCAGCCATTTCCAAGTTCTTTTTTATAGCATTATTATCACATCTTAAAAAAATATTTGTATTTAACTCATCCTCTAATGTTACAGGAATAGTAGGAAGTTTTTTTGCCAATCTATCATAAACGAACTTTTTCTTTTTTAATAATTCTTTGTTACTAGTATCGTGTTTTAAGCAAAAATCTAAATTATTTTTAGTATATTCATGGCCACAAAAAATTTTTGTATCACTAGGTAATTCTTTTATTCTTTTTATAGACTCAAACATTTGTTTATTAGAACCCTCAAATATTCTTCCGCAACCCATTGAAAATAATGTATCACCGGTGAATACTAATTTTTCTTTTCTACAATAAAATATAATATGGCCACTAGTGTGGCCTGGTACGAAAATTATCTCAAAGCTATTATCACCAAATTTAAAAATATCACCATCCTCAAGTAAAATATTGCTGTCAGGTATTCTATTTTTATCTAATTTTGAACAAACAATTTTTGAGTTATATTTTTTTTTTAATTCACTGTTGCCACCTATATGATCAAAATGATGATGAGTATTTAAAATAAAATCTAATTTGTTAAATTTTCTTGAAATAATAAAATTGATAGGCTCAAATTCTGATGGATCAATAACACCAACCAAATCATGTTTTTTATCATGAATTATATAACTGTAATTATCCTTTAAACAAGCAATGGTTTCTATTTTCATAATTAGCTAATCAAAAATATACCGACCTCAGAAAATAAATTTTTAAGCTTAATATTATTATAATTAATTAAAGAAGTTTTATTATTATTTAAACCTACTATCTTTTTCATATTAATATTTCGATTTTTACAAAGTTCATAGAAATCTTTAATAGTACACATATGTAAATTAGGTGTATCATACCATTTATATGGAAGAGATTTAGTTTCAGGCATTCTACCAAATAAAAGTAAACTAGTTCTTACTTTCCAATATCCAAAATTTGGAATTGAAACAATTGATGATTTTCCAATTCTTAATAGATGATCTAGAACTGTCACTGGACTATAAAAAGCCTGAAGTGTTTGACTAAGGATTACAAAGTCAAAAGATTTGTTTGGGAATTGACCCAGTTCAGTTTCAGCATCACCTTCGATTACAGATAAACCCTTCGAGATACAAGTTTCAACATTTTTTTCATCTAATTCTAATCCTCTTACATCAATATTTTTTTCTTTGGATAGAAATTTCATTAATGTTCCATCTCCACAACCCACATCAAGAACACGTGAATTGTTAGGAAGTAAATTTGCAATTATTTCAAATTCTCTTTTCATTTTCTATAAATTTCATAGCTAGAGTCCAAAAAACCTTTTATTGTTGTTAAAAATTTAGGTTCATTTACCAAAAATGAATCATGCCCTTTGTCAGTTTTAATTTCAGCGAAAGCAACATTGGCACCTGATGCATTAAGTGCGATTACTATATCTTTGCTTTGTTTTGTTGGATATAACCAGTCAGATGAAAAAGATATAACTAAATATCTAGTTTTTTGATTTTTAAATGCCTCTGTCAAACCATTCTTATATTGTTTAGATAGGTCAAAATAATCCATTGCTCTGGTAATATAAAGATAAGAATTTGCATCAAATCGATCTACAAAAGAATACCCTTGATGCCTTAAATAACTTTCAACTTGAAAATCAGCATCAAAACTAAATTCGTAATCTGCTTTTTCTTGAAGCTTTCTTCCAAATCTTTCTTGTAAGCCGCTTTCAGATAAATAGCTTATATGGCCTGCCATTCTAGCTACTGCTAATCCGTTTTTGGGTAAACTTTTATTTTTGCTATAATCACCTTTGCTCCAGTCAGGGTCCGCCATTATAGCTTGTCTTGCTAATTCGTTTAACGCAATGTTTTGTGCACTATGGCTTGAACTACAAGCAATCGGAATAGCCGAAAATGTACGATTTGGAAAAGATACACAAAATTGAAGTAACTGCATACCTCCCATAGAACCACCAAGTGCACATAATAATTTTTCTATTTTAAAATAATCCAATAAAGATTCTTGAGCTTTGACCATATCTTTAATTGTTATAACAGGAAAATTTAATCCGTAAGGTTCACCGGTCTCCTTATTAATTTCCTTTGGACCAAAACTTCCCATACAGCCTCCAAGAACATTGGCACAGATGACAAAGTATTTATTTATATCAATAGCTTTATTAGGACCAATTGCAGTTTCCCACCAACCTTCTCTTTTTGTAATTGGATTTATACCACTTGCAAACTGATCTCCGGTCAGCGCATGAAAAACTAAAATGGCATTATCTTTATTTTTATTGAGCTCACCATATGTTTCATAAGCTAAAGGAAAATCTTTAATTGTTTTTCCACAGTCAAGCTTAAGTGGTTTGTCCACAATTAGTTGTTTTATATTTTCTGTTTTATAGTTCATATAAAAAAAAAGCCCAGCTAAACTGGGCAAAACCCTGTTTAGCGAAATTTATTTTTGCGCCCGCAATTTGGTTAAATCAGCGCTATCTATATGTACTAAATCGTCTTTAACTTGTCAATTTTATATGTAACGATTCATTTATAGAAAAAGTCGAACTTTTTATGTAATACATGATTTAGTTATGAAATTACCAAGACCAAAAAAAATAAATACTTATGAATACGTAGCTGGACTAAGTTCATTTAAAGATAAAAAAGCAAAAATAAAATTATCAGCTAATGAGTGTGCTTTAGGGCCTAGCCCAAGAGCGATAGACGAATACAATAAAATTTCGAAAAACTTTAAAAGATATCCAGACTCAGATGGAATTTCCTTACGAAAAAAAATAGGTAAAAAATTTAAATTAGATTTTAATAAAATCATACTAGGTTCTGGTTCCGATCAAATACTAGAACTTATTTGTAAAACGTTTTTAAATAATGGAGATGAAGTAATAGTTCCTAAGTTTAGTTTTTTGATTTATAGAATCTACAGTAAAGCAAATGGAGCAAAAATAATCTATGCGAAAGAAAATAATTATAAAATTTCAATTAATAATATTTTGTCAAATGTAACAAAAAAAACTAAAATTGTTTTTTTAGCGAATCCAAATAATCCAACAAGCACTTACATAAATAAAATAGATTTAATAAATTTAAGAAAAAAACTTAGAAGCAATATTTTACTTGTAATCGATGATGCTTATTTTGAATATGTTAAATCAAAAAAATATTCATCAGGTTTACAAACATTTCGCAATAGTAAAAATGTTATTGTGACCAGAACTTTTTCAAAAATTTATGGATTAGCAGGCTTGAGAGTAGGTTGGGGATATGCTTCGAAAAATATAATAAAATATTTAAATAAAATTAAACCTCCTTTTAATATTAATATGCCAGGATTGTTCGTTGCCTCTGCCGCTATTGAAGATAATGCTTGGTTAAAAAAGGAAATTAAACATGTTAATAAATGGCGTAAAATAATTTTTAAAGAATTTAAAAAAATGAATATAGAAACCAACGAAGGTAATACAAATTTCTTGTTAGCTAATTTTGATAAAAAAAAAATTTCTGCAAAAAAAGTGTTTCTACTATTGGCTAAATCAAGAATTTTAGTTAGAAGAATGGATGTATATGGAATTAAAAATTCTTTAAGAATTACAATAGGAAAAAGTGATGAAAATAAAAAACTAATAAATGTATTAAGGAAAATATTTAATGTTTGATAAAATTTGTATAATTGGCTGTGGTTTAATAGGATCATCTCTTGCAAGAGTTATTAAAAAAAAAAACTTATCTAAACAAATCAATGTATTTGATAAATCAAAAGAGGTGCTATCATTTGCTAAAAAAAATCTTTCTGTAATTGCCTCAAATAATATTAACGAAACAGTTAAAAACTCAGACTTGGTAATAATATCTACTCCTCTTAGCAGCTATAAAGAAATTTTGTTATCAATTAAAAATGACTTAAAGAATAATGTTATTTTAACAGACACAGGTTCAGCAAAGAAAGAAGTAAATACAATTATTAGTAATTTAAATTTAAAACACGTGAACTGGATTGCTTCACACCCGATCGCGGGTACTGAATTTAGTGGTCCAGAAGCAGGTTTTGCAGAATTATTTGAAAAAAGATGGTGCATTTTATCAGCTGATAAAAATATTCCAAAAGAAGAGATACAAAAACTTGAAAAGTTTTGGGTCAGTTTAGGAAGCAAAGTGAAACTTATGTCTTTTGAACATCATGATTATGTATTGTCACTAACAAGCCATTTACCTCATGCAGTTGCATATAGTATTGTTAAAACAGCTATTAGCGATGATGATAAATTTAAAAGTGATATTATTCAATATAGTGCGGGTGGTTTAAGAGATTTTACAAGAATTGCAGCGTCCGATCCTTTAATGTGGAAAGATATTTTTATCGATAATAGTGAAAACATTATAAAAATATTAGATGAATTCTCAAAAAACATTAATAATTTTAAAAAAGCTATAACAGAGAAAAATGCTGATAAACTTCTTAAAATATTTGCATCGACGAAAAATGTTAGAAAAGAAATTATCAAAGCAGGTCAAGATGTCAAAACTCCTGATTTTGGGAGAAAAAAAAATTAACTTAATTTATCAATTGAGGAGTAAATCTTAGTTTCTAAATCTTTTAAAAAGATATTTTTGTCTTTTCCAGATTCAATCGGTTCTAAAAAAGATATTTTTATATCGTAATTATACTTTAAAAAACTATTTTTTGGCCAAACTCTACCAGTATTCAAAGCCACTGGAACACAAGGTAAATCTAGTGCTTCGTAAATTCTTCCTGCACCCTTTTTAAATGGTATTTTTTCACCAAATTTTACTCTTGTCCCTTGAGGGAAGATTAGTAAAGGTCTTTTACTAGTTTCAATGTTATTCTTAATCTTTTCAAAAAAATTTAAATTATCTTTTGTTGTTGTATCTCTAACAATATCAATTGAACCAATCTTTTTTAAATACCACCCGAATAAAGGAATTTTAAGAAGTTCTTTTTTAAGAATAAAGATAGGATAATGTAAGGGAGCTTGAAGTATAAATGTTTCAAGTAAAGATTGATGTGCACTTGCAACAAAAAATCTCTTGTTTTTTTTTAAATTTTCAATTCCAGAAAATGTAACACTAACCCCTAATACAAATTTTAATAAAAAAATAATCATATAAGCTAATAACTTTCCACAGATTAATGTAACTTTATTTGGTAATACTAATGTTGGTATAGCTAATATAAAAACTAGTATTAAAGTTATGTAAAACAACACGGTAAATAAGAGAGATCTTATAAATTGCATTATTGATTAAGCAAACTTTTTATATCCTGTTTTTTTCTAATTAC
>MDTB01219020.1_pt1 | contig 34933 bp, 35 predicted proteins | sample 811161 | NCBI WGS metagenome assembly MDTB01 (sample SAMN05326650, study PRJNA326480) | marine metagenome | isolation source: seawater | place: Mediterranean Sea | collected 2009 | reverse complement strand
TTTAATAATTTTCATAAAATTTTTATAATTTCTAATATAATCAGTATGAGTATATTTTTTGTTACAAAACACTCCAACAATTTGATTTTTCTTTAATTTTACTTTTACCCAAATTAAAGGATCAACTTTAATTATTTCACCAGATCTAAGTAAAATTATTTTTTCTTTTTTTCCATCATCAAGATAAATTTTTGTACTCGAGCCTAAAGAAAAAAAAAATTGAGAACATTTTTTATGAGCATGATTTCCTCTTACGCATTCATTTTTGGCAATTAAGAAAAAAATTCTTTCTAGGTTTTTTACAAAGTGTTTAATTTTATTAAAATAAATTAATTCACATTTTGAACTGTTAATTTTAGTAAAATTTGAAAATTTTATCTTCATAGTAATTTCAAGGTTTTAAAAATATCTTTTTTAATACCTTTATTAAATTTTACACCAAGTTTTAATAATTTATCACTAATAACTTCATAGGAATTTTGATTTAAAATTTCAGTATTAACAAACTTTTTTTTTGTTTTCTTGAAGATTTCAATTAAATCAATAATTTCCTTAACGGTGTAATTTTTTGTAACAACATCAATAGTCTCATTAGAAAAATATTTATTTTTAATTATAAAATTTAAACAATTATAAAAATCTTCCAAAGTTAAATATGGCCTTTTTTTATCATAAAATTTTTTCCATATCGTGAGAGGTTGATTGAGAGATGCCTGATAACAGAATTTATTTACTGCAGTATGAAATCTCATTCCTTCTGAAATACCCACAATTGTTCCTAGTCGCAATATTACATATTTTTTAAGATTTTCTCTAATATATTTTTCTTCTTTTATTTTTGTTTTTGCATAAGGACTTTGTGCAAAAAGATTGTCCATGTTATTTGATGAGTTTATTATTGAAAATTTTTTCCCATATACACTCGTTGAGGAAGGAAAAATCAGAGGCACATTTTTTTTTTTACAAAAATTCACTACTTTTTTTGTTCCACCAAAATTATTTTTATTAATTAAATCTTTAATTTTAAAACTTTCAGCAGCATTAGTAATGGCTGCTAAGTGAACGAAAAAATCATACCTCTCTTTAAAGTTTTTAAAATTAATATCATTAATATTTTTGTCAATTAGTTGAAATTTTTTCTTTTTCAACTTTAAGTAACTCCCAAATCTTTGGGTTTGAAAGTTATCAATTAATATTATTGATTTAAATCTATTATCAGTTTGAAGTCGATCAATAAGATATGAACCAATGTGCCCAAATGATCCACTTATTATTATTTTCATTTATAATCCCTTAAAGTTTCATTAATTATTTTATTTATTCCAAAATTTAATTTTATTTTCGGAGACCAGCCAGTACAATTTTTAAAAAAATTATTACTTCCTTTGAATGATCTTTTTTCTATTTTGTGCATTAACTTTGGATATTTAATTTTTTTAATTTTTATTTTTTTTTTTAAAGTTTTTTCAATTATATTTATTATTTGATTAAAAGAATAACTTCTATTATCACAAATTAAAAAAATTTTAGATTTTAATTTATTTATTTTTTTTGCTGTAACTAAAATAGCATCTATCAAATCATCAATATAAATATAACTTCTTTGTTTAGAACCATTACCAAAAATACTTATATCGTTGTCATTAATTGATTTATTAATCAATTTATTCAAAAAACCTCTATTCAATTGTTTATTAAGGGAATAATAGCCATAAATATTTGTTAGTCTCAAAGATACAAAATTTAAATAATTATTTTTTGAGAAATGCATAAAAATATTTTCAAAATATAATTTGCTCTTATCATATATGCTTAGAGGATTATCTGGAAATTTTTCATTCACTATTTGACTCTCATTAGTAATTCCATAAATAGTTGCAGTGCTGGTAAAAATGAAATTAACTTTTATTTTTTTTTTTATTATATATTCATTAAAATTAATACAAAATTTAATTATCTTTGATAAATAATTTTTATTTTTTTCTAATGCATAGAGATTATTATTATAAGCTAAGAAAAAAACTGTCATATCATTTTTTAGATATTTAAACCAATCATAATTATTAAATACATCATATTCATATTCATTTTTGATTCTTTTCTTTTTTGAGATTTTTCTTGATATCAAAAAAATTTGATTTTTATTTTTTTTAATTTTTTCTAAAAGTTTTTGACCAATAAAACCCGTATGACCAATTATTAAAAAACTTTTTTTTTGCATTAAGATTAACTTAAATTAAAAAACTTTAATCAAATCTTTATCAAATTTAATTTTATATTCCTCTTTTTTTTCATAATAACCTGATGTTCCATAAATCATATGATTTTCCTTTTCATAGGTTATATATGCGTGACCAATATTTGGGGGAAAAAAGTAGGCAATCTTATCTTTTTTTGAATCTATCATAAATGATTTTATCTTTTTATAAGTTCTGGAATTTTTTCTATTATCAATTAAAAAAACTTTTATTTTACCTTTAAGTAAATAATTCCATTGAGTTTGTTTTTTGTGAAAATGCCAACCTTTAAGTATGTTTTTTTTTATTAGAGAGTGACTTATTTGGGATATTTTGGTTTTAAAGTTTGCCTGATTTAATTTAAAAATTTCAATAAAAAATCCTCTTTTATCATTGTTATTTTTAAGTTTAACTTTAAAAGTTTGGTGAAACAGTTTCATTCTAAATAGTTATTATAAAATAATATTAATTCAATGTTAAATTTTTTTAAAAATTATTGTTTTTGGATAGTGTAACCTCTCTTTCTTTTTAAAATTATTCTGAGGGTATTCTTTATATTCGTTATTGATTTTATTTAGATAAAGATATTGATAAGTTTTATATTTCTTTAATATTTTTTTTATTTCAGTCTCATTGAAAAATATATATGGTAATTTATCTTTATAGAACTTTTGTTCAGCATAATAAGTTTTAAACTTTCCAGCTGTAAGATTATTTAAAATTATATATTGAGGATTTTTTGCAGCAATTTTGATTAAAAAATTTTTCCATTCCAAATTATATTGGAGAGAGTCGCTTATATGAACAAAATCATATTTTTTTTTAAAATTAAAATTATCGTAAAAATTAATTTTGATATTTTTAGAACTAATCTTATTTATATTCTTTTTAAGTAAATTTTTGATTTCGGTAACTTCGATACTATCAATTAAAATTTTGATATTATTAATTTTTAAATTAGTGAGCTGAAAAAATAATTCCTGATCTCCCGATCCATAATCAGCTATTTTTAATTTTTTTTTATTAGATCCTAAAATTATTAGTGGCAATGGTGAGCTTGATAGAAAAAATTTAGAATAATTTTTTTTTAAATGGTTTTTATTAAGATTTACTTTATCTAAAATTTTTTTTTTCCAAATAGAATTATTAAATGGTTTAAAAGAAATTTTTTTTTTTTTTAAATAATTATAATTAGTTTTTTTCCAAATATTCATATTAATATTTTCTAGTATATTCTCTATTTTTAACTTCGTGTGATTGAATATGATTTATATTTATGAACCACCTTCCATCTGAATTTTTTGATTTAGTGTTTTTTACTTTGTCTACACCATGAATAATTGAAGGAAAAAAAAGAACAATATCAGTTTTTTTAATTTTCTTATCTATTACTATTTTTTTATTTTCTTTATTTAAAACAAAGAAACCACCATCTTTATAATCTGTTCCATATTCAGTAGCATAAAGTCCAAAATTAAAAATGCTTACATTTACTGGATCATAATGTGTTGTAATTTGACCTGAGTTCAAAGGATAATTTATAATATGTAATCTTTCTACTATACCATCTTTTGGTTTGTTTTTTGTTATTTCATTATTTTTTAATCCATTTAAAATTTTCAATGGTTTGTAAATATTGATTATTTTTTTATAAATTTTAAGATTATCTTTATTCCAAGAAAAAAAGTAAAAAGATTTATCTACTGTTTTATATCCCTTAGAACTTAAATTTTTTGAAATATAAAAACCATTTTTAATTCCAGATTTAATTTTTGGATTTATTGGCCGAGTTTGTTGAGCAAATTTTTTAAGTTTTTTTTTTGCATTATCTAAAAAATTTGGTTTAATCGAATTTTTTAAAATAATAATATATCCGTTACTTAGCTGATCAATAGAATGTAAAACAAACTTTAAATTATTTAATTTTTTTTTAAAATTTGAATAATCGTAAGTTTTTAAACCTCTATAAAAAATTCTTTTTTTTTTTATTCTAATTTTTTCGATTTTGTTTTGAATTATCTCTTTATTACTAGGTATCATCATCAATTATATTAAATTAATATTACTTTTAAGTTTATTTTCTTATATAAAATTATATTTAATTTAATCAACTATGATAAGAAAAATTTTAATAACAGGAGGATGTGGTTTTATTGGTTCAAATTTCCTTAATATAATGGTCCCTAAATATAGGAATATTAAATTTCATAATATTGATAAACTTACTTATGCAGGAAAAATTGATAATTTAAAAGAAATAAAACATTTGCGTAATTATAGTTTTTCAAAATTAGATATTTGTAATTTGAAAAAAGTCAGTAGTGCCATAAAAAAATTTAAACCAAATGTGATTATTCATTTTGCAGCAGAATCTCATGTAGATAATTCAATTAGTTCACCTAGCGAGTTTATAAAAACAAATATTGGTGGAACTTATAATATACTTAGGTCAATGAACAAAAAAATTTTTTTAATACATATATCTACAGACGAGGTTTTTGGCCATGTAATTAAAAATAAATCATTTAATGAAAAAACAAAATACAATCCAAGATCACCTTATTCAGCCTCAAAGGCTTCAGCTGATCATTTAGTTTCAGCTTGGAATTCCACATATGGTTTTAAATCTACAATTATAAACTGTTGTAATAATTTTGGACCTTATCAAGATAAAGAAAAGTTTGTTCCAGTAATAATAAATAGAATACTTAATAAAAGAAATATACCTATATATGGTGATGGTAAACAAAAAAGGGAATGGATTTTTGTTGATGATTTCATTTCTAGTTTAGAGTTTATAATATTTAAAAATTTGGTTAAAGAAAATTTTATTATAGGAAGTGGAATTCAGTTTGAAAATAAAGTTATTACAAAAAAAATAATTAATTTATTTGAAAAAAAATTAAAATTTAATTGTAAAAAATCTAAGCTAATAAGAGTTAAAGATAGGCTAGGACATGACAGAGAATATAAAGTAGACTGTTCAAAGATAAAAAAATTAGGTTGGAAATCAAAAACAAATTTTGATAGAGATCTATTAAAAACAATTAATTTCTATAAGAAAAAAAACTAAAGTTCATTTATGAAGGCAATTCTTTTAGCAGGCGGTCAAGGTACAAGAATGAGACCTTCTACACTAGGTATAAATAAGCACTTAATACCAGTCTATAATAAGCCTATGATATATTATTCTTTAAGTGTTTTGATGCTTTGTAAATTTAAGGAAGTAATCTTAATTTGTGATCCTTCAAGCAAAAATATTTATAAAAAGATGTTTTTGAATGGAAAACACTTAGGAATGAGAATTCACATTTTAGTACAAAGGAAAGCTAATGGAATTCCTGAGGCTTTTATAGTGGCAAAAAAATATTTAAAAAATCAGAGTGTCTGTTTAATGCTTGGTGACAATTTTTTTTATGGTCAAGGTTTTTATAAAATTTTAAAAAAAGGTATCCAACTTAAAAAAGGTGCATTTTTTCTAGCATACAATGTAAAGCATCCAGAAAATTATGCTGTAATTGAAAAAAAGAATAACAAGATTTTAAGTATTGATGAAAAACCAAAATTTCCAAAAACTAATTTAGCCATTCCAGGTATTTACTTTTTTGATAAAAATGTGATTTCATATTGTAAAAATCTTATCAGATCTAATAGAAATGAATTGGAAATTGTTGATTTAATAAACATTTATGTAAATAAAAAAAATGCTAAGTTTGCAGAAATCAGAAGAGGAATATCTTGGTTAGATATGGGTTCATTTGATGATTTGAATGATTGTTCAAATTATATTAGAGCAATTGAAAAAAGACAAAATTCAATGATAAGCTCACCTGAAGAAATAGCATTTTTGAATAAGTGGATTTCTAAAAAACAACTTAATTTAATAGCTAATCAATACAAAAATAAATATGGGGAATATTTGAAAAATTTATGTCTCTAAAATCTATAAAAACAAAATGTAAAATAACTGGTGAAAAAATACCAGTAGTATTTAATTTTGGAAAAATGCCAATAGCTAATAATTTTTCTAAAGAAGTGAGCAAAAAAAATTTTTATGAAATGAAAATAGCATTTAATAAAAATAATGGTGTATTTCAATTAGTTAATGCACCAAAACCAAAAAAATTATTTAATAAAAATTATGCTTTTTTATCATCAACTTCAAATTTTATGAAAGATCATTTTAAAAAATTTGCTAATAAAATTAAAAAAAAATATGCTAAAAAAAATTTTGCAATAATGGAGATAGGATGCAATGATGGTATTTTTCTAGAAAATTTTAAAAATTTTGACCATTTGGGAGTTGAACCATCTAAAAATGTATTTGACATCTCTAAATCTAAAAAACTGAAAGTCATTAATTCATTCTTCAATATAAATCTGGTAAATAAAAAAAAACTTAAAAATAAATTTGATATCATTTATGCAGCTAATGTTATTTGTCATATACCTGATATACTGAGATTATTTAAGTGTGTAGAAATTTCATTAAAAAAAAATGGAACCTTTATATTTGAAGAGCCATATTTAGGTTCAATGCTTGAAAAAACCTCTTATGACCAAATTTACGATGAACATTTTTATATGTTTTCTGCTAATTCAATTAAATCTATTATTAATGGATTTAATTTAAGGTTAATAAATGCTGAAAAGATACATACTCATGGTGGGTCAATGAGATATTATATTCAAAAAACTCAATCAAAAAGAATTAGCTATAATTTAAAAAAAATTTTTAAATATGAAAAAAAAATTGAGATAACAAATATCAAAACTATTAAAAATTTTGTAAAAAGTTGTATAGACTCCAAAAAAAGAATAACTAAAATGGTGAAAAATATCACTAAAAAAAAAATTGAAATATTTGGATATGGAGCAACCTCAAAGAGCACTACTATATTACACTTTTGTAATATAAATTATAAAATGATTGCAGGAATATTTGATAATACACCAACTAAAATTGGAAAATATTTTCCGGGTAAAAAGATTAAGATTATTGATTATAAAAAATTTAAAAGTATTAAACCAAAATATTGTTTTTTATTTGCATGGAATCACTATAAAGAAATTTTTAAGAAAGAAAGAAAAAGTAATATCAAATGGCTTTGTCATATAGATAAAAAACATTTTCCAGAAAATTTAAGAAAAAATTTTATTTAATGATATATTTTGCAAATCCAAAATCAGAATATCTATATTTAAAAAATCAAATAGATAGAAAGATTAGGGGTGTCTTGAATAGTAATTCTTATATTTTAGGAAATGAAGTAAAGAAATTTGAAAAAAATTTTTCTAAATATTTGGGAACAAAATATTCTTTAGGAGTGTCTAATGGTACTGACGCTTTGATTTTAGCTTTGAGAGCGATAGATATAAAGCGAGGTGATGAGGTAATAACCACCTCACATACAGCTTTTGCCACGATTGCTGCAATAAGAGAGGTAGGAGCAATTCCAGTTTTTATTGATATCAAAGAAGATGATTTTACTATTGATACAAAATATTTAAAAAAAAAAATTACTAAAAAAACCAAGGCAATCATTGTAGTTCACATATATGGAAATCCTGCAGATATCCTTACAGTTCAAAAAATTGCAAAAAAAAATAAATTAACTCTTATAGAGGATTGTGCTCAAGCACATGGAGCTGAATATGATAAAAAGAAAGTTGGTACTTTTGGAGATTTTTCATGTTTTAGTTTTTATCCCACAAAAAATTTATCTACTTTTGGTGATGCTGGAATGGTCTCAACAAATAATTATAAATTATTTAACAGATTAAAATTATCAAGAGAGTATGGTTGGATTAAAAAAAATTTTAGTGTAAAGGACGGATATAATAAAAGATTAGATGAGTTGCATGCAGCTATTTTAAATATTAAACTTTCTTATTTAGAAAAGTTTAACAATAAAAGAATTTTAATTGCTAAGAAGTTTTTAAATTCGATAAAATCAAAAAAAATTATTTTGCCTAAAATAAGTAACTTAAAAAAACATGTTTTTCATCTATTTGTTATTAGGGTAAAAAATAAAGAAAGATCAAAGTTTCTTAATTATTTAAAAAAAAATGGAATTATAGCGGGTATTCATTATCCTATACCCAATCATAAGCAAAAACCTTATAAAATATTTCACAAATCTAAACTACCTATCACAGATAAAATAAGTAAAGAAATAGTTTCTTTACCGAATTTTCCTCTTTTGAGCAATAAAGAGGTAAATAAAATTATCAATATTGTAAATAGATATTAAAATTTTTATCTTATTTTTTTTAAATAACCATTTGGGTTATTAGTAAGAAGTTGCTTGAAATTAATTTTTTTATCAATCTTAAAATTTTTATTCTTTTTTAAAAATTCAGTAATTGCATTCATTGGATTATTTCCTTTACTCCATTCTCTTTTTCTATGTTTTTGTTTTGGTATATTTTCTATTATAGTATCTCCAACGATCAAATAATTATTTTTCCTCAATAATTTAGAATACAAATTAATTTCTTTTAATACATGGTCTTTTGTGTGATTACTATCTAAGTGGATCAATATATTTTTATACTTACCACATAGTTTTTTTATTTTTTCAAAAGTTTTGAGATTTGTTGAATCTGCTGCAATTAATTTTATTTTTTTTGATTTAGATTTAGAAAAAATTCTTTTTTTTAAGTCATTTGGTATAAAGATATCTATACCTATTATTTTTTTTATGTCTGCAAAATTTGATAATGTGTCATACAATAATAATGTCCCAGCCCAAGCGACACCAACTTCTATAATTATATCAGGTTTTGTTTCAAAGATTATTTCTTGCAAAGTTAATATATCATCTGGAGTTTGCAACATAGGTTCTCCATGCCAATTATATAAATAACAAAAATTATGTTTATCGCCAGATATATAAAGTTTTTTTGATAATTGATTTACTTTTTTATCTTTATTTAGGGAGATTGCCCATTTTAATCTTTTTTTATTAAATTGTTTGAATGAAATTATTTTTTTCATATTTGTTGAATAGACATATACATTATATTTAATATTTAAGAAAAATATTTAAAAATTTATTATTAATTGTATTTTATGTAAATAGTTATATAAAAATTAACTTAGTAATATTCAATTAAATTTATTATTAAATAAAAAATATATGAGCAATATTCCTGTTTTGCTTTTAATTTATAATAGACCTAAATATACAAAAAAAATTATTAATAATCTTAGAAAAATAAAACCAAAGAAACTTTTTATATTTTGTGATGGTCCAAAAAGTATTAAAGATAAGAGTTTGTGTGAAGAAACCATAAAGGAAACTCAAAAAATTAATTGGAAATGTAAAATTGAGAAAAAATTTTTGAAAAAAAATCTTGGTTGTAAAGAAGGTGTAACATTAGGAATTAATTGGTTTTTTAAAAAAAATCACAAAGGAATAATTCTTGAGGATGATTGTATTCCCAATAAATCATTTTTTGAATTTTGTAATAAAATGTTTTCATTTTATAAAAATAGTAGCAAAGTAGGATGTATAACTGGAGATAATTTTTTATCTAATAAATTCAAATTTAAAAATGGATATTATCTTTCTAAATATGCAAACTGCTGGGGTTGGGCAACTTGGAAGCGTACCTGGAAGCTATATAAAAAAAATATAAATTTTTGGCCTAATTTTAAAAAATCTAAATCTTGGAAAACAAATTTTTTATCTTCTAAAGAGAGAAAATATTGGAGTTTAGTTTTTGATCAGTGTTATAAAAATAAAATTGATAGCTGGGCATATTCATGGACTTTATCTTTATGGAAAAATAATTTACTAACAGTTACTCCATCAAAAAATTTAGTCAAAAATATTGGCTTATCTTCTTCTAGAAAAAAAAATTTTATGCTTTCATCTACGATTTATAAAATGAAAAATCTCAATGTAAAAAAAATAAAACTTAATAATAATTTGAAAATAGATCAAAAGGCAGATAATTATGTTTTTGAAAAGCATTTTAAAGGTAATATGAAAATACGCTTGTGGAATATAATAAAAATTTTTAACTATGGAATTTAGTTTGATACATGAAATTTATAAAAAATTTATTTAAATTTATTTTTTTTTTAATTTCTTGTCTTTTTTTAGAAAAAAAAAGATTTATCATTTTAAATCCTAATTTAAGTTTTTTGGGTATTAAAAAAGTTTTAGTTTACGATAAAAAAAACAAAAAATTTTTTATCTATAAAATAAGAAATAATTTTGACTTTATCACAATAGAGGAAATTTATTTTCACGAATGTTATAAGATTAATAATCTTATTATTTTTGATAAAATTTTTGATGAATTAAAAGAAAAAAAATTATTAATAGTAGACTGTGGCTCAAACATTGGTTGTAGCACTAACTATTTTATAAACTCTTTTAGTAATTCAAGAGTAATCTCCATTGAACCTGATCGAGATAATTTCTTTTTATTAAAAAAGAATGTTCAAAGCGATAGTGCAGTTTTAATTAATAGTGCTATTTCAAATGAAAATTTTAGTTACCAAGTTAAAGATAATAAGGACAATAGAGCCAAAAGTATTATTAAAACAGATCAAGATGATGAAAAAAAAACAATTACAATAAATCAAATATTAAAAGAAAAAAAAAATGAAAATTTTCATCCTTTTTTAATTAAAATTGATATTGAGGGTCATGAAAAAGACTTATTTAATAGCAATACAGAATGGTTTGATAAATTTGAAATTGTAATTATTGAGATTCACGATTGGATGATACCAGGAAAATCTATTTCTAAAGGTTATTTAAATGAGATTGTGAACTCTATGAAAAAAAATAACCGAGATACAATAATTAGAGGAGAAAACTTGATATCAATCAAGTATAGATGAATTGGAAATTTATTATTAAAAAAATTTTTTATGTATTAAATAAAAAAGATAAATTTCTTTTAGTTTTAATACTTATCTCTATTTTTATATCTGCTATCTTAGAAATGCTCACTATTTCCTCTTTAATTCCTTTTTTGGATATAATGTTATCTCCAAAAATTGTTTATGAGAATTTCAATTATAAGTATTTGGTTATTTCTCAAGAAATATTTGAAAAAAATCCTTTGGGATATATTACAGTTATTTTTATTTTGATAATTTCTTTTGCAACTATTTTTAAGTTATTAGTGCTTAAACTTATTCTGCGTGTGACTACTATAATGGGTTCAAAAATTTCCTCTATGGTATTTAAAAATATTATATCACAATCTTATTTGAGTTTTACAAAATTTAATACTAGTAACTTAATTTCAGTTTTAGAGTCAAAAATAGATCCTTTAGTAAATTCTATTTTCAAAAGTTTGCAAACTATTTCGTCTGTAGTAATAACAATCGCTATAGTGTCCACTTTGTTTACAATTGATTTTTTTTCTTCAATGTTTTTTCTTTTGGCTTTTTCTATCTCTTATTTACTATTGTTTTATTTTTATAAAAAAGAATTAAAACAAATCGGTCAAGTTATATCTGAAAATTTAAGATTAAGGGTAAAAATTTCTCAAGAGGCCATGTCAATATTTAGACAAGTCAAGCTGGACTCTTTAGCAGGAAAAATTTATTCAATTTTTGTCGAAAAAGATTATGGTATTAGGAAAGGCAATGAAGTTGCTGCTTATGTTGGAAATTTTCCAAGAATTTTAATTGAATGTATTGCAATAATTTTGATAGCATTAGCAAGTTTTTTTTTGATCTCAAAAAATATTTATGATCAAAATTATACTTTTACATTAATAGCATCTATAGTTTTTGGTGCATCTAGACTCTTACCTCAAATTCAAGTTATTTATTATAATTTTAGTCAATTGATATTACAAAAAAAAATGTATTTAGATGTAGTAGAATTTTTAAATGAAAAAAATTTCGATAAACTTAAAAGTATTAATCATAGTGCTGTCGATTTTGAAAAAGAAATAACAATTAAAAATGTAAGTTTTGGTTATACTAAAAATAAAAATATCGTTGAAAATGTAAATTTAACAATTAAAAAAAATTCAATGATTGGAATTCTTGGTAAAACAGGTTCTGGAAAAACTACATTAGTTGATTTAATTTCTGGCTTATTGTTACCGACCCAAGGAAATATATTTATTGATGACAAGCTAGTTAGTGATCACACTGAAAGTTGGTATAAAAAAATTTCTTATATAGATCAATCAGTAGCTCTTTTAGATGCAACATTAAGTGAAAATATTGCTTTGGGACAAAGATCAGAGGAAATTGATAAAAAAGTTTTAAATGATGTTCTGGAAAAATCACAGGCAAAGGAATTTGTGGATGCTTTGCCAAAAAAATATAATACGTTTGTAGGTGAAAGAGGAATAAGATTGTCTGGTGGTCAAATTCAAAGAATTGGAATTGCTAGAGCTCTTTTTAAAAATTCTGAATTGCTGATATTAGATGAACCTACGAGCTCTCTTGATAGCACAACAGAAAATTTAGTCATTGAAGGTATTAAGAAACTTAAAAGAGAGAAAACTATAATTCTTATTTCACACAGAGTAAGTACCTTAAAAAACTGTGATAATGTCTATGAGATTAAAGATAAAAAAATCTCAGAGGTTCAAATTTGAATTTTAAAATAAACAAAAATTCAAAAATTTTAATTATAGGTTCAAGAAATAATTTTTCTTTTGAATCGATTTATTTTAAGTCTTTTAAACATTTAAATTTTAAAGTTGATTTTCTTAATATTGAGAAATCGATTTACAATAGAATAATAGCTAAAATAAAAAGACACTTTTCTGAAATTAACTATAAATTTTTAAGAAAAAAATTAATTTTTTTTTTAAAAAAAAAGAAAACAAAATATGACTTAATTATTTTTTTTAAATCGATTTATCTTGATTTAAAAACTTTAAAAAAATTCAAATCAATAAATGGTAGTGCAATTTATATTAATATATTTCCTGACGATCCTTTTGATATTAGAAATCCAGTTATTTCAAATCAATAGTAAATCAAAATTCAAATGTACTCATTTCAGGTGTTACAGAAAAAATGAATACAACTGGTGCAATTATTTATAATTTATTAAATTTTTTTTCTAGCATATTAATTGGAACAGCAATCACTATTGGTTTATTTATATATAATTTTAAGTTAACGACAATTTTAGTCTTAGTTTTTGGTTTAATGTATCTAATTGTAGCTTACTTATTTAAAATATATTTAAAAAAAAATAGTCTAATTTTATCCAAATAGGTGATAAAATCACTCTTATGAATTATTCAATATCAAATATTGTAGTTTTTTTTTTAGCTTTTGTTGGTTTAATACTAACAATATTAGTTAATTCAAATATTAGCTATATTTCATTTTATAGTAAATTTTATATTTTTTCCCTTTATATATTATGTTCAAGCATAGTTGTTTCTTATATATTTAAAATTAAATCTTTTGACTATATTCCACTCCTTCCCCTAACATGTATTTATTTTTTAAGCTGTTATATATCTATATCTTTCTTTAAATTTAGAATTTTTACAACACATTCAATTGTAGATGTTAGTGATCTAGATTTTGCAATCCAAGTTCTATTTTTAGGTATATTCCTTTTTGTAATTGGATACTTTAGTTTTAAATTTATTTTTAAAAAATTTAAACAAGGAGAAATTGAAATTTTAAATTTTTCCAATTTAGAAATATTTTATTTTGGCTTAGCTTTAAATTTATTCACAGTTATCTTTTTCTATCTTATTCAAATACAAAATACTTTAACTTATACAGCTCAAGTAAAGTATATTTTTTTATTTTTAAGTTTTGGAACTTTTACAAATTATCTTTATCATTCAAATTCATTTTATGAAAAAAAAAACTTTTTGATAATTTTATTCAAAATTTTAATAATTTTTATTGAAATTTTACGAGGTTCTTACGCACTACCATTTATATTAATTTTTCTTGATTTTATTTATTATTCTTACTTAAGAAAAAAAATAAATATAGTACCAATAATAATTTTTTTTATTACTTTTATTTTTATACATGAAGGAAAATATCAATTTAGAAATTTAACTTGGGATAATTTTCAATATAAACGTGATCAAAATATTTTAGAAAATTCAAAAATCTTTATAAAGCTGTATAAATATAATTTAGAAAATAATTTTAGTATTAAAAAATTACTTTATAATAACAATCAAACCTATAGAAGAATACATCATAGTTTTGAATCTCTAGTTATTGTTACGTCTAAAACACCAAATGAAATTGATTATTGGAATGGATATTCATACAAGATTTTAGCATCAAAATTGATACCAAGAGTTTTTTGGAAAGAAAAACCCAGTGATACTCTAGGAAATGAATTTGCTCATAGATATAAAATTGTGGACAAATCGGATAGGCACACTTCTTGGAATATGCCTGTTTTAAACGAGTTCTATGTTAATTTTGGTCTCAAAGGAGTGACTTTTGGAATGTTTTTTCTGGGTTTTTTTTTCAGCGTATTATCAAAATTTTTTTCAATTAATAAAAAAAAAATATCGAAGGTATAATTGTCTTTTATCTTTTTATTCCATTGTTCTATCTTGAAAGTCATTTGTCTCTATTAATTGGAGCTATTTTACAATCTTACATTTTGTGTATAGTCATATCTATTTTATTTATAATATTTTTTAGGAGGTTAAGATTAATTTTATATTTAAAATAAATTTTATTTTAAAAAATTAGAACATGTATTCAAATTTTAATTCGTAAAATATTTATTCATCAAATAAAGCTTAATATGAAAATTAATAAGAAATCAAAAATTTTGATAGTTGGGTCAAAAGATAAATTTTCATTAGAATATATTTATTATAAAACATTTAAGTATCTAAATTATAATGTACAATTATTTGATTTAGAAAAATCACTTACCAATAGATTAATTGCAAAAACAAAAATAGTTTTTTCAAGTATAAATTATTTTTTCCTACAAAAAAAAATTTTAGATTTTTTAAAGAATAATAAAAGAGAATATGATCTAATAATTTTTTTTAAATCAATATTTTTAAATGAAAAAACAATAAAGGATATAAAAAAAATTAATGGAAAAGGCTTAATTGTAAATATTTTTCCTGATGATCCTTTTAATACTAATAATCCAGTAATTTCAAATAAGATCTTTTTAAATAGCATGAATTACTTTGATATATTTTGTATTTGGTCGCATAAGATAAAAAAAAAATAGACTCTAAATTTAAGATTAAAACAATCTACCTTCCATTTGGATATGATAGTTTAAATAAAATTAAATATGTTGATTATAATTCTAAAAAAACTCAAATAAATTTTGTTGGAACTTTTGATGAAAAAAGATTTGAAATTATTAAATCAATAAATATTAAGAAAATTATTCATGGAGGAAATTGGAAGAGATATAAATCTTACAATTTATCTAATTGTACAATAGGAAATCACATTTATGGTAAAAAGATTAATAAAATTATGAATGACTCAGCAATTTCGCTAAATATTTTAAGAGACCAAAATCACTCATCTCACAACATGAAGTCATTTGAAATACCAGCTAATAATGGATTAATGTTAACTACACGTTCTAACGAACAAAATAAATTTTTTAAAGAAAACAAAGCCTGCTTTATGTTTTCAACAAAAAAAGAGCTTAAAAAAAAAATAAAATTCATTTTACAAAATCCAAAAAAAGCAGAAAAAGTAAGAAAGTTTGGAAATTCTATTGTTGGAAAACACTCTTATATAAATCGAGTTAGATATTTGATAAAAAAGCTAAATAAATGACTAAAAATATATTTGTAAGTAAATTAGCTTGGCTTATTTTTCTAATTTATAACTTATTTACATTTAATTCAGAATATTTTTCACTTTATTTTTATTTATTAAGTATAGGAATTTTTTTTTTGAATGTTGTCCCAGTTATTAATTTTTGTATAAATCATAAAAAAATAAACTTTATTCCACTCTTTTATTTTACACACATATATTTTTTTTTCTGCTACACGATTGGAATAATTTTCCCAGAATTTGTGGTTTCTATTTTTAACAATAATACTTTTGGAAAAATATTTTTAGATTCAAATCTTCAAACTAAAATTTTCCAAAATGCTATGATTATATATATATCTGGTTTGTTTTTTTTTAATTTGGGAAATTTAATTGTTTTACATTTTTTTAAAGATAATTTTAAGAGTAATATTTTTTTTTCTTTTAAAGAAAATAACAATGAAATTTTATTATTAGGTATTTTAACTTATCTTTTTTCATTAATTTTCATTTTCGTTACAGAATTAGAAGTATTAAAAAAATTATATCAAATTAAGTATCTATTAATTTATCTATCATTGATTTGTTTCCAACTTTATATTTTATTTAAAGAAAAATTAAAAATAACTTATAAAGTCATTTTGTATATTCTTATTTTTTTTATTTTATTATTAGAAATTTTAGATGGCTCAATTGCTAAATCATTTCTTTATATTATAGCTATTTATTTAGTAAATTTAATTGTAACAAAAAAAATAAATTTTAAATTTTTATTTTCAATTATCTTTATATGTGTTCTACTGCATTCATTTAAATACGAGTATAGAAATGTAATTTGGGGTAAATCAAATATTAATACTAGTCTAATCAATTATGAAGATGCGCAAAAAGAAAATCAAAAAACACATGATAATGTGGATAAAATTAAACTTTTTATAACTACATATTATAATTCTGTGAACAATATCAAAAATGAAAAAATTGAAAAATCATTAAAAACATTTATAAACAGAAATTTATCACGATTAACACATAGCATTCAATCATTGGTAATAGTTGTAGGTTTAAGTCCACAATATGTTCCACATTGGGAGGGATATTCATATAAAATATTTGCAACTAAGTTTATACCAAGAATTTTTTGGGAAAATAAACCATCAGATATTTTGGGCAATGAATTCGGCAAAAGATATAAAATTTTAAGTGAGGGTGATACGAGTACCTCATGGAATATGCCAGTATTAAATGAATTTTTTGTAAATTTTGGGGTAATTGGAGTTTTGACGGGTATGTTTTTTATGGGATTAATTTTTAGTATTATACCGATATTTTTAAATTATAAATATGACAATTATCTATTTATAATTACATTTATAACTCTATATCCTCTTTTTTATCTAGAAAGTCATTTTTCTCTACATTTTGGTGCCGTCTTTCAAACATTTATTTTTTTATTTGTTTATTTGTATTTTTTCAAAAAATTTTTATTTATAATAAAAAAATTTTTTCAATTATAATGAATTATATTTAAATATTATAACTTTATGAAAGTTACGATAATTGTTGGTGGAAGATTCCATGCGTTTGATTTAGCAGAACAGTTGCATAAAAGTAAATTTTTAAAACAATTAATAACCTCTTATCCAAAATATTACATTAACAAAAATTTTAATATAGAGTCTAAATTTATAAAAAGTTTTTTCTCAAAAGAAATTCTACATAGATCATTAAAAAAAATCAGTTTATTTGATCATTATTTTGATATTGACTTAATTACTTCTAACTTATTTGATAATAAAGCAAGTAAGATTATAGATTTTAAAAATACTGATATAATTGTAGGTTGGTCAAGTTTTAGTTTAAAATCATTTGAAATAGCTAGTAAGTACGATTGTACAAAAATTTTAGAAAGAGGATCATCTCATATTGAGTATCAAAGAGATATTCTTAAAGAGGAGAATGACTTAATCGGAGCTGATTGCAAATTACCTTCATCAAAAATAATTGATAAAGAAAAAAAAGAATATGATTTGTCAGATTATATATGTGTTCCTAGTGAATTTTCAAAAAAAAGTTTTTTAAAAAAAGGTTTTAGTGAAAAAAAAATTATCAAAATACCTTATGGTGTTGATTTGAATAATTTTTTTTTACCAAATAAAACTAAAGATAATTCTCAGTTTAATATCATTTGTGTAGGTGCTATTTCTGTAAGAAAAGGATCAATATACTTACTGAAAGCTTTTAATGAATTAAATTTAAAAAACAGTAAATTAATATTCATTGGCGATATTGAAAAAGGTTTTAAAAAAATATTAAATATGCATTTAAATAGAAATGTTGAAGTTATTAAATCAGTTAGCCAAAATTCATTAAGAAATTTTTATAATCAAGCAAGTATTTTTGTAACTTGTCCAGTCGAGGATGGTTTTGGCATGGTTATTTTACAAGCAATGGCATGTGGTTTACCTGTAATCGCCACTAACAATGCTGGTGGATCAGAAATAATAGATGATGGCATTGATGGATATATCATTCCAACAAGAGACAAAGAAAAATTAAAAGAAAAATTGTTATTTTTATACCAAAATAAAAAAGAATTATTGTTAATGGGCAAAAAAGCTGAACATAAAGCTAAAAATTTTTTTTCATGGAAAAATTATGGTGAAAAAATTAAAAATTTTTACTTATCAGTAATTAAAGGAAAATAATTATAAAATTTAATCCAAATGATTAAAAAGAATATTTTAATAATCGGAAAAAAAAGTTTTTTAACATCTTGTTTTAAAAAATATTCAAATATTAAAAAAATAAAAATTATTTCTTATAAGAATATTAAAAAAATTAATTTAGATAAATATTCACACATAATAAACTTTAGTATAGACCCGAAGAATTTCACACATAATTATGATAAGACTAATAAGATTGATAAAAAAATTTGTAGTCTTATAAAAAATAAAAATTCTATTTATATATTTCCATCATCAAGATTAGTTTACTTAAAAGACAAAAAAAATTTTTATGGTATTAATAAAAAAAAAATTGAAGGTGATATCAAGAGATTACAAAAAAAATATTTAATTTTAAGAATTAGCACAATATTAAATTACGATATTTCCAAAAGAAATTTATTTATATCTAAAGCTCTTAATTCTTTAAAAAATAGAAATTTAATAGAATTAGATTTACCTCGAAACACCTACAAGGATTTTTTAACTTCTAAGTTATTAATTAAAATTTTAGATAGTTTGATAAAAAAAGAGATTATTGGCACATTTAACATATCATCAAATATTCCAATAAAAGTTTATGATATTATGAGAAATATAATTAAAGGTTATGGTAAGGGAAGGATTGTTTTTAAAAAAAAATTAAAGAAAAATCATTCATTTTTATTGAATAATAATGAATTAAAAAAAAAAATTAGATTTAAAATATCTAAAAAAGATATATTAAATTATTCTTTTAAATTAGGAAAACATCTAAATGCATAAAATTTTTATTACTGGTGGCTGTGGATTTATTGGTTCTCATTTAACTGAATATTTTTTTGAAAGATACAAAAGTTCAATTATATATGTTTATGATAAAATTACTTATGCAGCCAGTGTTAAAAACTTAGAAAATATTTCAAATAGCAAAAGATTAAAAATTATAAAAAAAGACTTGAGTGATTATAAGGCTCTTGAAAAATATTCAAAAAATACTGATTTATTTATTCATGCCGCCGCCGAAAGTCATGTAGATAACTCTTTTAATTTAACTAATGAATTTATAATAACAAATGTTTTGGGAACTAAAAATGTTCTTGATGCATGTAAAGTTAACAAAGTTAAGAAAATTATTCATATAAGCACCGACGAGATTTATGGAGAAATATATAAATCTAGCTTCGATGAAAACTCCAGATTTAACCCTTCAAATCCTTATTCCAGTTCAAAAGCAGCAGCTGAAATGATAATTAATGGCTACATTCATTCGTATAAAATGCCTGTAATAATTATTAGAGCAAATAATATTTTTGGCACTCGTCAACATCCTGAAAAATTACTTCCTGGTTCATGTTGGTCATGTATAAAAAAGAAAAAATTTACAATTCATGGAAAGGGAGATCAAAAAAGATCATTCTTATTTGTAGAGGATTTATGTGAAGGTATTTATAAGGTAGTATTAAAAGGAAAAAATAATAATATTTACAATATTGGCTCTAAATTTGAGTATAAAAATTTAGATGTATTTAAACTTGTTGCTGAAGAAAATAATTTAAGGTTCAATAAATTTGTGAAATACATAAAGGATCGTCCTTTTAATGATTATAGGTATAGTTTAAATTTTAATAAAATTATGAAATTAGGTTGGAGACCAAAGACAAAAATTGAAGATAAAATTTCTGAAATAAATGATTGGTATAAAAAAAATATTTCAAGATTTAAAAAAAGATAATCAATGAAAATTGGACTAGCCATTCATCATCACTCACCTGGCTATGGAGGACCTTTTACAGTTTTATCTGAGTCAGCAAAGTATTTGTATCAAAATAATATTGATATGAGATTGTTTTTTAGCCAAAATCAATTCACAAATTTCAAGTTAAATTTAAATGAAATAGTTAAATCAAGGGATTTATTTCATTTATTTGGAATTTGGGATCCCTTTTACATTAAATTATTTTTACAAGCAAAATTAAATAAAAAAAAAATTATTATTTCAACACTTGGGGCTCTGGAGCCATGGTCATTAGAACAAAAAAAATTAAAGAAAAAAATAGCTTGGTATTTATATCAAAAAAAAATTTTAAATAATTGCGATTATATTCACGCCACCAGTGAGGACGAGAAAAAACACTTGATGGAACTAGGAATAAAAACTCCAATTAAAATTATTCCTCATGGTGTAATAATAAAATCAATTAAGAAAATTGAAAAAAAAAATAAATTAAAAAAAAAAGCTCTTTTTTTTTCAAGAATTCATGAGAAAAAGGGTATTTTAGAACTTCTAAATTCCTGGTCAATAATTAAGCCTACTAACTGGATTTTAAAAATATATGGTCCAATTTCAGATATTAGTTACATGAATAAAATCAAGGCCAAAATTTCGGAATTATATTTAGAAAACTCCGTGTTTATTTATGACCCTGTTTTTGAGTATGACCAAAAAGAAGATATTTTTCTAAACTCAGACTGTTTTTTATTACCATCTAAAAGTGAAAATTTTGGAATGTCTATTGTTGAGGCATTATCATATGGTTTACCAGTTCTGACCACAGAAGAAACTCCTTGGAAAATTTTAAAAGAAATTAATGCAGGAAAAATTATTAAATTTTCTCAAGAAAATTTAACTTCAAGTTTAAAAGAAATAACCTCAATGAGTAATGAAGAATTGAAAATAATGGGAAAAAAAGGCAGAGAATATCTAAAAGAAAATTATGATATAGATAAGATTATTTTGGATTATATAAAATTTTATAAAGAGGTTTTAAATAAATGATTAGAGCTCTTAATTTAATCACTTCAATGGATTTAACAGAAGGTGGTCCTCCAGAGGTAATAAGGAATTTAAAAAAAGGTCTAAATAAAGACAAAAAAATAATTTCTATATTGTGCTTGAATAGACTAAAAATTTCAATGTTTTTAAAGTTTATTTTTTTTAAAAAAGTGAGAAATAAATTTTTAAAGTTTTTAAATAAATACGATATTATACATGCCCATACTATTTGGTCTTTTAAAGTAGCTTTATTAATGTTCTTTGCAAATTCTCTTGGAGTTAAAGTTATTTTCAGTTCACATGGTTATCTTGATGATTGGTCCATGTCTCATAGTGTTTTAAAAAAAAAAATTTTTTATGTATTGATTTTAAAAAGATTATTTTTAAGATCAAATATATTTTTCTCTAATCTTGGAGAATATCAAGATTCTAAAACAAAATTTTCTTTTGCTGACAAATTTGTAATACCAAACGGAATAAATCTAAGTACTTTTAATCAAACTTATAAAAAACAAATTTTTCAAAAAAAAAAGATTATTTATTTTGGCAGGATTCATGAAAAAAAAGGAATTGAAATACTATTACAAGCAATTAAAGAATTGCCAGAAAGTTTTTTTGAAAAATATACTTTTGAAATTACTGGGCCCGGGGAAAGTGATTATACTTTGAAAATAAATAGAATGATTAAAAATTTTGGTATAGGTAACTATGTAAGCATGTTATTACCAAAGCAAGGCAAAGAAAAAATAGAGTATTTACTAGATGCAGATGTATTCGTTCTACCATCATATGAAGAAGGTGACTCGATTGCGTTAAAAGAAGCAATGTCAGCAAAAAATGCAGTAATTATATCAGAACAATGCAGATTAGATTTAGTTGAGAAAGAAAAAGCTGGTTTCATAATTAAAACTGAAAAAGATAGCCTGAAAAATGCCCTATTAAGATTAAAGGATCATAATTTAGAGATGATGGGAAATAATTCAAAAAATATAATCAAAAAATATTTCGATAATGAATATTGTGCAAAGAGAGTATTAAGAATTTATGAGGATATCCACACTGGCTCTTTTCTTTCAAAAGACTGGATATCATCTTAATGAAAGATAAGTACACTCTAGGAATAAACTTTTTACACTCTGATACGTCCTCTTGTATCTTTAAAAATGGAAAACTTATTGCAGCTGCAGAGGAAGAGAGATTTTCAAGAGTAAAACATACATCAAACTTTCCTGTGCAATCTATTAATTTTTGTTTAAAAGAAGCTGAAATTGATATTTCAAATTTGGATATAATTACAATTAATTCAAATCCATTTTCATTTATAGATAAAAAAATTTTGTTTACTTTAAAAAATTTAAAAAGATTTGTATTAGCTTTAAAAAGTCTTTCAAATATTAAAAAAAAGCTTTCAATTAAAAATCTTATATCACTTAATTTTCAAGATAGATTTAAAGGAAAAATTGTATATTTAGATCATCATCTTTCTCATATTGCATCCTCATCTTTTTTTAGTGATTTTGATGAGTCTGTAAATTTGTCTATTGATGGTTTTGGAGATTTTGCAAGTGCTGGGTGGGGAACTTTAATTGATGGAAAACTTTCAATAGATAAAAAAGTATTATTTCCACATTCAATGGGAATATTTTATCAGGCCATTACTCAATTTTTAGGTTTTAAAAATTATGGAGATGAATATAAAGTTATGGGTTTATCTTCTTTTGGTAAGCCAATTTTTAAGAGTGAAATTTCTAAAGTTTTATTTAATACTAATTTTGGTTACAAGTTAAATCTTGATTATTTTGTACACCATAATCAATCGATAATTAAAAATGAGAAAAAAGGTCAAATAATATACAAAGATTTATATTCAAAAAAATTGACACAGCTATTAGGTCCAGAGAGATTGAGTACTGAAAAGATCAATCAAAGACACATGGATTTAGCCAAATCTGTCCAATCAGTTTATGAAAAGACATTATTTAATCTATTAAATAATCTATATGAAAAATATAGAATAAAAAACTTAACTTTATCTGGTGGATGCGCAATGAATTCTGTCGCAAATGGTAAAATTCTCAAAAATACTAAATTTGAAAAAATTTATATTTCTCCAAACCCAGGAGATGCAGGTGGATCGATAGGGTCAGCTTTATTATTTTTAAATAAAAATAAAATTAAGATAGAAAAAAAAATAAATTACGCATATTTGGGTAAAAACTATAAAAATGATGAAATTGAAAATTCTATAAATAATAAAAAATTAGAGAATAATTTTTTTGTTAAAAAATTCTCCGAAATAGAGTTGTTAGATATCACTGCACAGGAATTAAGTGATTCAAAAATAGTAGGCTGGTTTCAAGGTAAAATGGAATGGGGAGCTAGAGCTTTAGGCAATAGGTCTATTTTAGCAGACGCTAGAAATCAAAATATAAAAGATATAATTAATTCTAAAATAAAAAGACGAGAAAGTTTTAGACCTTTTGCACCAGCAATTTTAAGTGAATATGTCAAAGACTGGTTTGAGATTAATAAAGAGGTTCCATACATGTCGGAAGTTTACAAAATTCTGGAAAATAAAAGAGGTGATTTACCAGGTATAACACATGTCGATGGCACAGGCAGATTACAAACTGTTAATGAGTCTGACAATCCAAGATTTTATAGATTAATTAAAAAATTTCATGAAAAGACAAATATACCTATTTTATTAAATACATCTTTCAACGAAAATGAACCTATTGTGGAGTCTCCTGAACAGGCGATCAATTGTTTTTTAAGGACTAATATGGATATTTTGATTTTAGAAAATTGGATGATTAAAAGAAAATGAAAGTTTCAATTATTACTGTTAGTTTAAATTCTGAAAAAACTATAGAGAAAACAATTAATTCAGTTATATCCCAAGATCACAAAAATATCGAATATATTATTATTGATGGTGGGTCTAAGGATAATACTTTAAAAATAGTAAATAAATATAAAAGCAGTATTACAAAAATAATATCTGAAAAAGATAAAGGTATTTATGATGGAATCAATAAAGGAATTCAAATAGCAACAGGAGATATAATTTCGTTAATTCATTCTAATGATATTTTTGTTGATACAAATGTAATTTCTAAAATAGATAACATTTTTAAGAATAGTACTGATTTTGATATTATTTTAGCAAATTTAGCTTTTAAAAAGAACTTAAATGAGGAAAGAATAACAAGATATTATAGTGCTAAAAATTTTAAACCATGGATGTTGAGAATCGGATTTTCTCCCCCTCATTCATCAGCTTTTTTTAGGAGTGAAGTTTTTAAACAGGTGGGGCTTTATCAAACAAATTTCAAAATAGCTGGTGATTTTGAATACTTTGTAAGATGTTTTTTAAAGTATAAACTAAAATTCAATTATTTAAATGAGTGCTTAGTATATATGAGCACAGGTGGAACCAGTGGTAAAAATATGCTAAGTTATTTAATTTCATCTAAAGAAATCAATCAATCTTTAAAATCAAATAAAATTTATTCAAACATATTTTTTACTTTATTGAGATTTCCAATCAAATTAATTCAATTTATTTTTAGATGATGAAAAATATCAACTTTTTTTTTGAAAAAAATATATTAAAGAATATTTATATTTTTTTACCGATTGCTTTAATAACAGGACCTTTTTTACCAGATTTATGTGTAATAATAATATCTTTATATTTTATATTTAATATAAACAATTTTAAGAGTGATCTGATTTTTTCCAAAAAATTTTATTGGGTATTTATTATCTTTTATTTGGCAATATGTATTTCATCGTTCGCATCAGATTATAGTTTATATTCTTTAAAACCCTCAATTACATATTTGAGATTTGGACTTTTTGCAATTGGAACTTATTTTTTAATCTCAAAAAATATTGAAATAATTTTAAAATTATCAAAAATATTTTTATTAATTTTATTAGTGTTATTCGTAGATTCAGTTTTTCAATTTTTATTTGGGTATAATTTGATTGGGTTGGCACATGATCATAAATTTAGGATTACAAGTTTTTTTGGTAAAGATGAAATCTTAGGTAGTTATATTGCAAGATTGTTTCCTTTTATGATTTCATTACTAATTTTTTCCATAGAAAAATTTAATTTAAAAATTAGCTCAATTACATTTGTATTTATATTTTTTGCAGCATCATTAATTACAGTATTAAGCGGTGAGCGAACATCTTTAGCCTTATTAATTTTAAGTATAATTTTAATGTTTTTTACTTGTAATAAAATAAGAAAATTTTTTTTTAGTATTTTGATAATAATTACAGTTTCTTTGATATCAATTATGTTTGCTAGCGAAAAAATAAAAAAAAGAATGTTTGATCAAACAATTAATCAACTAGGTCTTACATCAGAAAGTGAGAGACTGGTGATTTTTAGCAAAACTTATGAGGGTCATTATATTCTTGCTTTAAAAATGTTTAAACAAAAACCAATTTTAGGCCATGGACCTAAAACATTTAGAAAATTTTGTTCTGAACCTGAAAATTACATTAATGAAGTTGCATGTACAACCCATCCACACAATGTATTAATGCAATTATTAGCTGAAACTGGCCTCATTGGCTCATTATTTTATATTTCAATCTTTTTTTATATAACACTTAATTTGCTAAATATTGCAATTAAAAATATTTTTTATAAAAATAATGATCAAAAAGACTATTTAACATTGATTTATATTTTCTACTTTATAAACTTGTTTCCAATTGCACCATCAGGAAATTTTTTTAATAATTGGCTTTCATCTATTTATTATTTGCCACTTGGATACATGTTATTTTTATTAAACTATAAAAAAAAAACTAAATGATAATCTATCCTATAGTTTTAATTATTATAAATATTTTAATACTTTACTCATTTAAACATATTTCAGGACAATTTAAGATTGAGGATAAAAGTGATGGAATTAGAAAATTTCAAAAAGATCCAGTTTCATTATTGGGAGGGACGTTAATTTTATTAAATATTTTATTGATTGTATTTTTAGACTATATTTTAAAAAAAAATATTTTTTTTGATAATTTTTTTGAGACAAACAGGGAACTTTTTGCATTTTTAGCTGGTATAGTTACATTTTATTTTATCGGTTTGTTTGATGATAAATATAGATTGTCAGCAAATTATAAACTTTTTATTTCTACATTTTTTATTCTGTTATTCATTTTAATAGATGACAATTTAGAAATTTTAGTTTTGAAATTTTCATTTTTAGATCATGAAATTGAACTTAAGTCATTTTCAATTTTCTTTACAGTATTATGTTTTCTTTTATTTATTAATGCTCTTAATATGTTTGATGGGATCAACTGTCAGGTAGGATTTTATAGTATTTTGATTTTTGGTATCTTTTTTTTTAAAAATATTCTCCCCGTATTTTGTCTGATTTTGATAATTTCATTATTATTTTTTTTGATTTTAAACTTTAAAGGAAAACTTTTTTTAGGAGAAAGTGGAATATTAATATTGGCATTTATAATAAGTTATATTTTCGTAAAAACTAGCAATATTCAAAACAATATTTTTTTTGCAGATGAAATATTTATCATAATGGCCTTACCAGGTATTGATATGTTTAGGTTGTTTATAATTAGAATTTATAATGGTAAAAATCCTTTTTCACCAGATATGAATCATATTCATCATTTAATTCAAAAACATTATAGCAATAACAAAACATTTATAATTATATTTTCCTATATCTTAATAACCACGATATTATATTTTTTTGTAGACTTTAAAGCAGCATACTTAATTATTTATATATTAATATATTTGTTAGTTATTTTTTCATTAACAAAAAAGATAAAAAATTGAAAAGATTATTAGATATATTTATTTCTCTGGTATTATTATTTTTATTATTTTTTCCGTGTTTGATTATTAGTTTTTTTATTATTTTGGACTCAAAAGGCCCTATATTTTACAAAACAAAAAGAGTGGGTAGAAATAAAAAGATTTTTGAAATGTATAAATTTAGGACTATGGAAATTGCTACGCCAGTTATAAATTCAAATGATTTAAAAGAAGCGGATAAGTACATTACTAAAGTAGGAAAGAGTCTGAGAAAATATAGCATTGATGAAATACCTCAAATTATAAATATTATACTTGGTGACATGTCTTTAGTTGGTCCAAGACCAGGCTTAGAGAGTCAATATGATTTAATTGAAAAAAGAGATTTGTATGGAATTAATGACATTAAGCCAGGATTGACTGGATTGGCTCAAATAAATGGAAGGGATAATCTTAGTATAGATAAAAAAGTTGAGTATGATAAATCCTATAAAAACAATCAATCAATGTTTTTAGATTTAAAAATATTGATTAAAACTATTTTGGTTGTTTTAAGATCAAAGGATATCAAACATTGAAAAATTTTAATAAAATATTAATGCTTAGTCATACTTATGTTAAAAAGATTAACTTATCTTTACCTAAATCTTTATCTCAAAAAAAAAATTTAGATGTTGTTTGTGTAGTACCAAAAAAAATTTTTCAAGGTGAAAATATTGTTTATCCTGATTACAAAAAAAATGAAATTAAAATAAAATTAATAGAATCTAATTTGGTTAATAAGTCAATGAGATATCAGTACTTTGAAAATATAGATAAGGTTATAGAAAAATATCAACCAAACATTATTTTTTTGGATAATGATACAGTATGTTTTCAATCATTAATATTAATTTATTGGTCTTTTTTTTATAAATATAAACTCTTTTATTTTTGTAACGAAAATAACCTGACAAATATCTTATCATCTTTTTCAGTAAAAAAACTGATTAAATTTTTTATCATTGCTTTCTTAAATTTAATTATAAAATTCAAAATTGATAAAATTTTTTGTTATTCAAAACAAATTAAAAATAATTATGATTTTTTTGGTTTTAAAAATAAAACAAGAATAGTCCCATTAGGATTTGATAGAAAAATTTTTTTTTCTAAAAAAAAAAGAAAAAAATTAAAAAATTATAAAATTTCCTATTTTGGAAGAATAACCCCTGAAAAGGGTGTTCATATTTTAATTGAGTCTCTCAAGAAACTTAAAAACTTTAGATGGAAACTGATAATTGATATAGACTACGTTGAGAACAAAAGTTATTTTCTGAAACTGAAAAGTGATTTGAAAAAAAATTTTCCTCCAAAAAAATATAAATTTATTAAATGTGATCATTTTCAAATTGCAAATTATATGAGATCATCAGATATAATTGTATTACCTTCTCTTCATGAAGAACAGTATGGTAGAGTAATTCAAGAAGGAATCGCCTGTGGAAATGTTGCGGTTGGTTCGAATATAGGTGCCATACCAGAAATTATTAAAGACAGAAGTCTTTTGTTTAAACCAGGAGATTTTAATAGTTTGGCTTTGATTTTAAAAAAATTATTTAATAAACGTTATTATATAAAAAAAATGAATAAACAAAAAATTGATATTATTAATAATAGATCAATACAAAGCCAAGCAAATTTAATTTTAAAGTCTTTATAAAAAATGAAAGTAGTAATATTAGCAGGTGGAAAAGGTTCAAGGATTTCTTTCTATACACAAAAGATACCCAAGCCAATGATTAAAATTGGTAATATACCAATGCTAGTCCACATAATTAGTATTTATAAAGATTATGGATTTAATGAATTTATTATCGCAGCTGGATATAAGTCAAAAATTATTAATGATTATTTTTTAAAGTATAAAAAATTTGAAAATATAAAAATTATTAATACTGGCATTAATTCTGAAACAGGTGAAAGAATAAAAAAATTAAAGGAATATTTAAAAAATGGAGAAAATTTTTTATTAACTTATGGAGATGGAGTATCTAATATTAATATAAAAAATTTAATTAAATTTCATTTAAAGCATAAAAAGATTGCAACTATGACAGCGGTAAGACCGCCTATTAAATTTGGTGAGTTGACTGTTGGAAAAAATAATAAAGTTAAAAAATTTTTAGAAAAACCACAACTTAATCGAGGTTGGATTAATGGAGGTTTTTTTGTATTAAATAAAAAAATATTTAGATATTTGAGAGGAAAAAACTTAGTTTTTGAAAGAAAACCTTTATCCAAACTCTGTAAAGATGGTGAACTGAGAGCTTATATGCATAATGGATATTGGAAATGTATGGATAATTTGAGTGAAAAAAATCAATTAGAAGAAATTTATAAAAAGAAAAAAACTATATGGAAAATAAAGTAATCTTAAATAGTAATGAACTAACAGGTATCATGAATAGGGATGAAATGAATAAACTATCTCTTGTGATTGAAGAAAAAAAATGGAATGAATATAGAAAAAAGTATGATGAAGCTGCTAATTTAAAGTTGTTGAGTTTTCCAATTCAAATTGATTTTGAATTAAATTCATCATGCAATTTAAAATGTCCAATGTGCCCAATTTCAGCTGAGTCTCCAAAAGGAAAAGGTAAATCAACTTGGTTTGATTTCGAGTTATATAAAAAGATAATTGATTATTCATACAAGGAAGGAACGAGGGCAATTAAATTAAATTATATTAATGAACCTTTAATTAGAAAGGATATAATAAAATTCATTGAATATGCTAAAAGTATTGGAATTTTAGATATTTATTTAAGTACTAATGGAATACTATTAACTAAAAAAATAAGTAATGAATTAATTGATTCAGGCTTAACAAGATTGCAAATATCGATAGATGCAGTTTCTGAAGAAACTTATCAAAAAGTAAGGCCTGGGGGTAAATTAAAAACTGTAATTACAAATTTACAAAATTTTTTAGAGTTAAAAAAACAAAAAAATAAAATAACACCACTAACTAGAGTTAATTTTGTAAAAACATCCTTAAATGAATCTGAATTAGATAAATTTATTTCTTATTGGTCAGACAAAGTTGATATGATCGGAGTACAAGAATTTGTTAAACCAACCAAGGTAAAAAATAACACTATTAATAGTAAAAAATCTTTTAAAAAGAAAAACTTTAAATGTTCGTTTCCATTCAAACAATTAGTTATCACTAATGAAAAAAAAATTTTACCGTGTTGTACTTTTTGGGGTGAGGAGCTTCCAATTAATACATTGGTTAAGCCAGAGGATCTCAAAAATGCTTGGAATAGTGAGAAAATGCTAAGTTTAAGAAAGACACATTTGAATGGCGACTATCAAAGTATAACTCAATGTAAAAATTGTGTTGAAGGTGGTTTATCTTAAATTAGAAAATGCAAAAGAAAAAAATTTGTCTTTTCATGCGAAAACCTATTGCGGGTATTCATTTTAGTATTGAAAATTTTTACTATGAATTATTCAAAGGTTTTAGAAGTAAAGATATTGAAATTACTTTTAAGATTTGTCCTTTAACATCTAAAGGTATTTTAAGAAGAATTTATTTATGTATCTGGGCATTGTTTAATCAAGGAACCATCAATCATATTTGTGGAGATATAAATTTTATTTCAATATTTATGGATAAGAAAAAAACTATTAATACTTTTTTGGATTTTTATTCTATGAAAAGATTAAAAGGGTTAAAAAAATTATTTTATAAATTTTTATGGATTAAAATTCCTTTTTTAAAAAGTGAACAAATAATTACAATTTCACATAAAACATTTAAAGAATTAAATAATTTGATAAATGTAAATAACAAAAAGAATATTCATGTTATTGGAATATCTGTATCTAAAAAATTCAAAAAGAAATTGAAAAAAAAAATGAGCAAAGTTCCAAAAATTTTGGTAGTTGGTACATCAATGAATAAAAATATATTAAATATAATTACTTCATTAAAGGGTATTAATTGTGAGCTAGTTTTAGTTGGTGAGATAAATAATAACATTATTGAAATGTTAAAAATTAATAAAATTAATTATAGAAATTTTGTATCAATTAATAATGATAGATTAACTTATGAGTATATCAAAAGTGATATGTTGCTTTTTCCGTCAAATTATGAGGGTTTTGGGGTACCAATATTAGAGGCACAAACAGTTGGTAGACCTGTAATAACTAGTAAATTTGAACCAATGAAGTTTGTAGCTGGTAATGGTGCAATTTTTGTTGATCCTCAAAAAATTTCTCAAATATCCACTGCAATAAAAAATATTATCAACAAGCAAAAATATAGAAATTTTTTAATAAAAAGAGGTTTTGATAATATAAAGAGATTTAAGAGGGAAGTTATATTAAAGAAACACTTAAAAGTTTATAATGAAATTATAAATAATTTATGAAATTAGAAGTTGGCAAAATAAACTTAAGTAATTTTTCTAAAAAATTTATTTTAATTTCTTTAGACATTTTAATTATTATTTTTGCAGTTATCTTTTCATACTCATTGAGACTCGACTCAATTTATAATCCACTTGATATTGATTATAGAGTATACTTAATTTTCATAAGTGTTTTTATAATTATTTTTTATTTAAATAATATTTACCAGATTTTAATTTCATTTTTTGATTACAGATCAATTATTAAGATAATTCGTATAGTTATATTTTCGCAAATAATTTTATTTTTTTTAAACATCATTTTTTACAAAAGTTTTTTTTTCCCTAGATCTATCTCAATAATTGCACCAATAATTTCATGTATTTTATTTGTTTTGATTAGAATTACTTTGAATTATTTAATTAATTTAAAAAAATATAAATCAAATTTTGAAAACAAAATTTTGATATATGGTGTTAACGAAAAATCTTTATCTCTTTTAAAAGATTTAAGAAACTATCCAGATTATGGAAAAGTAACTGCATTTGTGGATAGAAAAAATAAATATAAAAAACGTGAACTAAGTGGTATTAAAATTTTTAAAAATTCAGAATTTGATAAGGTTGTGAAACAGTATCAAATAACAGAAATAATAATTAATAGTAAAACATACTCAAAAAAAGAAATTGATAGTCTTTATCAAAAGTTTGAAAAGAAAAATATAAGAATAAGAAATTTAACAGAGACAGAAAATTCAAAAAACTTTTTGAAAAAATTACTTGAAATTAAACCAAGTTTTTACGATATCATAAATAGATCAAAAATAGTTGTTAATAAAGATATTTTAAAAAAAAGCATAAAGGGAAGAAATATTTTAATAACAGGTGCCGGTGGATCTATTGGTTCAGAATTATGTATTGAAGTTTTAAAAAACAAACCTAAAAAAATTTACGCACTGGATATTTCTGAATTTAATTTATTTGAACTAATAAATAAGTTAAAAAAAACTAAAAAATTTGATGAAAGTATGTTAATACCTGTTTTGGGGGATTGTGGGGATAAAAATTTTTTATCTAATAAATTTAATGATATACAAATTGATGACCTTTATCATGCCGCAGCTTACAAACATGTAAATTTTGGTGAGAAAAATCCTTATTCAATGATAAAGAACAATATTCTAGGTACTAAAATAATTGCAGAATTTGCTCTACAAAAAAAGATTAAAAAATTTATTTTTATTAGCTCGGATAAAGCTGTAAATCCAAAAAGTATCTTAGGTTTTTCAAAAAATATTGGAGAAAAAATTATTATAAATCTTTTTAATAAATTTAAAAAAAGATATAAGACAATTTTTACTATCGTTCGATTCGGAAATGTAATAGGATCAAGTGGGTCTGTAATACCAATTTTTTTAAATCAAATTGCAAGTATGTCATCTTTAACAGTGACCAGTAAAAAAGTAACAAGATATTTTATGTCAATCTCTGAAGCTATCCAACTAGTAATAAATGCATCTTATTTTAATAAAAAAGGTGCTGATATTTATGCATTAGATATGGGTAAGCAAATTAATATTTTTGAATTAGCAAAAAGAATCATTAGATTAAGTGGTTTAACATTAAAAAATAAAAAAAATACTAAAGGCGATATAACTATTAAAATTATAGGTTTAAAAAAAGGTGAAAAATTATATGAAGAGGTTTCTCTAGGAAAAAATTTAGTTAAAACGCTTCATCCTAGAATATTTAAATGTAATGAAGATATGAATTACAAAAATTTTGATAATAAAGTTAAAAAAATCGAGTATTTATTAAATCGTAAGATAATTAGTAAGAATATTTTAAAAAATTTTGTTTAATTAAAATTAAATATGAAAAAAATTGAAAAATATTTACAGAAATATAATAAAGAGTTTCAAGAAATTTCAGATATTAACGAAGATGTTCAAATAAAGATAAATAAATTACATAAAATCATAATCAATATAAAAAAAAACAAAAAAAAAATAATAATAGCAGGAAATGGTGCAAGTGCATCGATCGCTAGTCATTTCAGTGTGGATATGACAAAAAATGGACTTATAAGATGCATTAATTTTAATGAGAGTAATTTACTCACATGTTTTTCAAATGATTATGGTTATGAAAATTGGGTAAAAGAAGCCTTAAAATTTTATGCTGATAATGGTGATTTAATTATTCTGATTTCCTCAAGTGGAAATTCTTTAAACATGATTAATGCAGCAAAATTTATTAAATCAAAAAAAAATACTTTAGTAACTTTCACAGGTTTTTTTGGAAAAAATAAATTATCAAAATATGGAAGTATAAATTTTATAGTTGATTCAAATTCATTTAATTTTATTGAAAATACTCATCAGTATTGGCTATTATCATTAGTGGATATAATTTGTGAAATGAAGAATAAAAGATGAATAGTAAAATAATTAAATCAAGTGATCTAAAAAAAAAAAGTTCATGAATTAAGAAAACAAAATAAAAAAATTGTTCAATGTCATGGGGTATTTGATGTAGTTCATATTGGCCATATAAATCATTTTAAAAAAGCTAAGGATTATGGAAGTGTTACAATTGTAACAGTTACTTCAGATAGATTTGTTAACAAAGGAATTAATAGACCAATTTTTAGTCAAGAAAAGAGAATTGAATTTATTGCTGAATTAGACTGTGTTGATTATGTATCTTTAAGTGATTATCCAGATGCAGTTAATTTGATTAAAATCATTAAACCAAATATCTATTTAAAAGGACAAGATTACAAAGAATCAAAAAATGACAAAACTGGGAAAATAAATTTTGAAAAGAAAAATGTTGAGAAATATGGGGGAAAAATTTTATTCACGAATGAAGTATCATTTAGTTCAAGCAATTTAATTAATAAGTTTAATTTTAATAATTCTCAATTAAAATTTTTAAAAAAAATTAGAGATAAGTATTCATTAGATTATATTCACAAATTATTTAAAAAAATTAGTGAACTTAAAGTGTTGGTCATTGGTGAAACAATAATTGATCAATATAATTTTTGCGAAGCTTTGGGAAAATCTGGAAAAGAACCTTATTTGGCTCTAAAAGACATTTATTCCGAAGAATATCTTGGAGGTGCTGCGGCTATTGCAAATCATATTGCCGATTTTACAAAAAAAATAAAATTAATAAGTATGACTGGAGATGATAAAAAATATGAAAAATTTATAAAAAAAAAATTGAATAA
>MDTB01124101.1_pt1 | contig 34934 bp, 33 predicted proteins | sample 811161 | NCBI WGS metagenome assembly MDTB01 (sample SAMN05326650, study PRJNA326480) | marine metagenome | isolation source: seawater | place: Mediterranean Sea | collected 2009 | reverse complement strand
CTGGGTGTGGAAGTGCGGTAACGCATGTAGCTAACCAGTACTAATAGCTCAATTGGCTTGATTTATGCACTGAAAAAAATTTTTTACTAAAAATATTAATTATAAACATTTTATAAAAATAAGAAATTTTAATATGAAATTTAAAAGTAAAACTTATTGTGATTGATTTCTCTGAAATAGCCATAAAAAAAAACAAATTTTTAGCAAAAACACTAGGAAAAAAAAATGTTTGTTTTAAAAGGCTTTCTTCAGACGAAATAAAGAAAATCAAGAATAAAACAATAGATTTTGTATATGCAAGATTTTTTTACATGCTGTTAACAAAAAGAGTGAGGATATATTTTTAAAATCTATAAGAAATAAATTTCAAAATAACACTCTAATTGCATTAGAATTTAAAACTATCAAAGACAAACTAATAAAAAATGAAAAAAATTTTATTAATTAATCCAAATAAGTGGGGCAGAGGTATAACACATATTTGGATAGCAAGTCATGCCAGTTCTTTGAGTTCTGATCATGAAGTCGAGTTATTTGATTGTACTTTCTATAAAAATTGGACTGTAGATGAGGTGAGTTTTGCAACTGGAACAGCAATGTTTAAAGAAACAGATTATAAAAATTATGTAAAGTTTAAGGATGATGATGTGTTTGTATCACTACAAAAAAAGATAGATCAATTTAAACCAGATATAATATTTTGGTCTGCAATATCATCTCATATTCACAGTGAGGGAGAATACGTTAATATTCAAAATGGATATGATTTACTTAAAAATATAAATATTAATGGAGCTTTAAAAATTACTGGAGGACTTCAAGCAACATCTGATCCAAAAATAGTTTTTCAAAAATTGCCAAATATAGACTTTCTCATTATGGGTGAAAGTGAACTAGTATTGAAGGAGATAGCTGATAAAATAGATTCTTAGGATAACATCAAAGATATTAAAGGATTATCATTTATTAAAGACAACAAAGTAATTACAAATCCTAGGCAAAACATAATAAGTTCTTTAGATATATTTTCTCCGTATAACTACGATATATTTGACGATCAGGTTTTTTTCAGACCCTACAATGGTGATGTTGTAAGAGCTGTTGATTATGAGCTTTCAAGAGGATGTATATACTCTTGTTCATATTGTGTTGAAACTGTTATACAGAAATATTATGGGTTTGAAGATAGCTCTAGTAAAACAGGGGCAATTAAAAATTTTAAATCATATTTAAGAAATAAATCAGCCAATGTTATCTTTGATGAGATAAGTTATCTAGTGAAAAAAAAGAAAATTAATTTCATTAGATGTCAAGATACAAATTTTCTCACAAACGATAGAAAAATATTAACTGAACTTGCAAACAAAATAAAAAAAAGTAATTTAGATTTCAAAATGTATATTGAAACAAGACCAGAAGGGATAAACGATTTATCAGTTGAGATATTAAAAGATTTAAAAGTCGACGGAGTTGGCATGGGAATAGAATTGGCAGCTGAAGATTTTAGAGAAGAAAGCCTCAATAGATTCGCTAGTCAGGAAAAGACAATTTTGGCTTTCGAAATTTTAAAAAAAAATGAAATTAAAAGAACCACTTATAATGTTATTGGTTTTCCCGACCAAACTGAAAAGTCAATTTTGCAAACTATTGAATTTAATAAATTATTAAATCCTGACAATATTACAGTCGCATACTATTCCCCTTATGTAGGAACTGGACAACAAAAAAAAAGGTGTTGATACAGAAACTTTTAGTGATTATGAATTTGATGCAGATTCCGCTTTAAGATCAAAGTCTAAAAGTAAAAATCTATCTACTAAAAAACTAGACTATTACAAACAAAACTTTGTTAAACTTGCAAGAACTTGAAGGATTTAAAAAAAAAGATTGTTTTGGGAACTTGGTCATTAAGTGGGGATCTAGGTCCTGTTAAAATGAAACAGACTTATAAGTTAATTGATCACTCTATTAAAAATGGGTTTAAAGAGTTCGATATAGCACCAACGTATGGATTTGGTAAAATAGACAAAATTTTTTCAAAATTTAAAAGTAAAAAAATAAGAATAAATACAAAAATTGGATACGATAGTGAAAGAAAAAAAAATTTTTCAATTACAGTGCTTAGAAAGAGTATTTATACTTCTTACAATTATCATGGAAAATTGAATACAGTATTTTTGCACAATCCTAGGAATGAAATTAAAGATTGGAATAAAATTATTAATTTTATGAAAAATCTGAAAGAACAAAAAATAATAAAGTATATGGGTATTTCATTGGCAAGAGATTATTATCCAGAGTTTGGTATTTTAAAAGAGTTTGATATTATTCAAGATGAAATAAATATTTTAAGAGGTGGTAGTCTTTTAAATAAAAAAAATAACTTTAAATTAATGGCCAGATCACCATTAGCTACTGGGATATTATCAAATAAATTCAATATTAATTCTAAATTTTCTAAACAAGATTACAGATACAGCTGGTTAAGTGGCAAAAGAAAAAAAATTATACTTAGTCAATTAGATGATCTAAAAAAAATTTTTGGTAAAAATATAATGAATGCATCTTATTCATATTTACTTCACAATAATAATATTGATCAAATTATTTTTGGATTTAAAGATTTTTTACAACTAGAAAATATTTTTAAGATTACTTCTTTAAAAAAGTTATCAAAAAAAAAATTAATTTATTGAGTGCATTAAAAAAAAAAAATTATACATCAAAAGACAAAAAACTTCTTTATTGATAATTTTATTTTTTTATAAAAAATCTTTTTTCAAATTTATTATTTAATTTTATTAGTTTAGGATTTTTTTTGATAATATTAATAATATCTTGATATTTTACATTTATTCCTTTTTTTGACATTTTAATAGTTTCTTTTAGTAACTTTAAATCTTCTTGGTAGTCAACTGTTAATCTATACTTATATAATTTTTTTTTTAACTCACTTGTAAATATTTTGAATTTATGTGGATTATTATAAATATATGGGGTTACATGTTCTTTAAATTCTTTTTTTTTAACATTTTTAAATAAGTATTTAAGTGTTTTATAATTAAAAACTTCTATATGGATGCCTATTGGATAGGAAGGTTTTAAAATATTATTGAAATAGTCCACTTTTTTAGTTTTAAAATGCTTAATTGCATTATCTAGTATTGATGAACTCATCAATGGACTATCTGATGTTACTCGAATAATAATATTTAATTTATATTTTGTTGCAGCATCATAATATCTTTTCAATACATTCCTTTCAGAGCCACCAAATAATTCAAAATTATTTTTATTTGCAATTAAACGAAAATTTTTTTTATTAGCTAAAGGAACTGCCAGAATAAATCTATTAACTATTTTACATTTCCTTATTCTTTGAAGAAGAAAATCAATTATAGAATAATCTTCATAAACTTTTCTTAAAATTTTTCTTGGAAATCTCTTAGAGTTTAATCTTGCTTGTACAATTATACCAATATTCACAAAATAAATTTAACTTATTAAATCATCATATTTGAGGTCTTTTTTGGCTTTTTTGCCTAAATATTTGAAATATTGATTTGCAGATATCCCTGTACCTGGTCTTTTAGTGGTTAAATTTTTCTTTGTAAATTTATCTCCCTTTTTTATATCTTCATTTGCCACTAAGCTTCTTCGGGCATTTTTTTTTGTGAGGTTTTCACAATTAAAAGTTTTTTTAACCTCCTTTCCTAATGATGAATTTACTGATTTTATATTAAAAGAAATTTGAGATAGTTCTTTTTCATCAACGGATAACCAATGATCTGCACTTTTTTTCAGTTTTTTATTAATTGTAAAATGTTTTTCAATGACCGAAGCTCCTAATGAGGAAGCGATTGTTGGGGCTAAAGTTCCTAATGTATGATCACTAAAACCAATAGGAATTTTAGGAAATTGTTTTTTTAATAAAGTAATAGATTTTAAATTTGCATCTTGCATCTTAGTTGGGTAACACAATATACAATGCATGATTACAATTTTTTTATTAAATTTTAATATTAGTTTAACAGCATCTTTAACTTCATTTAAATTAGCAGCTCCTGTTGAAAGAAAAATTGGTTTTCTTGTTCTTGCAATTCTTTCAAGTAATAAAAAATTAGTAATGTCACAACTTGCAATTTTGTAGGTATTTACACCTAACTTTTCTAATATTTTAAGAGAGTCTACATCAAAAGGTGTTGATTGAAATTCAATATTTTTTTTTTTACAATAATTAAACAAATGTAGGTAGTGTTTAAAGTTAAACTTATCTAATGAAGAATAGCTATCAAACTGAGACCCATTTTTTTTTCTTTCTCCGTCCCAAGACCAAAATCTTTTAGCATTTCTTGTTGTTAATTTTTCTGCTTTATATGTTTGGAACTTAATACAATCAGCCCCGGCTCTTTTAGCAGCATCTATCAGTTTTTCACCTATCTTTAAATTTCCATTATGATTTACACCAGCTTCAGCTATCAAAGTTGTTAGTCCAGAGTTAATTTTATTATAAATATTTTTCATATTTTTTCTTTAGAATACCTAGATATTTTTTTCTATTTTTTGAATTACTTAAATGAGTTCCTTTTGTTTTATAATATCTATAATACGATACAGGTATATGGTACCCATTGCCATATTTTTTTTCCATTCTCATGATAATATCAAAATCTTCACAATTTTTTAATTTAATATTATATCCTTTTATTTTTTTTAAATATTTTGTTCTAAACATTACCCCTGCACCATGTTGTAAAAGTATATCTTTATTATTTCTTTTTAAAATTTTATTAAATCCGTTCTTATCAATCTGTAAAATATCTCCATATACAAAAGGTAAATTTGAATTATCACTTAAAATTGATGATAGTATTAGGCATGATTTCATTGCCAAGTAATCATCAGCATCTACTCTCATAAAATAATCTGAGTTAGTTTTTTTTAGCGCTAAGTTAGATGCATAAGCAACACCTTTATTTTTTTTTTGATCAATAATGTTTATTGATGGAAACTCTCTTAACAATTTTTTCTTGTTAAATTTTCTACTACCATCATTTACTAAAAATATTTCAATCTTTATTTCGTAAGGAATTTGGGTAACACATGATCTTATAGATCTTTCTAAAAACTCTTCCTTTTTATAGTTTGTTATACATAAACAAATTTTTTTCATAAAGTTTTTTTTGCAACTATATTCATCATTGATCAAAAAATAAATAATATAAATATTTTTTACATTTGCTCATATATCAGGCCGTTTTTAATATTTATAAATCAAAAAATTGACATTATTAATTATTAGTAGATATCTACCGAATGATCTCAAAAATATTAAAGTTAGTTGAAGACAAAGTTGGTGCGATTAAACTTTTGGTATTTATATGTATTGGAGCAATAGTTGAGTTATTAAGTATTGCTGCTTTGTTACCTGCAATCTTTTTAATTTCTAATCAATCAGACAATCCTATTCTTAATTTTTTTAAAGAATTCTTCAATGAATTAAATCCAAACTTGAGCGAAAGTAATTTTGCGTTTACAGTTTTGATTGTATTAATTTTTCTATTTTTAATTAAGTTTATTTATGTAACGTTTTTAAGTTATTATCAGGCAACATTTGCACTAAACTTAGAAGTAAAGTTGAGTAATTTTCTTCTGAAGAAATATTTAAAAGCAAAGCATCAATTTCATGTAAACAACAACAGCGCAATCATAATTAGAAATGTAAATAATGAAGTAAATATTTTTTACAAGCATATATTTACACCTCTAATGATTTCAATTTTAGAAATTATAATTGCTACAGTGATGGTAATTTTTTTATTATTTTATAACCCAATAACCACAATAATAATATTGGCTATTATGATTTTTTTATTTTTTATTTATTTTTTTTACTTTAAAAAAAGGTTTTTTGGTTGGGGTAAAGAACGTTTATTCCATGATGGAATGAAATTAAAGAATCTAAAGGAGTCTATAGATTTTGTTAAATTGATTAAGTTCATGAAAAAAGAGGATTTTTTTTTAAAAAAATTTAAATTTCATAATAGGTATAGTAATTTAGTTTCCAGAAGATTTTCTGTAATGTTTGTAATTCCAAGATTATCTTTGGAATTTTTCTTGGTATTGATTATTGCAAGTATTGGAATTTTTCTTATATCTAAAGGTGGTTCTTTAAATTATTTTTTTGAGACTGCTACAGTGTATATTACTATAGCTTATAGGTTAATTCCTTCACTGACACGACTATCAACAAGTTTTCAAGCAATGTCCGGTACTAAAGCCTCTTTAGATACATTGGTTAAAATCTATGATTCTAATGAATTAAAAGATGATGAAATAAATTTTAATCAAAATAAGAAACTCAAAAAAATTAGTTTTAATAAAATGATTGAGCTAGTGGATATCAATTTTAAATATGAAAATAAAACAGAAACAACTTTAGAAAATTTAAATTTTAAAATCAATAAGGGCGAATTTATTGGTATAATTGGAGATACTGGTTCAGGAAAAAGTACTTTGGTAGATTTATTATTGGGCATATTCAAACCAACAAGTGGTAAAATTAAAGTTGATGGTAATATATTGGAAAAAAATTCCATGTTGAATTATGGTTATGTTCCCCAACAAAGTTCTATTTTAGATGAAACAATCGCAAATAATATTGCGTTTGGAGAGGAAAATGAAAATATTAATCGTGATTTAATTGAGGAAGTAATCAAAATTTCAAAAATAGATAAATTTATCAATAATTTACCAGATGGGTTAGAAACAGTGTTAAGTGAACGCGGGGAAAATCTTTCCGGTGGACAGGCTCAAAGAATTAATATTGCTAGGGCTCTTTATTTTAAGCCAGATATATTAATTTTAGATGAGGCAACTAGTGCTTTAGATTTGAAAACAGAGGCAGAATTTTTAAAAGATCTGTTAAATCTTAAAAAATTCAAAACAATAATTCTAATCTCTCATAGAAAGGAGAGCATGATTTACTGTGATAATATTTATGAATTAAAAGACAAAAAAATCATCTTAAAAAAATAGTGAAAAAAAATCTATATATAATAATGGAAATAGCAACTAGAGAATTAGATGCTAACTTAATATTAATTTTGTTTTCACTTAAAAAAAAATTTAATGTTTTTGTTGGTGACTCATCCACTTATCGTTTTTTATTAAGTAAAAAATTTTTACAACCTGGTATCGTTTTGACAAAAAGTGTTACACATGGTGAACATAAATCAAAACTTCATAGTGCATTCAAAGCACAAGGATTCATATTAACTACAATTGATCACGAACACGGAGTTCTAGATGATTTAGACTATAAAAAATATTTTATAAAAAGTAGGATCGCTGAAAAAGAACTAACAAAATTTGATGCCCTTTTTTGCTGGGGTAATTATGATTATGAAAAACTTCAAAAAGCTTTTCCACATTTTAAGAATAAATTTTTTTTAACAGGATCAAATCGTGTAGATGCTTGGAAAAATATTGAAAAATTAGAATTTAAAAATAATAAATATAAAAAAAAAATAGGAATTTTCACAAACTTTGCTCTATCAAATAATAAATATGGAGAAAAAAAGATCTTTAAGCTTAAAGAGAGAGCTGGATTTTATACTAGATGTCCTGAATTACTACTTAAAGATAAGTTATTTTTAAAGTATCAAAAAAAAAATATAAAAAAATTTTTGGAATTAATAAATTATTTACCAATAGTTTTTCCTGACTATATTTTTTATTTGAAACCACATCCTGTCGAAAATCTTTCTTTTTGGAAAGAAAATATAATTTACAAAGAAAACTTAAAAATAGTAAATCCAGAAAATTCTAGCAGTTTAATAAAATTTTGTGATTTAGTTATACAAACAAGATGCACAACTTCTATTGAGTCTTTAATTAATTCCACTAAAAATATAAATTTTATTCCAGTAAAAAATGATCATGGATTTGGAAAATTTGTTGATAAAATTTCTGATAATGCAAAAAATAAATTTGAGGTGATTAATCTTATAAATAAATTAATTAAATATAAAAAAAATAATCTAAAAAAGTCAAATATACTAAATTCTAGAGTTCTTTTTAAAAACAACATACCTTCTAGTGAGAGAATGACCTCAGTATTGAGCAAATTATCAAAAAAAATAAAACAACAACACAGCTATCAAAGCTTAGCATACATGAGATTTAGTTTGTTAATTCATGAAACATATATTCAATTAAAATCTATAATCTATAATTTTATTTCAAATTACAAAAATATAAATGAGTATAAATTTCCAATTATGAAAAAATTTACCCTGAAAGAAAAAATGATAAGGTATTCGAAAATTTATAAAAATAAAAAAAAAATTAAAATAACTAAGCTTGGAAAAAGATTTTGGTTATTTGAAAGTTTATAGTTATACAAAATATATGAAAAGTTTATTTATTCTAGGTTCTGGAAAATGTGGAGAAAGCTTTCTTAATAGATTATTTAAAAACAATAAAAATTTAGAATGTTACGATGAAAGCAGGCCTCTTCTTCAATCGTATTATAAATTTATTAAATATAATAATTTGAAAATTGATGATAGTCCTTTTTTTTCAACAATTAAAAAAGCAATAAAAAATACTAATAAGAAAAAAAAAATTTATTTGGAAAGTTCGTCTTTTTTAGCATTTCATTCTTTAGATTTAGTTAAAAAATTTAATTCAAAAATTATAATACTGATTAGAAACCCCAATCATGTAAGTCAAGATTTAACTACCAGCGGATGGTACAAATCTAAATATAATAAGAACAATAATAACTACGCCTTAGGCTATCAAGGACTAGCAACAAGTGCACATAATAAACATCATAACTTTTCAAGAATAGCACCAAGAAATAAATATTTTAGTAAGTGGAACAAACTTCAGCCACTAGTTAAAGCTAAATGGTACTGGAATGAGGTTAATACAGATTTGTTAAAATCGATAAAAAAAATGAATAAACAAAATTATAAAATTTTTAAAATAGAGGAATTTGAATATCAAAATTATCAAGAGATATGTAAATGGTTAAAAATTAAACCAAATTTGAGCAAGATACAATTTATTCTCATGAATAACATTGAAAGATTTAAAAATACTAAAATTATAAAAAAAAAAATAGATTTACTTAAAAAATTTAAATCTAAGACTGAAAAACAATATTACCCAGAAAATTTTAATAAAAAATGACACATGAAAGCAAATAATCTTAAGGAAAAATTATATTATATGTATTATAAAAATTTATTAACTTTAAAAATAAAATATACTTAAAACCATACAATGAAAAAAAATTCATATTTAATAACTGGAGGAACAGGAAGTTTTGGTAAAGCGTTTATAAAAAAATCGATTTCAGATTTTGAAAAAAATATGTAAATGAAAAATATTTTCAAAAACTCTAATTAAGATTTTACTTTATAAAATCTTCATAGTGGTGCTATTGACGAATACATTTCTTTACTATATTTTGAAAATCAAAATTATCATTTATGGCAGTAAATTATTCTAAAAAATTATATTATAATGCTCAAAAAACGTTTTATGGCAGTTATTATTATACTGGAGAAAATACTAGTTCAATTTACATAATACGTTTAATTTTAAATAAATTTTTGATTTTTTATTTTAATTTAAAAGTAAGTTTAATAAATAAAAAAAGAATTTTTTTAAGGTTTAAAAATTTTTTTAAATCTAAAAAAAAAGATTACAATCCTAATTTTGAAGTAAATATTGAAGCTAACTTATTTGAAAAATATTCAAAAAAATTAAAAGAGGAAGGATATGTTTTTATTGAAAATTTTTTAAATGAAGATTATCATAAAAATATTATTGGAAATTGGCCAGATTTAAATAATTTTGTTCATACAAATAAAATAACCAAATTTTATTCTGTAGGTTTTAAATTTTTACCAAAAAAAAAGAATTCTAAGTTTAATTTAGAGAAAAATTACTTTTTTAATAATACTGAAATTAAAAATATTTATTCACAATTTTTGTCTGATAAATTTGAGAAGACACTTAATAGTCTGATCAATGATCAAGACAATAATTATTCTTTAGTTGAAATTTTGTGCACTATTGCAAAAAATAAATCATATTTAATCCCACATATTGACAGCATTTCCCAAGATGAAGGTTTAAAAAACACTTATAATGTTATTTATTTTGTTGATGGATGCAATATTAATCCGGAGCTTTCTGGCGCAACTGGAATATATAAGGATAATGAATTTAAAAATCCACTATTTATTCCTAATACATTGAAGAATTCATGCTTAATTTACAACTCATCAGGTAATTTTTTTCACGGGTTTCAAAAGATCTCCACACCTAATAATGTTACGAGAAAAACCATTAATTTTCATTTTACCCCTGCAGGCTTGTAGGATTAACTTTAAAGGATTATTTTCCTTAACAATTATAATATAGTATCTATTTTATATTTAATAATTTTAACTTGCACATAAAAAGTAATGAGGAATATAATATTTAAGTTTCGACAAACAATTTCAATATATTTAATAATTTTTGGATTAAGATTGAAAGCTTATAATTTATGTGCTCTGATTTTATGGTTTAATATTCGAAAAATTAAAAAAATAGATGTCAATTATAAGAGTAAAAATATTAAAAAAGTTTTAGTTTTTCCTAAAAGTGCTGGAAACGAGGATTTGTTGGAGGCATTTAAAAACAAAAAAAATAATGACATAATTTTTTTTATTTTACCTAGAAGATTTTTAAAAGGTATCCACAAATATTGCTTTAAAAATATACGTATAAAGGACTATTTTACAAAAATTGAAGGATACGAAAAAGTTTACAAAAAAAAAATATATGTAAAATCTTTAATAAGAATATTTAATTCTTTAAATAAATTTATAAATTTTGATACTTTTATAAGTTTTAATATCTTTTATTATGCTGAAAAATATTTAGATGAAGTTTGTGTTAATTTGAATAAAAAATTTATTGTACTTCACAAAGAATCTACTTTTACCCCTTTAGAGAAAAAGGGTGCCTCCATAGTGTATGGGAAAAATAATGATAAATCGCTTGCAAATAAAATTTCAGTTTATTCTAAAACTCAAAAAAATATTTTAATCAAAAGTAAAATTGCAAGTGAGAAACAGATTATTGTAAATGGTTGTCCTCGATCTGATTATTCTTTTAAGTTAAGAAAATCAAAGCCAAAAAATGATTTGATTGTATATTATTTAATTGAAAAAAGACGGGCTCAAAATTTAATTTCAAAAAAAAAAAAAATTAATTGGGACAATTTGTATTCTCAAACTTTGAAATATCTCTTAGAATATATAAAAGATAATCCACACATTAAATTAATTCTTAAAGGAAAAACAGGAATTCATAACAATTTTAAAAATACAAAATTTTTGAATAATAATTGTGTTTTTATTAATGGTGGTACTGGTGAGAAGCTTCTAAAAAATGCGAAAGTGGTTATCGCTTTTAATACAACAATACTTTTTGAGGCAATAGCAGGTAATAGAAATTTAATCATCCCAAATTTTAATAACGAAAATACAAAAAAGAGAGATTTGGTATATAAAATAAAAAATTCTGATTATTTTGTAAATTCAAAGTCACATTTTTTTAAAAAGATAAATTTTTATTTAAATTCAAAATATAAAAATAGAAAATTACAAAATAAAGAAAAAAAAGTATTAAATTATTATCTGGGCAATATGGATGGAAAGTCAGGAAAAAGACTTGCAAATTTTTTAAGAAAAACTATTAGTTAATTATTATTAATCTAAATTAAACAATTTAAAATATAGTCTTTAAAATATAAATATATGAAATTAGCAGCTGTAATAGTTAGCAGAAAAGATAGTGTTAGAATACAGTATAAATCTAGAAAAAAAATTAAAAATCAAAGTTTAGTTGAAAGAAAAATATCTCAGCTTAAAAAAGTTAAATCTTTAAATAAAATTTACTTAGGTACAAATGATTTAAGTCTGAAAAAATTATCAAAAAAATATAAAATTAATTTTGTAAAGAGAGAAAACAAATATTGTGATGAAAAAAAAACAAGTGCAAATCAAATGGTAAAAAATATGTTAAAGTTTGTAGATGCTGATATAATATTGTGGGCCCACCCCACAAATCCGTTTATAGATCATAAGATTTACGAAAAAGCCATAAAATTATTTAAAAGATCCACTAAAAAATTTGATAGCTTATTTTCCGCAACCTTAATTAAAAATCATTTTTGGAGTCATAAAAAGAAACCAATCAATCATAATCCTTTTTCAAAAAAACATATCGTGTCGAGTAAACTACCAGCAATTTTTGCACAAAATGGTGGAATTTTTATTAGATTTAAAAAAGATATGATTAAAGATGGTAGATTTGTCGGTAATAAACCTTATATTTTTTCAGTTAATGAAATTGAAGGTTGGGATCTTGATCATCCGTGGCAATTAGAGACAGCTAGAACATTGGTTAAATTTAAATATGTAAAATAATAACTAATCTCTATGAAAAAATTTTTTTTATTAATAACTTTATTTTTAATAGTCACTTATTTTGGAATTAATTATACTATTGGTAATAACAGTTTAGATAGATTTAAAAATCAGGTATCCAATCAAAATAAGTTTTTAATTAAAAAATATATATTTCCTTATAAATATATATCAAATTTAGAAAATGAGATTTTAAAAAATAATTCTCGAGCACTGATACATGAAGTTTTTTTTGCTGTAAAAAAAGAAATTGATTTTAAGAAAAGCTTAAAAGATTTTAAAACTCAAAAAAAAAAAGAAGTTAAAATTTCTGAAAATAAAACTTTAGTAAAATATAGATTAAATAATTTTCATGCTGGAATAAATCATACGATACCAGGAAGTGGTTTTATAGATTTTCAAGATGGCAATCTATTTGTTTTGTCTGCTCGTGGTATTCTTGGGTATTCTAAAAAATTTGATGATGAGATTTTTTTTACCCAAATTAAAAATAATTTGAATGATTTTATTGGTTTAGAACAGTTTTACAAAGGTAATTGGTTTTCATTTAAAGATTTGCTAGTACATAACGATACTATTTTTGTATCTTTTACAGAGGAAATTCGAGAAAATTGTTGGAATACAAGTATAGTTTCAGGTGAATTAAATTATGATTTAATCAAATTTACCAGGTTATTTTCAAGCAATGACTGTGTTGACTCTATTAATAATATTGATAAAGAATTTAACGCACACCAATCTGGGGGTAGAATAATTATTTTAGATGACGACCATGTATTATTTTCAATAGGTGATTATAGAAGCAGATTTTTAGCTCAAGATAAAAATAGTGTTAATGGAAAAATAATTAAAATCAATTTAAATAGCAAAAGCCATAAGTTATTTTCAATGGGTCATAGAAATGCACAGGGATTATTTTTTGATAAAAAAAATAATTTTGTATTGGAAACTGAACACGGTCCTAATGGAGGTGATGAAATAAATTTAATTTATCTAGATGAAGCAAATAGTGACAATATCCCAAATTACGGTTGGCCAATTTCTTCAGCAGGTGACCATTATAGTGATCCAAATGGAGATAAATATGAAAAATATCCATTATATAAATCTCACGTTAAACATGGATTTATTGAACCACTTAAATCTTTTGTCCCATCAATTGGTATATCGGAGATAATTAAAATAAATGATAAAAAATATGCATTTGGTTCTTTAAAAAAAAGAACACTTTATTTTTTTAAATTAGATAGTGAAAATAAAATTGTAGAACTTGAAGAAGTTAAAATATTTGAGAGAATTAGAGATTTAAAATTTAGTAATAAAAAAATATTTTTATTACTTGAGGATACACCCTCAATTGGGGTAATTTCTTTAAATTAATTAAATAAATGAAAATTTTAATAACAGGATCTGCAGGATTTATTGGATACAATCTAGCTGAAAATTTATTAGGTAAAAAAGGTTTTAAAATTACAGGTGTTGATAACTTTAATGATTACTATGATGTAAACTTAAAAAAAAAAAGAAACAACATATTAAAAAAATTTAAAAATTTTGAATTCATTAAAGTTGATATCAATGATAAAATTAATTTAGAAAAAATATTTAAAAAAAAAAAATTTGACTTTGTTTTCCATTTTGCAGCTCAAGCTGGGGTAAGATATTCAATTGACCATCCTCGAAAATATGTTGAGAGCAACATAATAGGATTTTATAATATTTTAGAAAATACAAAAAAATATAAAATTAAAAGGTTATTTTATGCCTCCTCAAGCTCTGTTTATGGAGAAAATAAAAATTTTCCATTAAAAGAAAAAGAAAAAATATTACCAAAAAATATATACGGATTAACTAAGAAGATTGATGAAGAGATAGGATTAATCTTTAATAAATATTATAAAGTTAAACTTATAGGGTTACGATTTTTTACTATCTACGGTGAGTGGGGAAGACCAGATATGATGATGATAAAATTTATCAACAGTTATTATAAAAATAAAACTTTTGAATTATATAATTTTGGAAAGCATGTTAGAGATTTTACTTATGTTGGTGATGCAGTAAACATAATGTTTCTACTATTAAGAAATCATAAAAAACTAAATAATTATGATATATTTAATATTTGCTCTAATAACCCTATAAATCTAAAAGAAATTATTTTATTTCTCAAAAAGAATAAAATTAACCCTAAAATTAAAAAAGTCACTCTACAAAAAGCAGATATTTTAAAAACTCATGGGGATAATTCTAAACTTTTAAAATATATAAAATTTAAAAAATTTAGTAATTGGAAAGAATCTGTGAAAAAAACTATAATTTGGTATCAAAAGAATATGCTTTAGAAGAAATTGAACTTCTTAAGAAAAAAATATTATTACTTTTTTAAAATAAAGTTAAAACCACTACATTGTTTAGAATTTTTTTCACTAGTTGAAAACTTATCTAAAAAAGCATTTATATTTGTTTTCTCCATATAATTTTTCCATCTACCAGCAAACATTAAGTGTAAAGATGATGATATTCTTCCTCTTATTGGATATAATTCAACATCTTTAAAATCTCTAAATAAATATGCTAAAGCATCTTTTGAAAATCTAAAATAATCCTGAAATTTTAAATCTTTGGGTGCGTGATAGTGGTAAAGATATGGAACCATTCCATATACTACCCCATTTTCTTTAAGCATACTTTTTAAATTTGAAACAGCTTTAAATGGATCATAGACATGTTCCAAAATAGCTATGCATATAATTTTGTCATATTTATTTTCTAATCCAGTTATGTCAGAACATATATCACAAATTATATCTGGATAACTCCCGAAATCATTAAAATCCAAAGTTTCTAAACTATTACATTTTATCTCATTATATTTTTCTCTCATAGCTTTTCCAATATCCAAGACATTATCATTGGACTTGATATCTTTTAAAATTTGATTTCTGAAATCTTTTTTGTTCTTAAGATAAAAATCATTTATTTTTACCCTTTCAATAAATGCAATTAATCTTTTGTTTATCTCATTTGGGTTTCCAAGTACTTTTTTCATAAATCAATGTATTACCATAAAAAAATAATTTAAACTATTTATTAATTTTTTTTAAAAGAATAGAGTCAAAATAAAAAAAATTTTTTATATCTTTTAAGAAATTTTTTACAGAAAAACTAAATTGAGATTTGAAATTAATAATTTTTAAGTTAGAATCCTCTGTCATTTTATTAAAACTTTTTTTTTTAAGTAAATTAATATGCTCCAAAGGATGTGCACAGTCACTACCAGGTTTATATTTTTCATTTAATTTAAATTTAAATAAAAAACTACTAGGAAATCTAAGTAAAATAAAACCTTCATTCTTTAGCATTTTTGATAAATTTATTAATGTTTCTTTTGGATTAGAAATATGCTCAAATGTTTCTTCTGAATATATAAAATCAAATTTATTTACTGAATTTTCGATACTGGAAATCACATTAATCTGATTTTTTTTAATAAACTCTATTCTTGATTGTGAAATTTCATATGCATAAACATCAAAATTATAACTTTTTAAATGATTAAGCCAAAAACCCCATCCAGCACCAAAATCTAAAATAGAAATTTCTTTATTTTTTTTTTTAAACATTCCTTTAATTAAACTAATTTCATAAAATAGCTTTTTTCGATATTTTTTTTCAAAATTCTCTTTTTTCTGTAAACTATCTTCTTGATCTATAAGCTCTTCATATAATTCTTGAGAAAATTTTTCATCAGGAATTTGTTCTTGAAAAATTAAACTACAATACTGACATTCTAGCAAATTATAATTGTTTTTTTCAAGTTTTTGAGTGTCAATTCTTTCCTTATAATAATTATTCAAAAAATTTATCATCTTTTCAGAATTATAAGATAAAGAATAAATATTTTTAAGATTATTTTTTTTACATGCAGGGCAAATATTTCTAAATGTTAAAGACATTTTAAACTCCTTCAGGTAAAAAATATTAAATGTATTTTATTGAGAATAGTTTAATAAATATTATTTTCAATAACAGCCTCAAATTTAATTTCATTTTTGGTTAATTTTAATATATATATAAAATATTCATTTATTTAAATGCGAATTTGCTATTTATTTAATTCATCAACACCTTCATCAAACCCTGGAAGTATTCAGGTTGTAAATACTTGTGCTGCAATTTCAGAACTCTCACATGATATTAGATTAATAACTCCTAATACTGGATCAAAACTTTCACTTAAAAAATTTTATGGAATAAAAAAATCTCCAAAGTTAATTAAGCTAAGATATTTTAAAAAATTTCCAATTGGACTTAATTATTATCTATTTTCAATTTTTTCAATTTTTTATGGTATTCGCAATAAAACAGAACTCTATATAACAAGAAATTATTTTTCACTTTTTTTATTAAATTTACTTAAAAAAAAAGCAATCATAGAGGTTCATCATGATCTTAAAAATGAAGGAAGATTAGTAAATATTTTATATAAATATTTTGATATTTTTAATAACAAAAATATTATTAAAGTTATAGCAATAACCAATCCTGTTAAAGAATATTTGGTTAATAATTTTAAAGTAGATAAAAGAAAAATTGAAATTATTTCTAGTGCCTCAGCTCTAAAATTTAAATTTAATAGAATTAAAAAAAAGAAGACATATAATATCGGCTATTTTGGAAGTTTAGATAGCAGTAAGGGTTCAGAATTTATTATAAAATTATCTAATAAAGATAAAAACAATAAATATTTTATTTATGGAGGAAGTAAAGAAGAAGTTTTAAAACTCAAAAAGAAAAAAATTCCAAATAATCTACAAATCAATCACAGTGTTCAATACGGTAGAATTAAAAAAAATATTTCAAAAATGGATATATTATTAATGCCCTCTAATCCAAAAAAACTTAGATCCTTGGGTGGTATAGGAAATATCGCAAAATATACCTCCCCTCTTAAATTATTTGATTATCTTGCATCTGGTAAAATAATTATTGCAAGTAATTTAAAAGTTTTTAAAGAAATTATACAGAATGATAGAGATTGTATTATTGTGAACAATCTAAATCCAAATACTTGGTATAAATTGATTAAATATCTTAATAAGAATTTAACAAAAATAAATAAAATAAAATTAAATGCATATAATTTATCAAAACATTATACTTATAATATTAGAGCCAAAAAAATTTTAAAAATGTAATAAATTGAATTAATATTAATATTGTAGATTATTAACCTTTATGAAAAAAAAAATTATATACTGGTCACCTTGTTTAAATCATGTCGGCACAGTAAAAGCCACGATAAATTCTGCTAAATCTTTATCTAATTATGACATCAATCACAACTATTCAATTTTCTTACTTAATATTTGTGGTGAATGGAGTAATTATGAAAATGATTTAAGAAAAAATAATATAAATTTCGTCAACCTGACATTCAAATATTTTCATTTACTACCTAAAAAAGGTAAAATTTTAAGCAGAATATCCTATTTGATCATATTTATTATTTCTTTTTTTCCGCTAATTTTATTTCTAAAAAGAGAGAAACCTCAATATTTTATTGCACATTTGGTAACCTCTCTACCAATATTTATATTTAAATTATTTAATTGGAAAACCAAATTAATATTAAGAATCTCTGGTTACCCTAAACTAAATATTTTGAGAAAAATATTTTGGAAAATATCAAATAATAGCATTTTCAAAGTTACCGCACCTACAAATACGACATTAAAGTTGTTGAAAGAATCCAATATTTTTTCAAAAAATAAAATGATATATTTACCAGACCCGATATTAAATATTAAAGATATTCAGAAAATGAAATCAGATAATAGTTTAATAAATGAAAATTTATCAATATCTAATTCACTAGTTTCAATTGGTAGACTTACAAAACAAAAGAATTTTTCTTTTTTAATATCTGCTTTTGGTGAGCTTCAAAAAAAATACAAAAATATTAATTTATTCATATTAGGTGATGGTGAACAAAAACAATTCTTAGAGAGTGAAATACAAAAACTTGATTTAAAAGATAAAGTTTATTTGGTTGGTCATCAAGATAATATATTTAAATATCTCAAACATGCTAAAATTTTTGTGCTTACTTCATTATGGGAAGATCCAGGTTTTGTTTTACTTGAAGCAGCCTATATGAATAAAATAGTTTTATCTAGTGACTGCCCAAGTGGTCCAAAGGAAATCTTAGATAATGATAATAATGGTTTTTTATTTAAAACAAATTCATATGAGAGTTTTTTGAAAAAATTCGATGATTTGATAAACTCAGATGAGGACTCAATAATTTTTAAAAAGAAATGTCTTAAAAGAAAAAGTAAAGAATTCACTTTTTTTAATCATTTCAAGATTTTAAAACTAATATTAAATTAATTATTTATAAGAAAAAAAAATGGACTTAATAAGCATTATAATTCCGTATTACAAAAAAAAAAAATATATTAATCGTTCAATTTCATCAATAATTAGTCAGAATTACATAAATTATGAAATAATAATAGTTTATGATGATGATGATAAGTTTGAATTGGATTACTTAATGAAGCGTTATAGGTCAAATAAAAAAATAGTGATTATAAATAATAAAAATAACCTAGGAGCTGGTTTATCTAGAAATATTGGAATATCAATCGCGAGGGGTAAATATATTGGTTTTTTAGATGCTGATGATTTTTGGCATAAAAATAAAATTAAAAAACAACTTAAATTTATGAAAAAAAATAAATTCAAGATTTCACATACTTCGTACAATATTGTTAATCGAGAAAATAAACTTATTAGTAAAAGGAAGGCAAAAACATTTTATAATTATAAAGAAATTTTAAAATCTTGTGATATTGGCCTTTCAACAGTAATTATGGAAAAAAATTTAATATCAAAGAAATTAAAATTCACAAATGAGAAAACAAAAGAAGATTTTATTTTATGGTTAAAAATTTTAAAAAAAAAAAATCATTTTGGTGGTTTAAATCAAACACTTAGCTCTTGGAGAATTACAAACAACTCTCTTTCTAGCTCAATATTACAAAAATTAGTAGATGGATTTAAAGTTTATTACAAACATATGGGTTATGGTATATTTAAGTCTTCTTACCTTTTAATATGTTTAAGTGCTAATTTTCTTAAAAAAAAATATGATAATTAATTATTTTATTTATCTTTGTTTAACGGCAGTAATTATTTTTATTTCAAAAAAAAAACAACTGTTGCCAAATTATTCAGGTGAAAAGCATCAATCATTTGTTAACCAAAAAAAAATTCCACTAATAGGAGGCTTTATATTATTAAGTCCATTAGCATTTATTTTTTTTAAGGACAATATTGTTTTTTTATTAACAGCTTTTATAATTTTTTTTGTTGGATTTCTTTCTGATGCTAAGATCTTGAGCTCTGCAAAAATGAGAATTATTTATCAATTTATTATAGTATTTATTTTTGTTCTATTTCTAAAAGTTGAAGTTATACCCACAAGAATAGATTTTGTTGATAAAATTTTTGAAATTAAAATTTTAAGTTTCGTATTTACCTGTTTTTGCTTATTAATTTTAATAAATGGAGCAAATTTTATAGATGGACTTAATGGGCTTTTATTAGGATATTTTCTAATAATTCTTTTCGTTTTACATAAATTAAGCCTGATTTATTATTTAGGTCTAGATTTACATGATATTCACTTTCTTTTCTTTGTAATAATTAGTCTTCTATTTTTAAATTATCTAAATATATTATTTTTAGGAGATGGCGGTTCTTATACTATTGGCTTCATTTTAGGTGTTTTTTTAATATTTATTTATAATTCACAAAATCATATTTCTCCTTTATTTGTAATTTTATTATTATGGTATCCGTGTTTTGAAAATTTATTTTCAATTATAAGAAAAAATAAATTTAAAAATTCTCCAATTCATGCAGATAATAGACACCTACATCAATTATTGTATTTTTATTTGAGTAAAAAGTTGAAAAAAAGTGATCTTGTAACTAATAACCTAAGCAGCGTGTTAATTAATACATTTAATTTTGCAACATTCATAATTGGATCAAACTATATATATAGTACGATGAGTTTAATTATAATTGTTGTAATCAATATATTAATATATTTCTTATCTTATAATTATTTATTTAACTTTAGGTTTAGTAAAAAATATTAATTTAATCATACTTATCAAAATAAGAAAACCATCCTTAAAAGCATTGACCTTTTTTTTACCTGCAAATCTTGCTCTTTCATAAGATGGGCTGTCCTTTAATTTATAACCAAACTTTTTGGCTTTAATTGGTAGCTCTATACAAAAAGAAAAATCCTTTTTTTCAAGATCTAATTTTAGAGCACTTCTGTTATCTCCTAAAACGAATGTGTATAAAATATCTGATATATTCAACGAAAATAGGATATTTCCCAGAAAAGTAAAAATTTTATTACCCAAATATGTAATAATGGTATCATCCTCGCTTGATCCATTTTTCATGTATCTCGACCCGAAAACAAAATCGATTTGGTCTTTTTTTGCAATTTTGTACATCTTTGTTAATTCCTCTGGTAAAAATGATCCATCAGCATTAAAAATACAAAAATAGTCTGTTTCAACGTGGTCCATTCCTAATTTAATCGCATCACCGTAACCTTTATTGATTTGTTTAATAATCTTACACTTATAGTTTGACACTGCATTAATTGTATCAAGGTCAGATGGTTCTAGAACAATAATTATATTTAATTGCAATTTCATCAATTCATCTAAAACTCTTGGCAACGACTCCCTCTCATTTTTTGCAGGTATGATTAGAGTAAGATCATTCATTTTAAAAATTAATATATTTTTATATTAGTTTATAGTTCACTCATATGTAAACACAAAGCTGTAAATTTATATATTTTTATAATATATTCTTAACTATTATTATTTAATCTAATTGTAATGATGTAAAATGTCAGAAAATTTAAAAATCAATTTATATATTTTTTTTTTAAGCTTAATATTTTTATCATCAAGATGGTATTTTGAATTTAGTAACTTTCCTAATGAAGAAATTACCTTTAAAATAATAGCTTCAGCTATATCGGACAGTTATTTTCATTACATTAAAATTATTGAAAATTTTGAATTTACCAGGGATTTTAGTCAAACTAGCTTTTCTGAAAAACTAATTTTAATCCCTTTGGGTTCAGTAATAATTCATACTTTCTTCTATATTTTAATAGGCAGTTATGCATTTATTTTATGTGAGTTGATATTTGTATATATTTTCATGTTTATAATATTTAAATTATTAAATTTAATAAACATAAATAATTTTTTTGCTTTATTCATAAGTTTTTTTCTTATCAATTTTGTCAACCTATCTGAATTCAGCACAATTGGCGTAGTCGGTCTTATAAGTGAAATTTTTTTTAATACAAGATTTCCAAGGCCACTTGTTACTCAAACATATTACCTCGTATCCTTATACTTAATTTTAAAAATGTATATCAACAATCTATTTTTCGATAAGAAATTTACATATTCATTGGTATTATTATTGGGATTAATTTTTTCAACATCATTTTTTAATTTTTTTTCACTATTACTCTGTTACTTGATCTGTTTTATTAAAACATTTCAGTTAAAAATTTTACAAAAGATTTTAGAAAATAGAAGACTTTTTCTAAGGTCAACTATAATTTTTTGTATGATGGTTTCACCATTTGCATATTTAATTTTAAATAATCAAAATGATTATGCCATGCGAATGGGTATTATAGATTTAAATTTAGAAAAAAAAATATTTTTGATCAAATATTATTTTGGCATATTTGCAAACTCAAAAACAATAACTGTTTTATCAATAACTTTAATCTTTTATATTTTTATTAAAAAAAAGATTTATGAAATGAATGTAAAAATTTTAGATTTCTTTTTAATTAGCTTTTTATCTTCAATAATTTCACCATTTATTTTTATATTAATATCCAATAAAATATCATTTATTAACCATTTTAATAATTTGATTTTATTAAATTTCCTAATTTTCATCTGTATATTATTTATTATACTCGTGGACAAACTTATATTAAAAAAAATTAAAATTAGATTATTAAGTTTTTTAAGTATTTCATTAATTGTGAGTTTAGTAATATTAAACTTTTCAATTGTTAATTTGAAGAGCAAAGAGATTGACAATAGTTTAAGAGTTCAAAAACACACTATAGTAAGCTCTATAAAAAAAAATATAAATCAAGATTGTAGGATATTAACTTTTGATAATTCTATAATGACTTGGCTTATAATGAACGATTATAAATACATTGATTATTTGAATGGTACATTTACAACAAGAACAAATAAAAAATTAGAATATGATCTTATTCGTTCATTAAAAATTTTAGATTATAGTGTTGAGGACTTGAAATTTCTTCTTGAAAGCAAATATGATGTTTGGAGACTAAAAAATTCCTTACTTCAGCAAATTTTTTGGCAAACTTATCAGGCCAACTCATTTTATACTTATAATAGTTCTCAAAATTTCTCTGATGAGGAAATTGAAATAATTAATAAAACAAAGCCATCCATAATTCATCAATTTGTTATACCAATTGAAGAAAAATCAAGGATTATAAATCTTTTTGAAGACTATCGGATAAAGCAAAATGATTTACCAAATTACGCAATAATTGATAAAAAACACGTTTTTTGGAATAAATTCGAAAAAATTTTAATAGAAAATGAATTATTTTTTGAAACAAAGGATTGGTTGATAATAAAATTCAATAATTCTTGTTAAAAAATTTAAAATTAATTTTTTAAGATATTTTTAATCAATAAAATTATACTTTATTTTTTAAGATTAAATGTTTACCTAATCTACAACTTAATAGAACAACTGTAAAAGTTGGGAATGAAATACCGGCAGTCCTAAACGTGGAACTTCCACATATATATAAATTATTTGTTCCATGTACGAGTAAGTTTTTATCAATGACAGAATCCGAGTAATTTTTACCAATTCTTGTACCACCCATTTGATGATAACCAACTGTAAGATTTTCGTTATTGTAGTAGTCTTCCTGTATTGCAACTCTACCGATTTCATGATCTATAAGAAAAGAAGAAAATTCCTCAATAATTTTTGTTCTCGATATATTAAAGTTTTCATCGAGCCCCCAATTTAATTCAATACGAGGAATACCAAAAATATCAGTCTCCCTCTTGCTAAGCTTGATATTATTTAATTGAGACGCTGTTTGCTCTTGTATAATAGATAAATCAAATTCATAAATCTCTTTATCTTTAATATCAGAGTAAATTTTTTTAATAAAATCAGGGGCAACGCATACTGCTTGCTTAAATATTTTTAAATTGGGAGAATTTCTTTTAAGTTTTAAAATTAAACCAGAATTAAGACAATTATTAGTTTCTAAATATTTAGAATTTAATGAAAAATTTAAATTTTCGCAATCAATCCTAGGAAAAATTTTACTATCTTTTGTTTCAAGAAACTTTAATAATTTTTTTTTATTAATTATACCCTTACCTATATTTTTTTTAGGATGATCAAAATAGTAAAATCCAATAGGTAAGTCATTTTGAAATATTTTAGAATTTTTTTCTCTAGCATGTAGCATTAATCTGTTATTTTCGAGCCCACCACATGCCAGGATATAATTTCTTGCACTTAATTTAAATACCTCTTTATTTTGACATACCAAATAATCAATATTCTTTGAATTTCCCTCAAAATACTTAAAAGTTGTATCTAATATAAGATTAATTTTTTTTGATTTATTTATGTGAGAATAATATTTCTCAGCAAATCTTACATTAGACCAAATTACTTTGTAATGGTTTAAATTATTAGTAATTTGATTGATATAAAAATCATTTGAAATGTTTAAAATTTTTTTCGCATCATTTGTAAATTTATATAATTCTAAAGGTTCTATACCCCATTTTTCAATTTCATGATTACTAAATATAGAACAATTCCCTCCCCATAGATTAGAACTTCCTCCAAATTGTCTTGCACGAGCGTTTTCTAAACTTGTATAATTCTCATTAATTATTTTTCCATCCAATAAATTATTACTTCCATCGTAAGGATCAATATTTCCAGCCTCTATTATTAAACTTTCCACACCTTCTTTTTCTAAACTAAGTGCTAAAGATATACCAGCAGGACCAGAGCCAATAATTATATTCTCAAATCTTTTTTTTTTCAAATCTTGTACTTTTTTAAAAATCATTTTTGTTTAAAATCCATATATGTTTTTTAAATTTTTTAAAAAAAAGATTTTTCTGTTTAAGAAGAAGAAATGAAAAATTTTTTAATAGTAAGATTGGAAATATAATAAGTGATTTTTTTAAAAATTTTCTCCTGTTCATAGTATTTTATCTTAATTTTTTTTTACTAAAATTATATTTTACAATTAAAAGTTTTAAAAGACCCAGCAAAGACTGTAGAATTAAAAAAATATTTACAGAACTTTCACCTCTTACTCTGTTTTTAAATATAGTACTAATCTCTGAGATATTGTAATTATATAAATGAATTTTAAGCAATATTTCTGATAAAATTATAAAACCATCTCCTATTTTGCCACACTCACGTACTACTTTATTTACTGATCTTAAAGAATAAATCCTGAAACCATTTGTAAAATCTAAAATAGGTATATCCAAACACATTCTAATTAATTTATTTGCGCAGTAAGACAGAACATGTCTTGAGATTGGCCAGTTAATTATTTTGCTATTACTTAAATATCTACTGGATATTAATAAATCACATTTACTTTTATAAAAATATTTCAAATTTCTTTTAATCTCATTAGGATTGTGAGAGAAATCAGCATCCATCTCAATAAAAGTTTTAAATTTATTCTTTTTTGCGAATTTAAGTCCCGCTATTACAGCAGAACCCCTACCCATTTTTTTTCCTCTAAATAAATATTTTATTTTTTTAATTTTATTCAATTTTTCTAATTTTTTATTTTTAACTTTCGAGTCGTCAACGATAATAATTTTGAGGTTAATTTTAAGAAATAGAATATGATTTATTAAATTAATTATATTGTCATCCTCATTATATGCAGGAATTATAATAGCAATTTTCTTATTCATACCAATTTAAATTTTTTCTTTTATAGCCGCAACTTCTTAATTTTTTTATTGAGGCAAATTGAGATTTTTCAAACTTTTCATTTTGAAAGAATAATCTATTTTTTTTATTATTAAGTTTAATAATAATATCTTTAAGACTTATTTTAATTCCAGATGCAATATTTATAACTCCTCTGTATCTTTTTTTAAATAGAAAAAAGATAATATCAACTATGTACTCAATTTTAATAAAGTCTCTATAATGATTTACATTACTAAAATAGAGGTTATTTTTTTTATTAGAAAAAACTTTTCTTTTTATTGAAGGTATAAAAAAACTTTGATCTTGGAGTTTAGAAGTAAAACTAAAAATTCTTCCTATTGTGTAATTGATTTTTTTATCTAAATATTTTTCTATAATTTTTTCTCCTTTTAATTTAGTTTCTCCATATTTTGAAATTGGTTTTTTTATATAGTTTTCGCTAATTTTTTTTTTTGAGAAAGAGTATACATGTGAAGTTGAAGAGTAGAAAAACCATATTAAATTCTTACTATATTTATTTATTGCATTTACTAAATTTTTTGTACCATCAACGTTCACTTTTTTAGCATACGCAAAATTCTCCAAAACTTTTTTTGTTGGCACTACAGCAGCTAAATGAATTATTAAATCAAATTTATTATTTTTTATCCATTTATTTACCATTTTTGGTTTTGTTATATCACCCGTAAACTTTACAAATATAAATTTTTTAGATTTAAGAATATGTTTGCCAAGATTACCTGAATATCCCGTTATCCCACATTTAGTTTTTTTACTGTTTATCACAAAACGTACCTTATATTATTAATATTATATAATTAATCTTTTAAGAAAACTTAACAATAAAAATGATGTAAAATAAAAATAAATAAATGTAATTTTTTTTGTATCTAAATGAGTAAGTTTAATATCTCCCTTGAGAAGAAATAAGAATAAAAAAACTATAAGTAAATCATAATATTTATGATAAATACTGTACTGTATATTGCTTGCGATTAAAATTATCCATATTAGTAAATCGTTATAATTATTAAAAATTCTTGAAATAATACAATATAAGGAAATAAATGAGATTATATAAAATAGTAAATTATTATTGAATATAAAATAAGAAATTTTAAAAAAAATACCTCCACCCCCTAAATTATTAGAATAATTAAAATTATATAAGCAAATTATAAATATCAATGTTGAAAAAAAAATTTTCCATAATATTTTTCTGGAAAAAAATATTTTATCTATTTTTGTTACAAAAAAAGGAAATAAATAAAAAAAGATTATACTACTTATAATTAATATTTTATTAGCAAAATTTAACCTTCCAATACCTTCATCAGTATATTTTAGTGCCTCGACAGTTAAAAAGTTAACTTCTAAAATAAACAAATAATATAAAGCTGGTAGAGATAAAAGAATATTTATAATAATAATTATAAAGATATTTTTGTTAAGACCATATGCTTTGAAAAAAAATAATAGAAAAAATAATACAAAAACTGAAAAATTAGGACTTACATATGATGATAATACTAATGATATAGTATTAAAAATTGCAAACTTTAATTTTTTTTTATTTTGAAATATTAAAAAAAAATAAACAGATAGAAGGAACAATGTTAAACCTAAAATTCTACTATCTGGCCAAATTGCTAAAGATCTAAAATAAGGAGATATAAAGATCAAACCCACTAAAAAATATATTATTTTATTACTAGTATTAGGAAATTTAAGTTTTAAGCATTTGAAAAATAATAGTGGTAAAAACAAGCAAAATGTAATGTGAAAAAGTCTTATTATCTCATCATTAAAACCTAAATTTTTCAAAAAAGACAAAAAGATTATTAAAATAGGTGAATGTCTTGTTAAATATTTATCGTAATTTAGAATTGTATCATTAAAATTAATCGAAAAAGCCTCTACTATTTTTAGCTGATTATTGTAATCTCTTATTGCACCACCAGAAGAATCTTCATTAAAATAAAATCCTAAATAAACTGAAGATATTAATAGAAATAATACTATTATTTCTGTCCTTAGTTTAAGTCTGTTAAGTTCCATTAATTTTAATAAAAAACCCAATAAATATTAACAATTTAATTACATGTTAACATTTTATACTATAAGTTAAGATAAATTATAGTAATAAATTTTTGAATTCTTGAAGAAACTTAGGTTCATATATTTTGTATGTACGATTAAATCTTAATTAAACTTTTTATGGTCGATCTTTTAATACTTTTAATATTCTATATCTTATTTGTTAGTTCAGTATTTGGATATGGGTTTTTATTTACTAAGGTTTTCAATATTAACACTCAAAATACCAACTATGGCCTTCTTGGTATTTATGGTGTTTATCTAATAATTTTCATTTCTTATCTGACATCTATTTTTTTTGCACATAGTTTTTTACATAACATAATTTTTCATTTTATAGGAATTTTCTTTTTTATTTTTTTAGTCAAAAAAAAATATTTTATGACTTAAAATATTTACACTTTTTTTTATTACTTTTTATTTTCCATATTTTAATATTTAAAAATCATGATGATTTTTCATATTATCATTTTCCGTATACTTATTATCTGACAGAATTTAAAACTCAGCTAGGAGTTGGTATTTTTAATCATGGTTTTAGAACTCCGTCATCAATATTCTATCTAAATTCTATTTTTTATTTACCTTATATAGGTGCATACAGCTTTAATTTTGGTGCAATCATTATTTTTGTTATATCGAATCTATACTTCCTGCATAAAATTCATCTGATACTCAAAAAAAATAAAAATAAAGTAATTTTATATTTTTCTTTATTATCGCTAGGTATAATTAATATTTTTTTTTATAGAATTTCAGAGCATGGAACAGATAGATCCGCACAAATACTAATATTAATACTCATATCTGAATTGATGATATTTATTAACAATGAAAATGGTGCAAACTTTGTTAAGAAAAATTTTGAAAGTTTAGTAGGAATTTTTTGTTTATTGTTTTTAATAATTTCACTAAAAGCATTCTATATACTTTATGTAATCTTACTTATTCCATTAATTTTAAAAATATTTAAAAATCGAAAATTTATTAATATTGAACAATTTAAAAATATTTTTTTATTTTGCATAGTTGGATTTTTCTTTATTTCTTTTATTTTTTTTAGTTATTTTTCAAATACAGGTTGCATAATATATCCTCTTAAAAACTTATGTTTTGAAAATATTATTTGGGCAATTGATGCTCAAGAAGTTGTGAGAATGAATAATTGGTATCAATTATGGTCCAAAGGAGGAGCGTCGCCAAATTTTAGGGTTGATGACCCCGATAAATACATACAAGGATTTAATTGGGTGAATGGATGGTTTGAAAATTATTTTTTTAATAAGGTTTCAGATTTTATTTTAGGTTTATTATTAATGACTGTTATTTTTTTAGGAATATTTTTTGATAGAAGAAAAATATCTAAAGATCATAAAAAAAATTATTTATTTTCAATTATTTTAATGATTTTATTTTTAGAGTGGTTTTATAATCACCCTGCATTGAGATATGGCGGCTACGTAGTAATTTCACTATTACTTTTATTACCTTTAAGTAACTACTTAACAGGTTTTTATACTGACCAAAAAAAATTTAAAAAAAAGGTTATATTTACAATTATACTTATATTTTTTATTTCAATTTCCAGAAATATACATCGAATTCATCATGAATTTAAAAAGTATAATTATAATATAATTAATACAGCATTTTATAGTATTGAAGAACCACATTTGAGAATTAGCGAAAAAATGAATTATCTCATAAATAATAAAAAAAAATGTGATTTAAGTCTTGAATGTATTAATGAAGAGTTCAAAATTGTTGAGAAATATAATCGATATATATTTTATAAGTTAAAATAATAGATATAAAAAAATTGATTTGTATTAATATGGTTTATTGAAATGTTTAATAAAATTTACCTAAATTTCTTATCTATATTCATTAATTTTATTGATAATTCAAATAAAAATAAAATTACATTTTTCTTGAAAAAAAAATTGAAAGATGAATATTTAAATATTATTGATATTGGATCACACAAAGGTGAAACAATAAATCTATTCTTAAAAGAGTTTAATATACAAAAAATTCTAGCTTTTGAACCAAATATTAAATTATATAATTTTTTAATAAAAAAATATAACGATAAAAAAGTAAAATTATTTAACTGTGGGGTTGGATTGAATGAGGAGGACTTAGACTTAAATATAATGATTGATAGTGCATCTTCAACATTTAATTCTATAAATTTAGAGTCCAACTATTATAAAAAAAAAAATAAAATAATTACATTTTTATCCAAAAATAAAAATTTATTAGAAAAAAAACAAAAAATTCCTGTAGTAAGTTTGTCTAAAATTATTCATGAATACAATATTAGCATAATAGATATTTTAAAAATTGACACAGAGGGTTTTGAATTTAACATTTTGAAGGGTATTAAAGAAATAGATTTAAAAAAAATTAGATATATATATTTTGAGCATCATTATGATTTAATGATTAAAAAGGGATATAGTTTTTCTGACATCAATAAATTATTAATCAAAAATAATTTTAAAAAAATATTTAAGATTAGAATGAAATTTAGAAAATCATTTGAATACATTTATGAACAAAAAAGTTAAAAAGCCCAAAGTTAGTATTATTATAGTAAATTATAACAATGCTAGATACTTAGAAAATTGTATTAATTCAGTTATAAATCAATCTTATAAAAATAAAGAAATAATTGTCGTAGATGATAAATCAGAAGATCATTCTATAGATGTTTTAAAAAGATTTAAAAATAAAATTAAAGTTATAAAAAATCAAAGAAAAACTTCCAATGGTAGCTACAATCAAATTAACTCATGCTATAAAGGATTTTTAAAATCAAAAGGAGAATATTTATTTTTTCTAGATAGTGATGACTATTTCCAAAAAAAAAAGATTGAGCTTGTAATTAATGAGTTTATATTAAAAAAAAAATTAGATTTAATTTTTGATCTTCCAATACTTAAATATAAAAATAAAGAAATAAAGAAAAAATTTGTACAAAAAAAATTTATAATTTCAAGCTGGCCAAGATTTTCTCCTCAAAGCTGTATATCTATAAAAAAAAAATTTGCCACAGAGATATTTAAAGTTTTGAAAATAAATAGATTTGAAACTATATGGTTTGATTTTAGACTTGCAGTTTATTATTTTTTACAAAACAAGAATATTCATATTTTAAAAAAGTATTTAACTTATTATCGTCAATTAGATCATTCAGCCTCTAAAAAATATAAATTTTTAAATAAAAACTGGTGGTATAGAAGAAAACAGGCCCATGAATTTGTAAGTTTTATTAATAAAAAATTAAAACAAAAAGATAGTACCAATGTTGATAAAATTTTGACTAAAATAATGAATTCATTCTAGTATGAAAAAAATACTTATAATTGGAAAAAAAAGCTTTTTAGGTTCAAATCTAAAAATTTATTTATCCAAGTTCTATGAAGTTGACTGTTATTCATATGAAAAAATTATATTTAAAAGTAACAGTTTTTTTAATGATTATTCACATATTATAAACACAGCTATACATATAAATTATATAAATAAAAAGTATATTATAAAATATGATTTAGACAGAACTTTTGTTGAAAAATTTAAGAGCATAAATTTTTATTATATTTATTTAAATTCAAGAAAAATCTATTCCCTAAAAGAAAACCTATTTGAAAATTCACCTCTTTTACCATTTGGAAATTATGCAAAAAATAAATTAATTACTGAAAAATTTTTAAAAAAAAAATTTAGAAGCAATTTTATATCGCTAAGAGTATCAAATGTAATTGGAAAAAGAATATTTAAAAATAAAAGAAATAATCACAAATTATTTTTTGATAATTTTTTGCAATATAAGAAAAATAAAAAAAAGATAGTTGTTAAAAATGACTTTAAAGATTTTATAAGCATTAATCAATTTTCAAAAGTCATTAAACAAATAATCAAATATGAAATTAAAGGCATCTACAATGTATCAATTGGAGAAAAAGTTTATATCTCAGAAATTGTTGAATGGCTGGATAAAAATTTTCTTAAAAATGTTAAATTTGTGGACTCCCAAAAAGACTCTTTTACTCTTTCAAATAAAAAATTATTAAAAAAGATTAAAATCAATTTAAGTAAAAATCAACTCAAGTTATTTTGTAAAAAGTTAATTTAATTAGAATTTTTGAAAACATCTTTACGAAATTAATTAAATAGACTAGTAAGTTATTAATGAAAAAAAAAATTGCACTAATATTTGGTATTACCGGCCAGGATGGTTCATACTTAGCTGAATTTCTTTTAAAAAAAAATTATATTGTAAATGGTGTAAAAAGGAGATCTTCCAGCATAAATACCACAAGAGTAGATCATATTTATCAAGATCCTCATGAATCGAACTATAAGTTTAGATTGCACTATGGTGATATTACAGATTCGTCATCTGTTTCTACTTTAATTAAGCAAACAAAACCTGATGAAATTTATAACCTTGCTGCCCAATCACATGTGGCCGTATCATTTGAAGTACCTGAGTATACAGCAAATGCTGATGCTCTAGGAGCGCTAAGAATTTTAGAAGCGATAAAATTTCATAAACTAGAAAAAAAAACAAAGTTTTATCAAGCGGGTACCTCAGAAATGTTTGGCAAGGTCCAAAAAATACCTCAAAATGAAAAAACTAACTTTTATCCATTAAGTCCATATGGTGTGGCAAAACTATATGCTCACTGGATAACAAAAAATTATAGAGAAGCTTACAAAATTTTCGCTTGTAATGGGATACTCTTTAACCATGAAAGTCCTCGAAGAGGAGAGACATTTGTAACAAAAAAGATTATTTCAGCGATGTGTAAAATAAAAGAAGGAAAACAAAAAAAACTTTTTTTAGGTAATTTAAATGCCAAGAGAGACTGGGGTCATGCTAGAGATTATTGTTCAGCAATGTGGAAAATACTACAACAAAAAGAACCTGAGGATTATGTGATAGCAACTGGAATACAATACTCAATAAAACAATTTGTCAATCTTACAGCGAAAAAATTGAAAATGAAAATAGTTTGGAAGGGAAAAGGAATCAAAGAAAAGGGCTTCGACGAGAATGGAAAAGCAATTATTGAATGTGACAAAAATTATTTACGACCACTCGATGTAAATACTCTTTTAGGTGATGCATCAAAAGCTAGAAAAAAACTTAAATGGAAACCAAAAGAAGATATAAATTCTTTAATTGATGAAATGATTCAATCAGAATATCAATCATTTAATTTATAATGAAATTGTCAAAAAAAAAAAAAATTTTTATAGCAGGACATAAAGGAATGGTTGGATCTGCTATTTTAAGGTGTTTGAAAAATAAAGGGTATAAAAATATAATTACTGTAAGTAAAAAAAAATTAAATTTTTTAGATCAAAAAAAAACTGAAAAATTTTTACTTAAAAGTAAACCAGATTTTGTCATAATTGCTGCAGCTAGGGTAGGAGGGATATTGGCAAATCAAAACTATAAAGCTAATTTTATTTATGAAAATTTAATGATCCAAACAAATATTATTCACTCATCCTATAAAGCTGGCGTAAAAAAATTAATTTTCTTAGGATCAAGCTGTATTTATCCTAAGTTTGCAAAGCAGCCTATAAAAGAAAGCTATATATTGTCTGGTAGTTTAGAGCCAACAAACGACGCTTATTCGATTGCCAAAATAGCGGGTGTAAAAATGTGTGAGGCTTACAACAAGCAATATGGCCTAAATTATATTTGTTTAATGCCAACAAATATGTACGGACCAAATGATAATTATGATAATTCAAACTCTCATTTTTTTCCAGCCTTAATAAAAAAGATTTATATGGCAAAAAAAAATAATAAAAAGGAAATTATTCTTTGGGGAAATGGAAAAGCAAAAAGAGAATTGATGTACGTTGATGATATTGCTGAAGCTTGTGAATTTTTTTTAAAAAAAAGAACTAATTCTTCTTTAATAAATATTGGCTCAGGTAAAGAAAAAACAATCAAAAATTATGCAACATTTATAATGAAGAAGTTAGGTTTTAAAATTAAAATAAGGTATGATAAAAAAAAACCAAACGGGACACCAAGAAAAAAAGTTGATTGTTCGTTAGCCAAAAGTTATGGATGGATTTCAAAATTTGATTTAGAAAAGGGATTTGAAATTACATTTAAAGACTTTTTAAGTCAGCATTTAAATTAATGAAAGATATATTAATTATTACAGGTGGATGTGGCTTTGTTGGAGCTAATCTTATCCAATATTTACTTAATAAAACCAAATATAAAATTATAAGTTTAGATGATTATTCCTCTGGAACAAAAAAAAATCAAATACGAAATAAAAGAGTTCAATATTTAAATGGACATACCAAAGATGTCGGAAAGATACTTAAGAGTAAGATAAAAAGAATAAATTCATTATTTCATTTTGGAGAATTTGCAAGAATATATCAAAGTTTTTTACAGATGGATAAATGTATTCAATCAAATACTATAGGTACAAATGCAATTTTTAATTTTTGTTTAAAAAATAAAATCAAATTAATTTATTCTGCAACTTCAGCATCTTTGGGAAATAAAGGAAAAGATAAAGATTTATCTCCTTATGCTTTTACAAAAGCAAAAAATTTAGAACTCTTAGAAAATTTAAAAAAATGGTTTAATTTTAAGTATGAAGTAATCTTTTTTTATAATGTTTACGGACCAAGACAAATTTGCAAAGGTAACATGGCAACAGTAGTAGGTATTTTTGAAGAACATTATCTAAATAAAAAACCATTACCAGTTGTAAAACCAGGCACTCAATCAAGAAGATTTACACATATTCAAGATACAGTAGAAATTTGTTATAAAGCGTGGAAAAAGAATAAATGTCGATTTTATAGTATTTCTAATAAAAAAAGTTATTCAATTTTAGAAGTAGCAAAATTATTTAAGTCAAAAATAAAATTATTACCCCATAGAAAAGGTGAAAGATTTGCGTCAGCTTTAACAAATTTGAGTTTATCAAATAAGGTTTATAGAAATTATGGCAAAAAAAAATTGGCTGATTACATTAAAGATTTTAAAAAAAAACACCCAAAATAACATAAATTATCATTTAAAAGTTTGTTTACATTAATGAATAATTGGATATAAATCTTTCGCCGGTGATTATTGCGAAAGGGCTATACCCGATCCCATTCCGAACTCGGAAGTCAAGCCTTTCTGCGCCG
>MDTB01049550.1_pt1 | contig 34939 bp, 38 predicted proteins | sample 811161 | NCBI WGS metagenome assembly MDTB01 (sample SAMN05326650, study PRJNA326480) | marine metagenome | isolation source: seawater | place: Mediterranean Sea | collected 2009 | reverse complement strand
CTCAACTTTTGATTTTGGATCAACAATTTTTCCGTTTTCTCTAAGCTCAAAATATAACTGACTTTTTTGATTTGATGATATTTTTGCAATAGGTTCACCCACTAAAACCTTGTTTCCAGTTGATATTAATAGATTTCTCATTCCAATTAATACTGAGGTGAAGCCTTTATCGTCTTTAATCATAACTAAATTACCAAAACTTCTAAATTTATTTGCATAAACTACAGTTCCATTCATAGGTGCTGTAACAAATGCATCTTCTCTTACTTTAAAAACAAGACCATTTTTTAATTTATGTACGTCTTTTCCTTCTCCAAAATCTGAAATTATTTCACCGAGAACTGGCATTTTAATTTTTGATCTTATCTTGGAAATTATTTTTCTCTTAGTTTCGGTAGCATTCACTAAATCGTTGAGATTTTTTGCTTTAGCCCTTAACTTTTTAGCTTCTTTTTTCAACTTTGTATCAGACTTAACTTTTTTTTGAAGTTGTGCCACTTGTTTGATTTTTGTTTCAAGTTTTAATAATTTATTTCTAAGTAATTTTTTTTTTTTTTTATAATTCTCCAATTCAAATACCAACTTGTTATCTATTTCTTTTAAATTCTCCAAATTTATAAAATATTCACTAATCCCTGTTTTAACCTGTTTTAAAAAATATTCTCTCAAAATTTGTTTTGTTAATAGATCTTGAGAAGAATCATTAAGGTTTTTAATAATTCTTGTAAATTGATTGGTATAGAATTTGTCCTGTAAAAGAAAGATTATTCTTCTTCCCAATAAATCTCTGTCTTTTATGTATTTTTTAAAAATTACTTTTTTTTGTGTATTTTTGTCAATATCTGTTTTGATCTTTTTTAATTCTTGATTGTTTTTAAGTATCTCATTGTGTATCTGAACTGTTTGTTTTTTCATATTATTTAATCTAAATTGAAGTTTAGAATCTTTCGCTAGAGAAGCTGAAAAAAATAAGGTTAAAATAAAAATTCTTAAAATCATTTTATCAATGAAGAACCGTTCATCTCAATCGGTACAGTAATATTTAAAATATTAAGAATTGTTGGTGCAATATCTGCTAATTTCCCAGATTTTTTAATATATTTACAATTTTGGCAAATTATAAAAGGAACTGGATTAATAGAATGGGTTGTACAAATCAATTTTTTTTTTTTATCAAACATTTTGTCAGCATTTCCATGATCTGATGTAAGGATAAGAATATAATCGTTTTTTTCACAATACTCATAAATATCTCCAATACACTTATCAACTGTCTCGACTGCCTTAATTGTTGCATTTAAATTTCCGGTATGACCAACCATATCTGGATTAGCAAAATTTACGACCATGAGGTCAAATTTTTTCTTACATAAATTTTTTACAACATGATCTCTAACCTCATAAGCAGACATTTCTGGTTTTTTATCATATGTTCGAACTCTTGGTGATGGAACCAGAATTCTCTCTTCCCCCCTAAACTTATCTTCAACACCTCCATTTAAAAAATACGTGACATGTGCATATTTTTCGGTTTCTGCAATTCTCAGTTGAGAAAGATTGTTTGCAGAAATCACCTCTCCCATTGTGTTTTTAATTTCAACATTTTCAAAAACTGGTTTGATTTTTTTTCTAAGTCTTTTTGAGTACTCAACCATACTTATTGATTGAGAAAAATTTGGTTTATTTTTCCTTTCAAAATGCTCAAAATCTTTATCAAAAATAGCAGATAATATCTCTCTCACTCTGTCAGCCCTATAATTTGTAATAAAAAAGCTATCCCCTTCTCTTACTCCATTAAATCCCTCGAAGTTTCTTGGCTCAAAGAACTCATCGGTTATGTGTTTAGAATAACTATCTCTTATGGCATCTAAATGGTCCTTACTCCTTAAAGCATTTCCTTCAATTATAGCTTCATACGCTTTTTTAATTCTATCCCATCTATTGTCTCTATCCATTGCAAAGAAACGCCCTGTTATGCTTGCAATTTTTATATTTTTTCTTTTACCTATCTTATTTAAAAGCAACTGTATACTTTCAATCCCACTTAACGGAGAACTATCTCGTCCGTCTAGAATACAGTGAATAAAAATTTGAGGTGCTTTTTCATTTAAAATTTCAATCAGATTAAATAGGTGATCCTGGTGTCCGTGAACACCTCCATCAGAAATAAGTCCCAAAACATGTATTCTTTTACAATTATTAATTAAATCATTAATTATTTTTTTTTTCTTAATTTTCTCACTTTCAAATGACTCTGTAATACGCATTATATCTTGCAAAATAATTCTTCCTGCCCCGATATTTGTATGCCCAACTTCAGAATTACCAAACTGACCCTTGGGTAGGCCAACACTATTTTCAGAAGCCTTTAGTTTTACAGATCCAAATTTCTTGTTAAGCCTATTGAAATTTTTTGTTTTTGCCGAAAAAACTGCATTTGTTGGATCACTTTCTCCCAAACCCCATCCATCTAGAATACACAACAAAACTCTTTTTGACATGACCTTTTTACTTATGATATTGTGAATTTTTTATTATCTCAAAAGATCTATAAATTTGTTCAATAAGCATTACTCTTACAAGAAGATGAGGCCACGTCTGATTTCCAAAAGCAATATTTCTAAAAGAGCTTTTAAAGTAATCATCTAAACCTTCTTCACTTCCAATAATGAAGCTGATTCTTTTGCATCCATCGTCTAACTTATTCTTAATTATTCTAGAAAGTTTCAAACTTGTTATATCCTCTCCACCTCTGTCAAGCGTTAAAATAAAATCTTCATCTTTAATATATTTTAATATTTCGAACTTTTCCAAACTCTTTTTATCTTTGTATTTATGTGTTTTTAACTCTACCAAACACGTTTTTACACTTATCCTTCTTCTGTAGTACTCGAAGATACTTTTATATTGTTGGTTAAGTTTAAATTTTCCAAGAGATAAGATATTAATAATCATTTCTAACCAAATCCAACTTTTTCATCTTCCAGGTCGTTATTTTTCCAAATTTTTTCTATTGAATAATATTTTCTTGTTTCTGGTTTAAAAACATTAAGGATGATATCCCCAAAATCAACAATTAACCAATCTGTTGATTTTAGTCCTTCCGTGGAAAGTATTTTTTTTTTATTAGTTTTCGCTATATTACTTACGATTGAATTTATATGTCTAGCAGATGTTCCACTTGCAATTATAATATAATCACCTAATGCACTTCTATTTTTTATATTAATAACTTCAACATCTACAGCCTTTAGATTTTCAAGATCTTTTAAAATCTTACTCAAAAGCTTTTTTACTTCAGAATTAATTTTCATTCTTGGCTTCTTATGTTTGATGAGGATTGATGGTTCTTTAAACCTCTTACGAATGTCCACTCTGGAGATTTAGAGAATGTAAATCTTCTCGAAAAATTATTTTTAATTCTTGCCTTCCTAAAATAAAAAAGTGCCTTACTTTTCGTTATATTGAAAGAGTAAGATGGACGATCAAAAATTGCAATGGGAATGTTATAAAAAATTTCTTTCCATTTTTTCCATAAATGAAGCTTTTCTATGTTATCCGTTCCCATTAACCATACAAAATCATAATTTTTGAATTTTTTTTTTTAAAAATAGAATTAAATCAATTGTATAAATGTTTTTACCCTCTTCCATTTCAATAACTTTTATTTGTCTGGACTCTAGAAATTCTTTAACTCTTGATAATCTATCCGAATAGTTACTGCTATCAAATTTTAGAGGATTTCTATAAGTTACAATCCACCAGACCTCTTTTAAATTTAATTTTAATATTGCATATTTACTGATAAATTTATGCCCATCATGGGGGGGGTCAAATGTGCCGCCAAGTATCCCAATAAATTTTTTTTTCGATTTATTCAAATTACGGTCTAACTTGCCCTTTCCCTCTTACTTTGTACTTAAAGCTTGTTAATTGAGCAACCCCTACTGGGCCTCTTGCGTGAACTTTTGAGGTAGAAATACCTATTTCCGCACCCATTCCAAATTCTCCTCCATCGGCAAACTGAGTTGATGTATTGTGCATAACTATGCCACTATCAATATTATCTAAAAAATATTCAGCAGTCTTTTTATCTTCGGAAATAATGGCATCTGTATGTCCAGATCCGAACTTGTTTATATGATCAACTGCTTCCGAGACTCCTTTATTAATAGTTTTAATTGAAACAATTTTGTCAAGATATTCTGTTTTCCAATCTAAGTCATTCGCTTCATTAATAAATGAAAATAATTTTTTTACTTTTGCATCTCCTCTTATTTCACAACCTAATTCTTTTAAACTTTTAATTAATCTTGGAAGGTGAGAATCTATCACTTCCTCATCACAGAGGATTGTTTCTGTCGCACCACAAATGCCCGGTCTTCGCATTTTAGCATTTACTGACACTTTTTCACATATTTCGGGATCTGAGGATTTATGAATGTAGGTGTGACAAATTCCATCAAGATGCTTTATAACATGAACTCTACTTTCATTACTAACTCGCTCAATCAATGATCTTCCGCCTCTTGGAATTATGACATCAACATACTGGTCCATCTTTAAAAGAAAACCAACTGCAGCTCTATTTATTGTAGGAATATTTTGAAGAGTACCTTCTGGCAATCCGTGCTTTGCCATTGATTCATTAATAACCTCTACGATTTTATTTGACGAGTTAAAACTTTCGCTTCCACCTCTTAATATAAGAGTATTTCCAGATTTCAAACATAGTCCGGCCGCGTCAGCTGCCACATTTGGTCTGGATTCATAAATAACGCCTATTACTCCCAAAGGGATTGAAACTTTCTGAATTTTCAATCCATTTGGTCTTTCCCAATCATTTAATATTTTCCCGATAGGATCTTCTAATTCTGCAATCTCAATTAAACCATTACAAATGTTATCGACTCTCTTTGAATCTAACATCAGTCTGTCAAGGAGTGCTGAATTTAATACATTTTTATTTTGGTCAATATCCATCGAATTATTTTGGATTATTAAATCTTTATTTTTTCTTATATTGTCAGCAGCATCAAAGAGGACGTCATTTTTTTTTTTTGTTGAAAGTAACGACACTTTTGAAGAAGCCGACTTTGCTTTGCTGCAAATCTTTAAAACTTCTTGTTCGATTTCTTTTATATTAATCATTTAAAATTAAGTAGTCTCTGTGAATTATTTCTTCTCTACCGTCATAACCTAAAATATTTTTAATTTCAGTAGATCTCAAACCTTTAATTAATTTTATCTCGTCAGAATCATAATAACTGACTCCTTTTCCAATAGCTTTTCCTTCAAAACTTTTTACATTTATTATATCACCTTTGCAAAATTTTCCAGAGATTTTTTGAACTCCACTTGGAAGAATACTTGCTCCTCTATTAATTGCATGAACAGCCCCATGATCCAAATAAAGATCTCCCATAACATTAATTGTACTTGCCAACCATTTTTTAAATCCATTTCCTCCATGAAAATTAGAATGAAATTTAGTCCCTTTTCCTTTTTTTAAGAAACTCTTTATGGGGTTTTTTTTGTCACCTTTGCATATAACGGTACAACAACCAAAGCTTGAAGCAATTTGAGCGGCTTCAATTTTGGTCAACATACCTCCGGAACCATATGAATTTGTTTCAGGGCTGGCCATCTTAAATATCTTTTCATCTATTTCTTTAACTTCTTTTACTAACTTCGCTTCTTTAATTTTTTTTGGATTATTGGTGAACAAACCGTCAACGTCACTTAAAAGTATTAAATAATTAGCATCGATTATTTGTGACACTCTTGCTGCCAGTCTATCATTATCGCCGAATTTCAACTCATCGGTAGCTACAGAATCATTTTCATTAATTATTGGAATTGTTTTATTTTTTAATAATCCAGAAATAGTCTCCCTAGAATTTAGACTATTTCTTCTATCCTCTGTATCGGTGTAAGTAATTAAAATTTGTGCTACTTTAAGTTTTTTTTTTTCAAATATTTTTTTAAAATTATTCATCAAGATAACTTGCCCGCATGCTGCACATACTTGTTTTTCATGAATTTTAAGCTTTTTTTTTTCAATTTTTAAATATTTTTGACCTAATGAAACTGCTCCAGATGCTACAACTATTATTTCTATTTTTTTCTTATTAAGAAAAATTATATCTTCAGCTAAAGATTCAAGCCATATTGAATTAAACTTATTTTTAAAAATTAACAGCGATGATCCGATTTTAATTACTATTCTTTTTGATTTTTCAATAGATTTCATTTTTACTTAACTGATTCATATAAATATGATTTTAATTCATTTAATCCAAAATGTGAGTGACATGATATTGCGAAGATTTTAGATTGAGTCAATTTTTTTAGCAATCTAATTATTCTATTAATTTTATGAGGCTCTACTAAATCACATTTACTTAACAATATTACCTCTTTTTTATTCTTACCTATCTCATTATAAGACTTAAGTTCTTTTCTGATTGTTTCATATCCCAAAGTTAATTCATCAATGTTTCTTGATATATCACAAACATGGAAAATTGTTTTGCATCTTTCTACATGAGCTAGAAATTTTAGTCCTAAACCAATACCCTCTGATGCACCCTTTATTAATCCAGGAAGATCAGCAATTATAAGATCTACGTCACCTTTTCTAAATAAACCTAGCTGAGGTTTAAGTGTAGTAAAAGGATAATCACCAACTTTAGGATTTGCATTGGATAGTTGCCTTAAAAGAGTTGATTTTCCAGCATTTGGAAGTCCAACTAAGCCAATATCTGCAAACAACTTTAATCTCAACCAAATACATAGATCTTGGCCTTTTGTGCCTTTATCTGATTTTCTCGGTGCTTGATTGGTAGAAGATTTAAACCTTGAATTTCCTCTTCCTCCAATTCCACCTTTTAGAAAAACATATGATTCCAATTCTTTAGAGAAGTCTTTTATAACTGATTTTTTATCTTCAGACAAAATTATCGTTCCTACAGGAACTTCAATTACTAAACTCTCTCCATCTGCGCCGGTTTTTTTTTTTCCTGAACCATCTTTTCCCCTTGAAGCCTTAAAGTGCTGTTTATAGCGAAAATCAATAAGAGTATTGAGATTTGAAACGGCTTTAAAGATAATGTTTCCACCAGCACCTCCATCTCCACCGTCTGGACCACCGAATTCAATATACTTTTCTCGTCGAAAACTTACACAACCAGATCCACCGTCACCTGCCTTTAGGAAGATTTTGGCTTCATCAAGAAATTTCATTCTAATTAAAAGGTTTTATTTTTTAATATCAACGTTAACGTATGATTTGCTTTTAGCCTTTTTTTCAAAAGACACTATTCCTTCTTTGAGGGCAAAAATTGTATGATCTTTTCCTAAAGAAACATTTTTACCAGGATGAAACTTCGTTCCTCTTTGTCTTACAATAATATTACCCGGCAGAACACTTTCTCCACCAAATTTTTTTAAACCAAGTCTTCTCCCAGCACTGTCTCTTCCGTTTCTAGTACTACCACCAGCTTTTTTATGAGCCATTTGAATCTCCTTTTGAAATCATTTTATCTTCAGTTTTTAAGTTTGGAGAGGAACTTTTATTTTTAGAAATATTTGTCAATTTTACTTCTTCAATTTTTATTAATGTTAAATCTTGTCTGTGTCCAATTTTTCTTCTGTAATTATGTCTTCTTTTTTTTTTAAAAACTATAATCTTTTTATCTCTAATTTGATCTATAACTTTAGCTTTTAAATTCACACCTTTTACTAAAGGTGAACCTATCAAAGACTCTCCTTTATCGTTTTTAAAGAAGACAATTTGTTCAAAGATTAAAACATCATTTTTTTTTAAGTTGCTAATTCTGGGTATCTTTAAAAAGTCACCGACGTTTACTTTGTATTGCTTATCTCTGTCCTGAAAAATTATTGTCATGATATTTTATAAATTGCTTAACGATTTATACATCTTACCCAGCAATTATCAAGAAAATTTTGTCAATTCATTAATTTTAAATAATTTTAATTTAATATTTAGCGTTATTGTGTTATTTAGGTTCAATAAATCAAAATAACCATGTCAGATATAGTAATCACAACAGCGAAAAGACTACCAATTGGCAAATTCATGGGTAGTTTGTCAAGCTTTTCTGCGCCAGAATTAGGTAGTGCTGTTATAGATTCTATAATTTCCGAATCAAATATTTCAAAGAAATTAATTGATGATGTTATAATGGGACAAGTACTAACTGGCGGTTCAGGTCAAAACCCAGCCAGACAAGCTTCAATGTTATCAAACTTGCCTGAAGAAACTAGTGCATTAACAGTAAATCAGGTATGTGGTTCAGGTTTAAGATCTGTAGCAATTGGCTTTCAATCAATTGCTTGTGGTCAAAGTGAAATTGTAATTGCAGGTGGTCAGGAAAGTATGACCAACGCTCATCACACTATTAATATAAGAAACGGTATAAAAATGGGTAATGGTGAAATAAAAGATAGTATGATAATTGACGGATTATGGTGCGCAATGAATAATTTCCATATGGGAACAACAGCAGAAAATATCGCAAAAAAATTTGAAATAACAAAAAAGGAGCAAGATGAATTTGCTACAGAATCTCAAAATAAAGCTGAATTTGCTCAAAAAAATGATCATTTTAAAGCTGAAACCTCCTCTATAGTAGTCAAAATTAAAAGAGATGAATTAATTTTTAATAATGACGAGTTTCCAAGACACGGAACTACTTTTGAAAAAGTAAACTCACTAAAACCTGTCTTTGAAAAAGATGGTTCGGTCTCTGCTGGAAATGCCTCAGGTTTAAATGATGGAGCTGCTGCCGTATTAATTATGAGAGATGATAAAGCTAGAGAGTTAGGGCTAACTCCTTTAGTCAGATTAACTTCTTTTGCAACCGTTGGGGTTGATCCATCAATTATGGGGATAGGGCCGGTCCCAGCTGTTAAAAAAGCCCTTGAAAGTGCTGGATGGAAAATTAACGAACTTGATTTAATTGAAGCAAACGAAGCATTTGCAGCTCAATCTTTGGCAGTCTCTAAAGAATTACAATGGGATATGAAGAAAGTAAATGTAAATGGAGGCGCCATTGCTCTTGGACATCCGATTGGAGCGTCAGGCACAAGAATTTTGGTAACACTTATTCATGAAATGATCAGACAAGAAAAAAAGAAAGGTATTGCAACACTATGTATTGGTGGAGGACAGGGAATTGCAATGTGTATAGAAAGATAAAATGAGTAAATTTGCAATTGTAACCGGAGGCACAAGAGGCATAGGTGCTTCAATTTCAAAAAAATTAAAATCGTCTAATATTAAAGTACTTGCAAACTATGCTAGTAATGATGAGGCGGCAAAAAAATTTTCAGAAGAAAATGATATTGAGGTTATGAAGTGGGACGTGAGTGACTTTGATGAATGTAAAACATCTATCGATCTTATTTATCAAAAAAACCAAACAATTGATATTCTAGTAAATAATGCTGGCATCACCCGCGACGCACCTCTTCATAAAATGAGTCTTGAAAACTGGAAAAAAGTAATTGATGTAAATTTAAATTCGATTTTTAATATGACCTCACTTGTGATTAATAAAATGCGTGAAAATTCATTTGGAAGATTAATTCATATTTCATCGGTAAATGGTCAAAAAGGACAATTTGGTCAAACAAACTATGCGTCAACAAAATCCGCTTTAATCGGATTTTCAAAATCTCTTGCTCTTGAAAGTGCTATTAAAGGAATAACTTCTAACGTAATTTGTCCTGGATACATTAATACAGAAATGGTTGCTGCAATAAGAGAAGATATTTTGAAATCAATAATCGATACAATTCCAAATAAAAGATTAGGAGAAGCTGACGAAGTTGCCGAAATGGTAGATTATTTGGTTTCTGAAAAAGCAAGCTATATAAATGGTTCCACTCTTTCGATAAATGGAGGTTTATGGATGGACTAGAAGTTATCTTTCATAGTCCTTATTTTTGTAAAACACTCTAAATTTGATTCATTATTTACCCCAATCATTTTTAAATATTCTTGGTTATCAAAATTTAAGAAAGGATTAAATTTCTTTTCCTCACCAAGCCTTGCAGGTATTGTTGCGTTTTTTTTATCTCTCTGTTCTTCTATTTCAATTACTCTTTCTTCTAAAGCTTTGTCAGATGGATTTAAATGGAAAGCAAATTTCGCATTCGACAAGGTGTATTCGTGACCACAGTATATCAACGTATCATCTGGCAATGATCTTATTTTTAGAATAGATTCCATCATTTGTTGATAGGAGCCCTCAAATATCCTTCCGCATCCAAGAGAAAAGAGAGTATCACCACAAAACAAAGAATTATCTTCTTTAAAATAATAAGAGACATGGCCTATTGTATGACCTGATGTTTCTATTACTTTAAACTCTGAATTACCTATTTTAAAAAACTCGTTGTCTTTAAGTGTGATATCTATTCCAGGTATTCTATTTTTATCGGAAAATGAACCTATTATCTTGCAATTATACTCTTCTTTAAGTTGCATGTTTCCACCAACATGGTCATGATGATGATGAGTATTCATTATAAAATTTAAATTAATTTTTAAATTCTTTAATATTTTTAATATTTCTTTTGAATCTGCAGGATCAACACAGACCGTTATTCGTGTTTCTTGATCAATTAAAAGATATGAATAATTATCTGATAACATAGGTATTTGCTTGATTTCTATCATAGTGTTCAATATAGACTTATTTTTTTGATACACAAAATAAAACTTGATAAGCAAAAAGATTCGAAAGCAAATTATTTTTTATTTCGTTACCTTTTTCATTTAAACAAATAAATTTTTCTATTTTGATCCCATTTGACGAACAATAATGACTAAAGTCTTTACATGAACACAGATGAATATTTGGCGTATCATACCAGCTATAAGGAAGAATTTTATTTCTTGGCATTAAACCTGTAAACAAAAAATCTCTTCTAATTTTCCAATAACCAAAGTTAGGAAATGAAATAATAGCTCTCTGACCAATTCTAATTAAATTTTTAATTACTGCATTTGGAAAAATCATTGCCTGGATTGTTTGACTTAATATAACAGTGGAAAAAGCATCACTAGGATAATCATCTAAATCATAATTTGCATCTCCCTGAATAACTGATAGACCTTTTTTAACACATTGGTTAACACCTGATTGACTTATTTCTATGCCTCTGCATTCTGACTTTTTTATTTTTAAAAGATAAGAAAGAAGATTTCCATTTCCACAACCAACATCTAATATCTTTTCGTTATTTGAAATTAATTTGGATATTACAAATAAGTCATTTCTTAAACTTTTTTTCATATTCTCAGTTGAAATAATTGTCCTTCAATAAACCCCTTAAGCGTTGAATGAAACTCTGGTTCATCCAACAAGAACGCATCATGACCTTTATCAGTTTTTATCTCCACAAAACTTACCATCGAATTTGAACTATTTAAAGATTTGATAATAGTTTTTGTTTCGGAAGTAGGAAACAACCAGTCTGATGTAAATGTAAAAAAACAAAACTTCACGTTTGTATTTTTAAAAACTTTAGGAAGACCACCTTTTTTAATTGATAGGTCAAAGTAATCCATTGCTTTTGTGATATACAGATAACTATTAGCATCAAATCTTTCTACGAAAGAAGTTCCTTGATGTTTAAGATAACTTTCAATCTGAAAATCAGTATCAAATCTAAAAGAAAAAAAATCACTATTTTGAAGATTCCTTCCAAACTTTCTTTGTAATGCTGTTTCAGATAAGTAAGTAATGTGAGCAATCATTCTTGCTACTGAAAGTCCACCTTTGGGACTTAACTTTTTTTTATAATAATTTCCTTTACACCAATTTGGATCAGCCATAATGGCTTGTCTTCCTATCTCATGAAATGCAATATTTTGAGCTGAATGCCTATATGAAGTTGCAATTGGAATAGCTGCATTAATTTTGTTACTAAACTTTGTTGCCCATTCTAAAGTTTGCATCCCACCCATTGATCCACCTATAACTGCAAATAATTTTTTGATACCCAGCTCTGATATCAGTTTTTCCTGAACTTTAACCATATCACTTATTGTAATAACTGGAAATTTAAGTCCATATTGAATCTTTGTTTTTGGATTAATTGACGATGGTCCCGTACTTCCCATACAACCTCCAAGAACATTACTACAAATTACATAGAATAAATCAGTATCAATAATCTTTCCAGGACCAATAAGGATATTCCACCATCCTTTTTTTCTAGTTTGAGGGTTTGTCCCAGAACAAAATTGATCGCCAGATAGAGCATGACAAACCAAAATTGCATTTGATTTATATTTATTTAATTTTCCATATGTTTTGAAAGCAACTTCACATGAATCAATTAATTTTCCTGAATCCAACCTTATTGACTCTCTAAGATTTAATTTTTCTTTTTCTAATGATGATCTCATCTACTTTTTATTTAAATTTATTTGACTTCAAACGCATCATAACTATGTTGATTAAGGAGTCAAAATAATTTTATTTTGAAGATATCAATTTATGAAAAAGTTTAATTTTGAAGATCTTATAAAACCTTCAGCAAAAGAAATCCAAAAATATATTCCCGGTGAATCAAATTTCGATGGGGATAAAAATATAATTAAATTATCCTCTAATGAGTCACCATTTAATTTGCCAAAAAGTATCTTTAATATAACAAAAGATTTAATTTTTCATTCTAATCAATATCCTGATGGAGACTCCTCTCACTTGAAAAAAGAAATTGCCAAAGCATTTAATTTAAAATCTAAAAATATTATATGTGGAAACGGATCTGACGACATTTTATCAATAATCGCGCAAACATTTTTAAAAGAGAATGACGAAGTAATTTGCAGCGAATATGGTTTCACTTATTATCCAATAATTGCAAGAGCTGCAGGGTGCAAAGTTGTAATTTCTAAATCTGAGAACTTAGGAGTGTCTTGTAATAATATTATTAAGAATATCACCAAAAAAACTAAAATAATTTTTTTTGCTAATCCTAATAATCCGACTGGTACTATTATTTTTAAAAACGAACTTTATGAATTTCTAAAGAGGGTTCCTAAAAATATTATTGTGGTTTTGGACGGAGCGTATTCAGAGTTTATAGTTGATGAAAAATACAGTGACGGAATTAATTTTGTAAATAAATTTAAGAATTTAATTGTTACTAGAACCTTCTCTAAAATATTCGCCTTAGCGGGACTAAGATTAGGATGGGGATATGCCGATTCTAAAATAATTGAACTTCTCGAAAGAATTAGAGGACCTTTTAATGTAAATATATTCGCTCAGAAAGTTGGAAGTCTAATTTTAAATGAAAAAAAGTTTTTAGATAAATCAATCAAACATAATGATAAGTGGAAAAAAACTCTTCCAAAGATTATAAACTCATTAGGCTTAGAGTCTTATAAAACCTTTGCTAACTTTATTTTAGTTAAAGTAGATAAAAAAAAATATTCAAAAAAAGGAATATTAAGTTATTTAAGAAAAAAAAAAATAATTGTCAGAAATTTAGATAATTATGGATTAAATGAATTTTTCAGGGTTTCTATTGGATCATCGGACAATTTAGAAAAATTCTTAGAAGAACTTAAAAAATCACTGAATCACAAGCAATGTTTGAAGAAATAACAATAGTTGGTCCTGGATTAATAGGAGCATCACTTGGTTTAGCAATAAAGTCAAAAAAATTGTGTAAAAGAATTGTTGGGATAGATGTGTCTCAAAAAAATCTTAAAGATGCTTTAGCTATTAAGGCCGTTGACGAAATTAGAAAAACAATTGATAAAAGAATACAGAACAGTGAGATAATTTTTGTATGTACACCAGTGGGAAGCATTAACAATATAATATCTAAAATTTCAAAATATTCAAAAAAAGATCAAATAATATCTGATGTAGGTTCCGTCAAAAATATTTTTCAAAAAAATTTATTAAATCTCAACAATATAAAATTTAATTTGGTTCCAGGTCATCCTATAGCTGGCACTGAACACTCTGGAGCAATCAACTCATTTTCCCATATATTTAAAAATAAGTGGTGTATACTAACACCTATTAATAGGAATGAAAAATCAATTGCTATCATTTCTGATATATGGAAAAAAATTGGTATGCGTGTTTCACTGATGGAGATAGAAGAGCATGACAAAATAATGTCTATAACATCACATTTGCCTCATTTAATCGCCTTTACCATTGTAGGAACTGCTTTTAATCTAGACATAAAAAAGAAGAATGAACTTATAAATTTTTCAGCAGGGGGATTTAAAGATTTCACACGCATTGGTTCGTCTGATCCTAAGATGTGGACTGATATCTTTATCAAAAATAAAGATTTTTTAATTGATACTCTCGACTTATTTTTGAAAGATATAAAATCACTCAGAGAATTTATAAGAGAAAACGATCAAAACAATATATTTAATTTATTGAAAAGAACAAAGAAAATTAGAAGGAGTATTCTTAAAAAAGAAATATAATTATTATTTATAATAATAATTCTCTAGTTTTCTTATCAATTTATTTTTATTTATCTCATTTTTAATGATTGGAAAAATTGTGATCTTCACAAGTCCGCTTTTATTTAAAAATTTTTTGTTTAGCCAATATTTTCCCGAATTTAATTTTATTGGCAAAATTGGGATTTTCAGAAATTTATGAATAGCAAACACTCCAGTATTTAATTTAGATTTTGTTCCAGGTTTAATTCTAGTCCCTTCAGGAAAAATAATGAAAATATTTTTATTTTGAGATATTAACTTTTTAGTTGATCTTAAAATAACTTTAATTGAATCAAAATTTTTTTCTCTTTTTATGTAAATAAAACCAAGTTTTTTGAAATATTGAGAAAAAATTGGTATTTTCTTTAATTCATCTTTGAGAATAAATACACAGCCTGGGAACAAAGAAACAAAAAAGAAAGTTTCCCAAGCAGATTGATGATTACTTGCCACAAGAAAAGGACCTTTGACAGGAATGTTTTTACGACCGATTATTTTAAAATCAATACCCAAAATAAATCTAGCTAATTTAATAACAGAAGTCGTCCAGAGATTTGATAGATAAACTACAAAATTATTACTAAACCACTTCACTGGAGAAAAGAAAACAAAAAAACAGATTGTTCCAAAATAGAACAATATATAGAACAACATACTTTTAAAGAAATTCATCAAACTACAAATATTGTATAAATAACTTTGAAATATTCTAAGGCAAGTAACTTCAAATGGAATAAAAGTTCATTATTTAATTTTATCTCATAGTCTGCAGGAAAAAGTTTTATTTCTTTATTTTTTATAATAGTATTAAAAATCAAATAGCTTCTTGGTAAATGATAATATGAACTTACTAAAATAATATTTTCAATTTCTGAGAAGTCTTTTAGCCATTTCTTGACCTCATAGGCATTTTCAATTGTATTCTTTGCATTATTGTCAAAAAAAACACAACAATCTTCATGCTCTAATTGTTTATTAATTACATCTTTTATTTTTAGCTCGGATTCTTTAAAAATCCCTGAAACAAATAAATATGAACCATAATTATTATTTAATAGATCAATCCCCTTTTTAATCCTTCCTTTGCCACCAGTTAAAACTATTATTGCAGAGCTTTCAGTTTGAAAATTTGAATCTAAGAGATAGAATTTTTTTGGAATAGTATTAAAAACTAATATTAACCACCAGATAAATAGAATAAAATTAACTGAAATCAAGGAAATTATAATTTTTTTAAAATTTATCAAAAAACCTTTTCTCAAAAAAATAAAATAAGTACGACATTAAAAAGAATGATAATAACACTAAAAAAATTACAATAAATAGTATTAGTATTATTAAAGTCATAATATTTGTTTCAACAAAAAAGGATTGATCAAAAAAATCAAAATTTGCACCAAACAACTTTATTAAAATAGTACTTACAAAATATACGAATATTGTACTTAAGGTTGCTCCTGGAATAATTTTTTTTATGATACTTAGAGATATATTTTTTGATAACTCAAAACTGCTTGCACCCATTATCTGTAACATTTCCAAAAATTTAAAATTTCCAATTAACGCCATTTTAACCACATTCATTATAAGAAATGCAAATAAAGTTATAATTACTAACAACATTATAAAAATTATTAGTTTCACTCTATTTACAACAGATGCTATTTCATAAAGTTCGTCTTGATGAGAATATTTTTCAGTGAATCTATTTTCTGATAAATCTATTATAGACGAATATACTTCATCAATAACTTTCTTGTCATTAGTTTCAATCTGTAATATAAATGGCAACCTAAGACTAGACGTATCTGAAAAATTTGTAAGACCTAAACTATCTTTGATTAAGTTATCTTCAATAATTCTGAATTTTAAGTTATTACTTTTACTTGAAAGATAGTCCTCTATTCTTACAGTTATATTTAGAGGAATCTTTTTTTCGTTTGGAGAATTACTTATGATAAAGGTTGTTTTATTGGATTCAGATTCTATCCAAATACTTGAAAATTTATAGAAATTAAAATAAATAGCTATATGAATCGTTATTAGACTAATTACAATGAAAGATAGACCATGAAAAAATTTTTCATCATCTTTTAATAGTATTCTTTTTAAAGTTTCCTGGACTTGCAACATCTAAGTTATATTAAATCGATTGTTTTATGGTCAATTTTTACTTTTTGAGAAAAACTTGAGGTCATTATTATAGTTGAGCCAATCTTACTCAATGATTCAAATAAGAAAAAAATTTTATTTCGTGATTCTTCATCAAGAAATGTTTCTGGCTGATCAGCTATTATTATATTCGGATTGTTTATTAAAGCTCTAGCAATAACAACTTTTTGTTTCTGACTATTAGATAAATTGACTATTTTCTCATTTTTAATTTCTTTTAAATCTAACCATTCCGATATTTCTTCCATTCTGTCTGAAAATTTGCTTTTTAAATCTTGGATTTGACTTGCTAATTCAATATTTTGATAAACTGAAAAAAAAGGAATAAGATAATCATTTTGAAGGATTACTCCCATTTTTTTTCTAAATTGAGTTATCATCTTTTTTGAATCCTCAGATATTTTTATCCCTTTTAAGTAGAGTGAACCAGACGAAGGTAATAACTTAAGACAAAAAAGTTTCAATAGTAAGGATTTTCCAGAAGAGTTTGATCCACGAATTACAAAGAAATCACCTTTATTAATCTTTAAGTTAACATTTTTTATATTTTTTTTCTTAGACAAAATTGAAACATTATCCAAAAAATAAATTTCTTCCATTTTAATTCTTCGAAACTGTTACTTTTTTTTCTTTTATAAATATTTCATCAGCTTTTTGTCTTAAATTATAATTAGAAGTCATACAGGAACTATAAGCTCCAGTTGAACAGATTACAAGTAAGTCATCTTTTTCAAATTCCTGAGTTTTAAATTTTTTAACAAAAACATCACTCGTTTCACAAATTGGTCCAACAACATCATATGAATTGCTTTTTGAATTTTTTGATAATTTAACAGGAATTATATCATGAACAGCACCGTATAATGCTGGCCTTATTAATTTATCCATTCCCGCATCTATAATTAAAAATTTTTTATTTTTACCCTCTTTTACTCTTATGACTCTTGACAGTATTATTCCAGACGAACCAACTAAGAATCTTCCAGGCTCGATAATTATTTCCGTGTTGAAGTTACTGAAATATTCTTCTATTAATCTTGCGTAATTTTTAATATCAATCAGCCTGTTATCCTTATTATATTTAATACCAACACCACCTCCCAAATCTAAAGAAGTAATTTTATAACCTAGTTTGCGAAGACTAATGACTTGTTTTTTTAGTTTGCTAAAAGCTTGTTTAAATGGATTTAGTGATTCTATCTGAGATCCTATGTGCATAGACAAACCAATAATAGTAATATATTTATTTTCTTTATATTTTTTGAACAAATCCAATATATAATGATCTGCGATCCCAAATTTATCTTCAGATCTACCAGTTGAAATTTTTTCGTGAGTATTTGCATCAACGTCTGGATTTATTCTCAAACAAATATTTACTTTTTTTTTAATTTTCTTACATAAAATATCGATTTCATTTAATTCCTCTATACTCTCAACATTAATTTGTTTTATATTTTTCCTAATAGCATAAGTAATCTCATCAGTAGTTTTACCAATACCAGAAAAAACAATTTTTTTCTTTTCAGCTCCATTCTTTATTGATTTTTCTAACTCTCCCCCTGAAACCACGTCTATACCAGAACCCAGAGCCGTTAGTATTTTAATTACCTCTGAATTAAAATTCGCTTTCATAGCATAGCATATTACCGGTTTTAAGCTCTTAAATGAGTTTTTCAGTAAAGAATAATTATTTTCTATCTGTGAGATTGAATAACAAAATAAAGGAGTATTAAAATTTTGAGATATTTCATCTAATGATAAACCTTCTAGAAATAATTTTCTATTTTTGTAATTTAAATATTTATTGTAATCGGATAAATCACTAATCATTTTTTGGATACTCCCTTGGATAATCGCTTTCTGGAAATCTGTCTAAGCTTGACTTTTTTCCGCATGATATAGAATAAAAAATTAAAGTTATTAGAAACAATCTTAGCAAAATTTTCATCTTTATTTGATTTTATTTTGTGCTCTCATAATAGCCTTTTTAACTTGACTAAAATCAGTTCCACCATAACTTTTTTTCTTTGAAACTGAGCTATTTGAAGATAAAAAATTGAAAATATCTTTATTTATTTTTGGTTCTATTGATCTCAAGTCTTTCAAACTCAATTCTTCTAGTAGTTTTTTTTTTTTTTCAGCAAATAAAACTATTTCTCCTGTTCTCTGATGAGCCTCTCTAAAGGTCAAGTTTGTATTTTTGACAATCCAATCGGCAATATCTGTTGCTGTCATAAACCCCTTATTAGCTAGATCAAACATTTTTTTTTTGTTAATTGTTACGGATGATATCATTTCGTTGACTATGTCAAGTAGTAGATTGATTGTTTTATCTGCATCAAAGAGTGGTTCTTTATCTTCTTGCAGGTCTTTGCTGTAGCCACTTGGCAAAGCCTTTTGAACAATTAAAAGATTTAACAGAGAAGCATAAATTCTTCCACACTTTGATCTTACAAGTTCAGCAGCATCTGGATTTTTCTTTTGAGGCATGATTGACGATCCTGTACATAATTTATCTGGAAAAATTAAAAATTCATAAGCACTTCCAGACCACATAATGAAATCCTCAGAAATTCTTGAAAAATGCATACTCAAAATTGAAAGTATGCTTAAATATTCAATAATGAAGTCTCTATCAGAAACACTATCCAATGAGTTTTCAGTTGGTTTTTTAAAGCCAAGATTTTTAGCTAGGGAATGTCTGTCAATTTCATAAAAGTTTGTTCCAGCTAAAGCACCAGATCCAAGAGGACATTCATCTATATTATCTAGTAGTTGTTTTGCTCTTCTCCTATCTCTTTCAAACATTTCAAAAAAAGACAATAGATAATGAGAATATGTTATAGGCTGAGCATTTTGAGAATGTGTAAAACCTGGCATTATAACTCGTAAGTTTTTTTCAGATTGTTTAATAATTGTTTTCTGAATCTTTTTTATTTTATAAATAAGATTTTCAATTCTTTTCTTTACCCAAAGTTTTACGTCGGTAACGACTTGATCATTTCTTGACTTTCCAGTATGGATTTTTCCAGCAATTCTTCCTACTTTTTTTTTTAATGCCATTTCAATATTCATATGAACATCCTCAAAATCGTCAGAAAATTTAAATTTTCTTTGTTTTATCTTTTCTTTAATTTGTTTAAGGGCTTTCTCAATTTTTTTAAATTCTTTAACAGTCAATAAATCCGCTTTTACAAGCTCACTAGCATATGATAAATTTAATTCAACATCCTCTAAGGCAAGATGATAGTCAAATTTGATGGAATTATTAATCTTTTTCAAAAGATCAGACGATTCTTCTTCGAATCTTCCTCCCCAAACTACATTTGTTGTTTTCTTCATTTATGTTAATATATGATTATGAAATTTGTTCTTTTTCTATTAATTATAGTTATTTCAAACTTATCTCATTCATATGAGAACAATCAACTATTATTACATAATAAACCGAAAAAAATAGAAGTTGTTGAACTGAATAACATAAATGGGAAAATCATAGATAAAATAAAAAAAACAAAAAACAAAAAAATTTACTTATTAAATTTTTGGGCAACATGGTGTCCCCCCTGTTTAAAAGAAATACCAGAGCTACTTAAACTTAAAGAAAAACACAAAAAACAAATTGAAGTTTTATTTATTTCAGTGGATTCAAATCCACAGAAAGTAATTCCAAAATTTTTAAAAAAAAATAAGTTTAAGGATATTTCCATTTTTAGCGATAAAACTCTTAAGCTTACAAAAAAACTTGAGGTAGAAATAATGCCTACAACTATATTAATCAATAATGAATTGAATGAAATTTCTAGAGTCGAAGGATATGTCGATTGGCTAAATGGCGAAATATATGATCAATTTAAAAAACTTCTATAATTTTTCTTCAAGCTTAGGGAGAAGATCAAATAAATCTCCAACTAGACCATAATCAGAAAAATTAAATATTGGTGCTTCTTCATCTTTGTTAATACATGCAATGTATTTAGAATCCTTGATTCCAGCAATATGTTGAATTGCTCCAGAGATTCCTACAGCTATGTATAAATCAGGTGCTACGATTTTTCCAGTTTGTCCTACCTGCCAATCATTAGGAACAAAACCTGCGTCAACGGCTGCTCTACTTGCCCCCATTGCCGCACCTAACTTGTCTGCTATACCCTCTAAAAGTCTAAAGTTTTCGCCATTCTGCATTCCCCTACCACCCGATATAACGATTTTTGCACTAGTAAGTTCGGGACGATCTGATTTGGATTTATCGTGACTTACAAAGTCTATCTCATTGCTTTTATTAGATTCAATATTAAATTCTTCAACTTCAACATTAGAATTCATTTTGCAAGGCTCAAAGCAAGTCGACCTTATCGTGACCACTTTAATAGGATCATGAGATTTAACTTTAGCCAATGCATTTCCAGCATAAATAGGTCTTTCATATGTTTCGTGATCTATTATTTCTGAAACGTCAGAAATTTGTTGAACATCTAGTAATGCAGCTAATTTCGGAGACATATTTTTTCCAAATGTGCTTGATGGGGATAAGATATGTGTATATCCCTTATCACTGATAAAGTTATATATTGTTTTACTGAGATTCTCTGCTAAAGGATTCTCGAATAGCTTATTATCTGAACAATAGACTTTTTTTAATACATCAGATTTTTTTAGTTCATTAACGACAGATTCAATTCCACTTCCAAGAACGACTGTTTCTACATTATCGGAAATCTGACTGGCTGCTGTTAATGTCGAAAGACTAGTTTGTTTTAAAGATTTGTTATCGTGTTCTGTTATAACTAAAATTTTCATAATACTTTTGCCTCATTTTTTAACTTATTTACAAGAGAATCAACATCTTCAACCTTTATACCGGGCTTCCGTTCGGGTGGATCATTGACCTCAATTACTTCGAGTCTTTTCTTAAGATCGATATTAAAGTCACTAATTTCAAGTATATCTATTTTTTTTTGCTTGGCTTTCATAATATTTGGAAGTGAAGCATATCTCGGCTCATTTAGACGCAAATCTGTTGTTATTACACAAGGAGTATTCAGCTTTACCGTCTCAAGACCGCCGTCAACTTCTCTTGTAACATTAAATGTATTAGCGTCTTTTTTTTCAAGTTTTGAGGCGAATGTTGCTTGAGGATAGTCTAAAAGAGTTGCAACTATTTGACCAGTTTGATTGCAGTCGTCATCAATTGCTTGTTTACCAAGAATGATTAAATCTGGTTTCTCATTTTCACTAATTTCTTTGATAAGTTTTCCAACATTTAAGGGTTCAACCTGGTCATCACTAGATTTGATTAAGATTCCTCTGTCTCCGCCCATAGCTAGGGCGGATCTAATGGTTTCCTGAGATTTTTCAGTACCAATAGATAAGATAACAACCTCTGTAATGTGACCATTTTCCTTTAATCTGACTGCCTCTTCAACAGCAATTTCATCAAAAGGGTTCATTGACATTTTGACATTTTCTGTTTCCACACCAGATTTATCAGTTTTGACTCTTATTTTAACATTATAATCTATTACTCTTTTTACGCAAACTAACGCCTTCATATCATATTCCTAACTTAATTTTTATTTGGAATCCAAAGTATATCACCAACTTTTTTATTCTCAAACCTTGCTGCAACAAAAAGAAAATCTGATAGCCTGTTAACATATTTTAAAATATCAGGGTTAACTTTTTCTTTTTGATCTAATTCCACAATAGAGCGTTCTGCTCTTCTCACCAGCGATCTTGACATGTGGATAAAAGCTGCAGATTTACTTCCACTTGGAAGAACAAATGAGTTTAATTTTTTTAGATTTTTATTAATTTTATCTATTTCAAGTTCAAGAAAACTAATTTTTTTACTAGAAATAGTAACATATTTTTTTGATTTTTCAGGAAAACATAAATCAGCTCCAATATCAAATAAATCATTTTGGACCTTTAAAAGTACTCTTTTAATTTTTGACGATGAAAAGGATATACATATGCCTAACGAAGAATTAGCTTCGTCAATATCTCCGTATGCTTTTATTCTGATATTATTTTTATTAATCCTTGATCCATCTCCAAGGCTTGTCAAACCTTTGTCTCCACCTCGGGTATAGATTTTATCGAGTTTTACCAAATTTTAACCTAAGATTTTAAGAACAAGGCTACTGTTAAGATTGTAAGAGTAATAAACTGGATAGCAACTCTGTATCGCATGAAAAGATTAATTTTGTTGTTGTCTTCATCTCCAGATTTTGCGGTGTGGAATAATCCAATCATAAGAATTATAAACGTAGTTATAAGGCAAACGACTATAACAAAATTAAGCAAAAACTCCATTTTTTATCTAGCTAATAAACCCTTTACAACGATTTGAGCTTGGATCTCAGCAGCTCCTTCGAATATATTTAGTATTCTAGAATCACATAAAACTCTGCTGATTGGGTATTCTAAGGCATAACCATTTCCACCGTGTATTTGGAGTGCACTGTCGGAATTACTCCATGCAACTCTTGCGGCAAGAAGTTTAGCCATTCCAGCTTCAATGTCACATCTTACATCATTATCTTTTTCTCTGGCTGAAAATAAAGTAATTTGTCTAGCGACAGTTGTTTCCATAGCCATCCAAGCGAGCTTGAAAAAAATTCTAGGAAATTTGATTATTTGCTTACCGAACTGGCTTCTATCTTTGGAATATTGAAGAGCTAACTCAAGGGCATTTTGTGCAACTCCGACTGCTCTCGCGGCGGTCTGAATTCTTGCTGATTCGAAAGTTTCCATTAATTGCTTAAAGCCGTTACCTTCTTTTTCGCCCAACAAACTATTTTTTTTAACTTTAATATCATCCAAAGCGATTTCGTACTCTTTCATTCCTCTGTAACCAAGAACTTCTATTTCACTTCCAGACATTCCTTCCATAGGAAAAGGATTCTCGCAATCACCTCGAGGTTTGTCAACTAAGAACATACTTAAGCCTTTATAACCTTTTTGATTCATATCAGTTCTGGCAAGGACTGTCATTAAATCGGATCTCGCACCGTGGGTAATCCATGTTTTATTTCCAGTAATAACGTATCCATCATCATTTTGTACTGCACGTGTAGCCAAATTTCCGAGATCTGAACCTGTGTTTGGTTCAGTAAAAACGGCAGTTGTTAGTATGTTTCCAGCAGCAATTTCTGGAAGATACTTTTTCTTTTGATCTTCAGTTCCACCGAGTCTTATGAGTTCGCCTGCTATTTCAGCTCTTGTTCCGAGAGATCCTGCAGCCAAGAAGCCTCTTGACAGCTCTTCAGTGACAACACACATTGCCACTTTTCCCATACCCAAGCCACCATAACTTTCAGGTATAGCAATGCTAAAGACTCCAAGTTCGGCCATTTTTTTTAAAGTTTCATTAGGTATTAAATCATCTTTCAAGTGCCATTCGTTGGCGTGAGGCATGATTTCTTCTTCTGTAAATTTTTTGAATTGGTCTTGAATCATATCAAGTGTTTCGTCGTTTAAACCTAGATTAGGAAACATATCTTTATCGAGAGAGTCTACAATTACTTTTTTTATTTTATCTGAAAGGCCTATATCAATTAGATCCTTAATGTTTGGATCATCCATAAATTTGAAATCATTAGAGTTGATACCTAAGTCGGAGGGCCTTATTATTTCAGATTGACTCATCATAATTCCGTCTCTCATTTGTGTAATATATTCGGCAAAGGCAAAAAGGGTAACTGATGCGTCGATTTCCGAAGCTTTTCCAGATTCTTCAAGTCTACAAAACCAATTAAAAGTTTCTCTTAAACCTATTCTGTAAGTTTCGAACCAAGCAAATCCATGTGTTTGAAACTGGTTTATTTCGAGGAGGTGGTTATCGATCCTATTATCTTTCAGCAATAAAGATTTTAAATGAGTTTTAGCTCTTAGTGAGAGTTCTTCAAGGTTAGCAAGAGCTGTTGAAATATTGTCTGAATTTTCAGACAGATATTTCCTAAAGTTGATTATTTCTGAATTTATATTAACTGAGCTGTCCATATTACGTATAATTTAATGTTTCAAATTGATTGTTCAAGTTTATTTATAATTCATTAAATGATTTCATTCCAGTCTTTTTTGCTTGAACTAACGCAGCCATGTTTCCTGGTAAATGCTGATTATTCATCATTTTAGTGTGCGCGGCTGGGATTTCTTTCCAATTAAAACATTCTGACATAAGAGGATCAATTAATTTATTGATCATCATATCATTGGCTTGAGTAGCTTGAAAAAGGTTTGCAAAATGACTTCCTTGAATTCTTTTCTGCCTCATCCAAACATATCTAGCATCCATTGTTAAATTATAACCAGATGTTCCTGCACATATTACTACCATTCCCCCAGTCTTTACCAAATAGCACGAAACTGGAAAAGTTGATTCACCAGGGTGTTCGAAAACTATGTCAACGTCTTTTTTCTCTGTAATGTCCCATATGTCTTTTCCCAACGCTCTACACTTTTTAATAAAATCTTTATATTCTTCTTGATTTTTGACATCTGGCAGTTGACCAAAACATTCATAATTTTTTCTATTTAAAACACCTTTCGCTCCGAGTTTTTTAACAAAAGGAATCTTTTCGTCATCAGAGATTATACCGATTGCATTAGCTCCTACAGCTTTACATATTTGGACAGCCATACTGCCTATACCACCTGATGCACCCCATACCAGAACATTCATTCCTGGTTTTAAGGCATGAGGAGGGTGTCCAAATAACATTCTAAACGAAGTCGCTAGAGTTAAAGTATAACATCCACTCTCTTCCCAAGATAAATGTTTTGGTTTGGTTAATAACTGTCTGGACTGAACAGTAGTGAATTGTGCAAAAGAACCGTCATTAGTCTCATAACCCCAAATTCGTTGAGATTTTGAATACATTGGCTCACCACCGTTACATTCTTCATCATCTCCATCGTCACGATTACAATGAATAATAACCTCATCTCCAATGTTCCATCTTTTTACATTTTCTCCTACTGCCCAAACGATTCCAGATGCATCTGAGCCACCAATATGGTAGCCAGTGTCCTTTCCTATAACTGAGATAGGTATTCCTTGAGATGCCCAAACATTATTATAATTTATTCCAACTGCCATTACCATAACTAACACCTCATCCTTGCCAGGTTTTTGAACAGGCATCTTTTCAACTTGCATAGCCTCCTCTGGTACTCCTAGTCTATCTTCCCTAATAACCCACGCAAACATTTCTTCTGGAATCTCACCAAGTTTTGGAATTTCTCCAATCTCATAAATTTTCTTTGCAGTCATAACTATTCCTATGATAATTTAAGAGAAAGTTATACCACTAATATTAAAAAAAAACATGAATTTTCTTGTTAGGTTAAAAAAATAATATTATTTATGAATCAAAATGAATAAAGTCAAAGACAAACCATGGATGATAAGAACATATGCTGGCCATTCGTCAGCGAAAGCTTCAAATCAACTTTATAGAGAAAATCTCAAAAAAGGTCAAACTGGATTATCTGTAGCTTTTGATCTTCCAACTCAAACTGGTTACGATTCTAATCATATTTTATCTAAGGGAGAAGTCGGAAAAGTTGGGGTTCCAATAAGTCACATTGGAAACATGCAAACTTTATTCGATAAAATACCCTTAGACAAAATGAATACTTCCATGACTATTAACGCACCTGCCCCGTGGTTATTGGCTCTTTACATTGCAACTGCAGAAAAACAGGGTGTTGACAAAAAACTTTTATCCGGAACAACTCAAAATGATATCACAAAAGAATATCTTTCTAGAGGAACATACATCTATCCGCCAGAACCAAGTTTAAAACTTACATCTGATATTATTAAGTATACAACTAGTGAGGTTCCAAAATGGAACCCAATTAACATTTGCTCTTATCATTTACAAGAAGCAGGTGCAACTCCAGAGCAAGAATTGTCCTTTGCATTAGCTACCGCGATTGGTGTATTGGAGTACCTGTACAATTCTGAGAAAATTGCAAAACCTCTTTTCGAAAAAATCGTAGGCAGAATAAGTTTTTTTGTAAATTCAGGAATGCGCCTCGTAACTGAAACTGCAAAAATGGCTTCATTCACTGAACTGTGGGATGAAATATGCAAAAAAAGGTTTAAAATATCACAGTCTAAATACCGGCGTTTTAGATATGGTATGCAAGTTAATTCACTAGGCCTGACCGAACTTCAACCTGAAAATAATGTTTATAGAATTTTAATTCAAATGCTACCAGTTGTTATTGCGAAAAACTCTAGAGCAAGAGCTGTTCAATTACCGGCTTGGAACGAGGCCTTAGGTTTACCAAGACCTTGGGATCAACAATGGAGTTTGAGGTTACAACAAATTATGGCGTATGAAACAGATCTTTTGGAGTTTTCTGATATTTTCGAGGGCTCAAAGGTTCTCAAAAATAAAATTAAATTTCTTAAAAAGTCAGCAAATGATGAACTTAAAAAAATTGATAAACTCGGGGGATTAATTTCTGCAATAGAAAGTGGTTATTTGAAAAGCAGGCTTGTAGAATCTCAGACACAAAGACAAAAAAATATAGAACAAGGAGAACAGAAAGTTGTCGGAGTAAACTGTTTTTCAGAGGGCGAAAATTCTCCACTTGTAAATGAAAAAGACGGTGGGTTTATGAAAGTTGATGATAAAGCCGAGAAAAACCAAGTTGAAAATGTCCTTCAATGGAAAAAAAAAAGAGATAATAAGAAAGTAGAATCAACTTTAAAAAAACTTAAACAGTGTGCTATCGATGGTTTAAATATTATGGATATCTCTGTGCAATGCGCACATTTTGGTGTAACAACAGGAGAATGGTCAGATGTAATGAGAGAGGTATATGGTGAATATAGGGCACCAACGGGAATTGTAGCGTCTCATGTTTCTAAGAATTCAACTAATGATCTACAGATTAATGAAATTAGAAAACAAATTGATAAAATCTCTGTTAAATTAAAACGAAGACCAAAAATGTTAGTTGGAAAGCCCGGTTTGGACGGACATTCAAATGGAGCTGAACAAATAGCAGTAAGGGCGCGTGATATTGGTCTAGAAGTTGTTTATGACGGCATTAGATCAACACCAGAACAATTAGTTGTGGCAGCTATTGAGGAAGGGGTTCATATCATTGGCCTTTCTATATTATCAGGTTCACATGTTCATTTAGTTAAAGTAATAATGAACCTATTAAAAAAAAGCGAATGCACAAAAATTCCAGTTATTGTTGGTGGTATCATTCCACCCCATGATGAAAAAAAACTAAAATCATTTGGAGTAAAAGCGGTTTTTACTCCTAAAGACTTCAAAATTGAAGAAATTATGAAACAAATTTCTAATATTATTTGCGAAGCATATGAGTAAAAAAAAACTCTAGATTTAGCACTCATAATTCTTAGACAATTGAATAAGTTTGATCTTACAAAGTTTATTCCAATAAAATTTAAAAAAAAAAATGTCGGATGGATACATCAAGATAATAAACACATCTCGCCTTATTTTAATGAATCAAAATCGTATATTAAAATAAATCATGTAATAAATTATTCAAAAACAATACTAGATGATATTGAAATAGAATATTGTCCAATATTCAATCATGAATCTATAAAGCCAAAGGTCATTTTTAATCACAAAGGTACATTTGGAAGTGATAAAATTTATAAAATTAATAGAAATCACCTTTCTTTATTTGGATTTCCAGCCTATGGAGTTCACTGTAATGTTTGGAGTAAAAATAAAAATTCGTTGATTATACATTTAGCTAAAAGATCTACAAAGTTAAAAAAATTCCCTGGATTATTTGATAATTTGATAGCCGGAGGACAACCTGACGGCATTTCCATTAGAAATAATTTAAAAAAAGAAGCTTCTGAAGAAGCTGGATTAAATGCTTACCATATGAATCCAGCAGTGAAAGGATCGAATGTACACTATATGCATAATGAAAGAAAAAATTTTAATTCAGCAATAATATTTAATTATCATCTGGAAAAAAAAAGTGATATGAAATTTATGAATCAAGATGGAGAAGTTGATGATTTTTTATCAATCGATATCGAAAACTTATATAAAATTTTAGAGAAAGGATTACTCAAACCTAATTGTATTATTCCAATATTAGATTTTTTAATTTTTAAAAAAGGTGATTTTATATCAAAAAAAGTTATTCTAGAAATTAAAAAAATCTTTAAAAAAAATGAAACTTAATTTTGATGGTCCTCTAATTTATCCCATAGACAATTCTAATATAAAGAATGCAGTAATTTTTCTTCATGGTTACGGATCTAATGGTAATGATCTAATTTCTATAGGAAATGAATGGAGAAACGAATTCAGAGAAACAATTTTTATTTCACCAAATGCTCCATTCAAATGTAATTGGGGAGGGGATTCTTTTCAGTGGTTTGACTTAACCTCAATTGCTCCAGAGAGAATAGGAGAGGGACTTGATAAAGCCGGTCCTTTTCTCAATAAATTAATCGAAGAAACAAAAAATAATTTTTTTTTAAAAGATAATAAAATTTTTTTTATTGGGTTCTCTCAGGGAGCTATGATGGGTCTGTACCATCTATGTAAGAGAAAAGATAGTTGCGGTGGTCTTTTAGCCTACTCTGGATTGCTTTATGAAAATAATAACTTTGACGAAGAGGTGATTTCAAAATTTCCAATTGGATTATATCACGGAAAAAATGATGAGGTAATAGATGCTCAATTTACTGAAAAATCATACAAAAAACTTAAAAAACTAGGTTATGAAGTCAAATATCATATTCAAGAGGGTCTTGGTCATGGAATCGACGATTATGGTTTAAATTTTGGTTTTAATTTTTTACACGATTTAATTACGGTTTAAAATTGTCATTTTCCTACAAAATGATTATATATTAAATATGACACTAAATCCTAACAATTGTCCTGCTCTAGTTTTAAACGCCGACTATCAACCTTTAAGTTATTTCCCGCTATCCACTTGGTGTTGGAAAGACGCACTAAAAGCAGTTTTTTTAAATAGAGTGAATGTTGTATCTGAATACAATCAAGTAGTTAGATCGCCATCAATCGAATTCAAATTACCCAGTGTTGTTTCCTTGAAAGATTATATTCCACTCCCAGAAAAAGCAGCATTTACTAGATTTAATGTTTTTTTAAGGGACAAATTTTTATGTCAATATTGCATGAAAAATTTTAGAGTTGAAGAATTAACATTTGACCATGTGATTCCAAAATCCAGAGGAGGGAAAACCACTTGGGATAATGTTGTTACCTCATGCAGACGCTGCAACACCATTAAAGGAAACAAATCGTTAAAGAAGATTGGAATTAAACTTAAATCTTCGCCATACACTCCTAATAATTTTGAACTCAAAGAGATAGGCAGAATGTTTCCTCCTAATTTTCTTCATAAATCTTGGAGCGACTTTTTATATTGGGATTCTGAACTAGAACCTTAAAAGATTATATTTTTTTTGATAACCTAATTGCTAATCTAGTTAAGTTTTTAGTAAATTTCTTGAAAACCTTGGCCTCGCCCATACTCTGATTTGAGTTTTCAGCAAAACTTCTATGCTCATCCTCATCTTGACAAAACCTTTTTATTTTCGCGAGCATATCTTTTTCAATACCTTTCTCTTCCAAATATTTGATTTGGTCTTTATAGTGTTCAACAATCACCTCCTCAACAGCCTCAGTACATGCATGCACATATTTTTCTCCCATAATGGATGTTATCATTCCCAAAAGGTAGCCCCCATGATGCCAAATTGGACTCATTAAGGTGGGTCTTGTTCTATTTTTCACCATGATGTTGTCAAAATATTCGTAGTGAACAAATTCTTCTTCAATTATAGTATGCAATTTTTTTTTTAATTGTTCTTTTTTACAAAAGTCTATTTGACCAGAATAAATTCTTTGTGCTCCATATTCTCCAGCATGATTGACTCTTATAATTTCATCAATGTCAGATTTATATTTTTTTTTCATAATTTATAAGAATATAAGAAGTAAATAGTATTAATAAAAATGAAATTATCAAGTTGAAATTTGCGATAGAGAGATTTAACAATTCAAAAGTAATTTCATCACACTTAGCTATCGGAATTTCCTCTAAATAACTTCTCAGATCCTCAATATTTTCAAAGCCTTGGTTTGTTGAGGTACATCCCAATTCGAAATTAATAACATCACGCTCAATTAAACTATGAAATGTTGAAATAGCCAGGTTTGAAAATAAACTAATTAGTGACATATATACAATTATTTTGTGTTTAATCACTCTAAAAAAAAATAAGGATAACAAAATCTGAATCACATATGGTATTCTTTGATATATGCATAGCTCACATGGCGGCAAATTTCCAATAATTTCCAAACCATAGGCAGTAACTAAAACTAAGGATGAAACAAGGAAAATTACATAGAAATAATTTTTTGGCGTAAGAAGCAAGTAGGGATTTTTAAAAATATTTATATAAAATTTAGTCATTTGGTTTTTCTAAAATGTAGTTGATTATTCTAAATTTTAAATTGTAAACTTTTTTCATGATAAAAAATTTTAAAGATAAATATATCAAAAATTTATTTTTGTATTACTTATATAGATATTTTAAATATAAATTTAAATTTTTTAAGTCTTTTGGAGCAACTGGTGAGGACGTTCTTTTAAATAAAATCTTCAATAAAAAAACTGGATTTTATATCGATGTTGGTGCACTTCATCCCGTTAATGGTTCTCTTACTTACAACCTGTATAAGAAAGGATGGAAAGGAATTAACTTTGACATAGTTGATAATAATATTAAATTATTTAGACTGTTTAGAAAAAGAGATTCTTCCAAAAGAATAGCTATTTCTGATAAAAATGGTTTTGTTAATTCATATATTTTTAACTCTGGATCAGGCTTGAATACTTTAGAGAAAAAATGGGCTGATAAATGGGCTGATACTATCAAAAAAGATTATAAAATCAAAAAAGTAAGAAAAACATCATTAAATACAATCATGAAAGAATTTAATATTTCAAAAAAGATTGAACTTCTCAACATTGATGTTGAAGGCCATGAAATCAATGTCTTAAAAGGAATAAATCTAAATATTTTTAGGCCTAAGATTATCACAATTGAAATTCATGTTGCAAAAACAGAAGAAATTTTCAAAACCAAAGTTTACAAAACTTTAAAAAAGTATAACTATGATTTAATATCTCAATATTATCATACCTCATTTTTCAAGGCTCATGAATTTAAAATAACTTCAATCTAAAGAGGATTATTTAGATATTTTATACTATTTATTAATCAATGATTTCCAAATTTTTATATGTTCTAAAGTATAATTTTTCCAGCTTAGTTTATTTTTAATGTTACAAAATTTTTGTCTCTCGTCTATAATATCTTCTAAAATTGATTTGAAATTGGTTAAATCCTTTCTTAATTTAAAAGTTATAAACTTCTCTAAATCTTTCTGGAAACCTTGAGGGATCATGATTGTCTTAATCCCAAGCTGAAGAGCGTCCATGAAACTCATTGAGCCTTCGTCATTACCTAAATATATCAAGTAATCAATATTGTTTAACTGTCCAATATACCTTCTTCTTAAAAAAAATCTTTGGTAATTTATATCATATCCCAAAGACCTTAGTTCTTTGACAATTCTAGACCAACCTTTACCAATAATACTAAATTTTACTAAATCTTTATTTAATGATTTAACAGTATTGACAAATATGTCTTGAGATTTTCTTCCGTCTGAATACAAATTTGTAAAAAAACCAAAATTGATCTTTTTCACATTTAAATCTCCATCGCAAGGTGGCAAAACTGCAAATATCTTTTTGATTCCAAGTGATTTTGATTTTATATGTCTGAGGTGATCATAAGAAAAGGTTATTCCTGCATCCATGAACTTTGATATTGCTTTTATTTTTTTATATCTAAAATCGTCATTGACATGAGTTAAAAGTGATGTGTTGATTGTATTAGAATAGTATGATTTTGCATCTTCCTTTTGAAATAAAAAAATAATGTAATGGTTCACATCAACATTTCCTATTGCTTTACCAGTTAGATAAGTTTCATGACCAAGCATTTTTAAATTAAAAAATAAGTTTTTTGCAAATTTTGTAAGAATCCAACTTTCTTTATCTAAATTTATAATATTAATTCTCATTTTGAAAATTCTTTTGTATAACTGTAATTTGTATCAAACTAATTTAAAATGAGAAATGAAAGATTCAAAAAAAATACAAGTTTGTGAACCACTTATAGCAAAAAGTGCCAAAAAATATCTTAAAGATTGCATAGACTCTGAATGGATCTCGTCTTCTGGAAAATATTTAGAAACTTTTGAAAAAAAGTGGGCTTCGTATTGTTGTGCCAAAGATGGAATAGCTGTAACAAATGGTACAAGTGCGTTACAAGTTGCTTTTAAAAGCTTGGACTTAAAACCAGGTGATGAAGTAATCATGCCATCATTTACTATTATTTCCTGCGCAACTGCAATTATAGAAGCTGGTGGAAAGCCTGTACTTGTTGACTGTTATCCAGATACCTGGTGTTTAAACATAGAACAAGTTGAAAGAAAAATTAATAGTAGAACTAAAGCTTTATTAATTGTTCATATGTTTGGTCACCCAGCTGACATGGATTCAATTATGAGCATCGTCAGGAAGAATAAACTTTTTCTTATTGAAGATGCTGCAGAGTCCCATGGTGCCATGTATAAAAAGAAAAGAGTTGGTGGATTTGGTGATCTTTCTTGTTTCAGCTTTTATGCCAATAAATTAATTACCACTGGAGAGGGAGGAATGGTTCTTTCAAATAATAAAAAATTAACAAAAAAAATTCGATCTCTTAGAAATTTATCGTTTAAATCGGAAAGAAGATTTTATCATACCGAGATAGGATATAACTACCGATTGACTAATATGCAGGCAGCTATTGGAATAAGTCAGATTGAAAACCTCAAAACACATATAAAAATTAAAAGAGATAATACATTTTTTTATAATAAAATAATTAATAAAATGCGACTACCCTTGAGACTTCCAATGGAAAGAAAGGAGTCAAAAAGTGTATTTTGGATGTACGGTATTGTTATTGAAAATCACCAATTTGACGCTGTATACTTGGCAAACGAACTAACTAAATACGGGATAGAAACTAGGCCGCTATTTTTAGGAATGCATGATCAACCAGTTCTTAAAAAGATGAAAATTTTTAAAAAAGAAAAATTCCCAGTTACCGAAGAATTATCTAAATACGGTCTTTATCTTCCTTCAGGACTGAAACTGAATAAAACAAAAATTAAAAGAATTTGTAATATTTTAAAAAAGATTTTTGATGAATTCTAGTATCAAGAATACTTTTCAGAATGATTACTCCGAACTCTATGATGTAATATATGAGAAAAAAGATTATGAAGAAGAATGTAATCGAGTAAAAAAATTTTTTAAGTATAATAATGAAATTAACAATATTTTAGATCTCGGTTGTGGGACGTGTAACCATTCAATTATTATGTCAAAATGCGGTTACAATATTCTTGCAATTGATCAATCATTGAAAATGCTAGAAATTGCAAAAAAAAAATAGAAATCAATAAAATTTCAAATATAAAATTACTCAGAAAAGATATAGAGAAACTGGATCTAGAGAATTCGTTTTATGATGTGATCTTATTACTATTCAACGTAGCAGGATATTTAAAAAACTTTAATAATTTTTTGGTAAACATTAAGAAATATATGAAAAAAGGTTCCCTATTAATTTTTGATTTTTGGCATGAATCAGCAGTTGAATCCAAAGGACCTTCAAATACATTTAAATCTTTCAATCATGACGGTTTAAAATTTAATAAATATTCGAATGGTAAAATTAATTCAAAAAGAAAAATCATAAATATAGAAATTAAAACTACGACTGAAAAAGATGGTCAAATTATTTCTAGTTCAAAAGAGTGTCATTCATTAAAGTATTTTAATTTGATTTCATTGACTAATTTATTGAAGTTGCAGGGATTTGAAATACTTGTTTTTGAAGATTTTCTAAAGGAAGGTGAGAAGCCTTCCAATGATAATTGGAGTGCTTATTGTGTATCAAAATTTTGTAAATAATTAAGATTTAAAATATGGAAATAAAAAACTGTAGATTTTGCAGCTCAAAAAATTTAGATCTATTTTTAAGTCTTGGAAATACTCAGCCAGCAGATCAATTTTTAAAAGATCCTTTCACAATTT
>MDTB01213502.1_pt1 | contig 34941 bp, 15 predicted proteins | sample 811161 | NCBI WGS metagenome assembly MDTB01 (sample SAMN05326650, study PRJNA326480) | marine metagenome | isolation source: seawater | place: Mediterranean Sea | collected 2009 | reverse complement strand
GTATATAAACACAATATTAAAGAAGTGATTTACAAAATTAAAAAAGAATTACCTAAATTAAACATCTATGGCTGGTTTGACCCCTATCGCCAAAGCTTAAAAGCAGAATATGAATACGCAATAGAAAAAATTGAAGCTGGTGCTAAAGGCTTATTTACACAACCCGTATTCGATACAAACCTTGCAAAAGTGATTTTAAATTTAGAAATAAACTGTGAATGGTTTATAGGAATTTCACCAGTATTGACAGAAAAGTCATTAAATTACTGGAAATCTCGAAATAATGTCATTTTTCCAGCAAACTTTGAAGCAACGTTTGAATACAATATAAAGCTTGGACAAGAACTAATTAAAATATGCAAAAATGCGAAACAAAACAACTACTTGATGCCAATTAAATTAGATATCAATCAATATTTAAGTAAACTTTTCAATGGACAAATTCATTAAAAAATTCATTTTTAAATTCATAAACAAAGAATTTATACGCGCCTATTGGATTGCTTTTATTCCAATATTACTATTAAATATGGTTGCAATTCGACAAATATACCTTCACAACAATAACTTTTTAAACCGCTGGAAAGGTGGCGGATTTGGAATGTTCTCTATGATTGAAGACCGGTTTTACCATGTCCATTTAATTGAGAAAAGAACATTTGAATGTGCAGAAATATCAGTGGATAGCTTTGACGACTTTGACAAAGTTGAAATGTACCCCAGTTATTTAAAGCTTGAACAATTAACACGAAAGTTGATCAATCGCATATGGGTTTACCGTTATTCCCCTAAAAAATCAAAATCAGTTGTGATGCTTAATCAAAATGAAAACGTTTCACAAGATGATACCATTGCGAAATTTGAATCCATCGAAATTTCAGTATTTAAAATAAAGTTTTACAGAAAAAACTTCTCAGTCGAACCCAAACTAATCCGAAAAATGAGCTTACTTAAATGAAAAAGGTAATTTTAAACACATTTAAAAATATTGAACCGTATGACTTTTCCTTATTATTAACTGTATTTTTTATATTAATTCATTTTCAATCCATTGTCGCAAGCGAACCATTTATCTATATCCCAATGAGTTTAATATCCGCGCTTGGAATTCTTTTCAAAGACATACGAAAATCAGTTTTTTATTGGTGTATATTAACAGGGTTTTACTTTCTTTGGGTGTTTCTTAACTGGCAAGTTATCGATAATCACATGTATTTATGGGGCTATTGTTTAATGGCAATAGCAATCAGCCGGATGTCAAAAAACCCAGTGAAATCGTTTGAAATTTCAAGTCAATTATTAATTTTATTTTGTATGTTTTATGCAGTGTTACAAAAATTAAATCCAAACTTCATGAGTGGAGACTTCTTTTATTTCACATTAATAACCGATCCAAGATTCAACTTTCTTGGCTCAATCATTCAATACAACTTGGCAGATATAATCAATGAAAATAAATTAATTATGGATGAACTAAAGACCAGTGTACGAACAGTAACATTGAATCCTGGGCCATATATATTAAACCCAATGAGTAAAATAATAACGTGGTATGTCATTGTTATCGAATTTCTACTCGTCATTGCATTTAGCATTTCTAGAAAAAAGTTCTATCAATGGCAACATTGGCTACTGCTCTTATTTTCAAGTACTTATTTTATTATTCCAATTAAAGGGTTTGCATTTACGTTATTAACATTGGGCTTTGTATTAATAAAAAAAGAAGACGCTACTTTAAAAATAATATACATGCTTTTCATGTTATATATTTATGCAATTGCAGAATTTTTTGTTTAATTTAAGTATCTGAAACTTTAATAATATAAGCTAGAACATAGTAATTGGGTTGATTATCCCATGAATGTGAATGTTTTCCTCCACCATGATTATGAGTCCCTTTGGTATTTGCATGTTGCTTATGATGTGATGGCGCATCACTTAACTTGCCATTGGTTTGATCTTTTGTACCATGAACATGTGAAGATCCCAAATCATGATCGTGATCATATGGTTGGTAATGCGCGCGACTCCCATTTTCATGACCATACTCAGACTGGTTTGCACTAATCTTTGTAGTCCGCGGTTTTGCAAATGAATTACTATGAACACTTAAGGAATGTGTATGATTTCCGCCTTCAATATTATGCGTGTGATTACCATCAATATGCGTGTGTTCCCCACCCTCAATTTGATCCGAGTTTTTACCGCCTGTTTTGGATGCAGATGCAGCTAAACCATCTTTATCCGTTCCTTTAATAAACTTATTTCTTAAATCAGGGGAGTTATTTGTACCATTACACAATTGCCAGCCAGCGGGGATATCAGCTTGAGAACCAGCCCACATCATGATAGCACCGAGAGGAACTGGATACATACGGTCTTCTTCTTTATATAGTCGTGAAGCTTTAATGGTACCGTCAACATCAAAAGTATAATTCGGTGACTTACCAATACCAACTTTACTCTCTTGTATTTGCATGTCAGGATTTGATAAATTTGAACTATATGAATTTGTTAGTGTTCCCTTCGCTTTAAAAACCAATTCAGAATTCGAGCCTAAATCTTTTAAACCTATAAAAGCAGCATGAGATCGACTGTTTGTTAGGAATGTGAAATAAGGAAAATCTGTACCAGTGTTTGTATCGTGAAGAATAAGCTTAGCATCATTCGACACATCATATAAATTAAAGTTTGAGGAAAGTTTAGCAGAATCTTTACCAAAAGTTACGGAGTTACTAAAAACAGATAAAGCACGCTTATCATTAACATGCTTAACCAACTCTTTTGATATTTGAAAAACAAGATCCTGATTTGCCTTGTTTACTTTAATCGCAGTTGGAGAAATCTCAAATAAATTAACATTCCCTGGACTATACATGGTTAATTTATTTTTTATTCTTGCGCCACCTAAAATTGAAAATGCCTCTTTGGGCGTCGTAATTTGAACACCAACTCTATTTTGAACAGCTACGCCACGGAATTGTCCTGGAACTACAATTCCATCACCAACACGTAACGTATCTTTTGAAAAAAATGTAGCGCCGGTTTGAACATGCGACTTGTGTCCAACAGACATCTTCTCTTCCACAGTTAATCCTTGATTGGTATTTTGTAAAGTTCCTGCAAATCCTTTGCCAACTGTCGACGATCCGTCCACATAGAAACTTGATTTTGTTCGTTCTTTAGCAATTGAAACGTAATTACTTCCAACATATAAAGATGGCGTGCCATCCGTAGAAAAAATAACATTTCGAGAAGTCGCGATACTTGTTTCCAATGGCCGCTCAGAAAATGATGGCCCGGAAACCGATGCATTCAATTGAATTGCACTGCCTTTGGACACATCTGAATTAAAGAAACGAAATGCATTTAATCCTGAAGATTCTGATTCAAGCAGTACTTTTGCAGGTTGACCCGTTTGTTTTAAATGAACATATGACGTGGGTGCATCATTAAAAATTCCAATATTTTGATTAAATCCAGTATCGCCTGCAAGGGTAAGCAAATTACCTGACTCAGATTGAAAACGGATTTTATCTGTATCAACTAAATTATCTGTATCGACTGAGAATAAAATTTGATTACGAACATTGGTTGATGTGCTATTTTCAAAATCCATAGTTCGAACATCCAAAGTGGTTGAAACATTCGTAATATTTGAGCCCATAATGTCATTAACATCCAATGGAAAATCTGGAGAGTCTGTTCGAATCCCAACATTACCAGACGCATAATAGAGTTTATTAGCAGTTAAATGCCAGTAATATGGAACGTTCGTAACTTGAGAGCCCTCTGCAGTAACACCATGGATTAGTAAATTTCCATTAACAGTAATTGTACCTTCAATTAATCCCCCGTTCAGAAGTGTATTTAATAAGTGTATTGAATCTTTATTTCCATCATTATTTGTATCTACCAAATTAATTGAAACACCACCATTCGGTAGAATTTCTTTAAATTCAACAATATCTTTTCCTTGAGCTTCAATATATTCTGGCGATTTGGCTGGCTCAACATCAAAACCATCATACAATTTAGTTTCATACAATCGGTGATAATAACCGGGTGCAGATATTGTAATTGAATCTTGATCATTGACAGTTAGACCAATCCCAGACTGCTCATCAACTTCCAATGATTTTACAGACCGAATTTCCAAGTTATTTGCATTAATAGTCGATGATTTATCGACAACAAATGCTTGAACCAGTCGCTCAATACCATTATGTTGATAATAGATTGGGGATTTAAACAAGGTATCACCAACAACATACAACTCTGCATTTTCAGTAACCAATAACGAATTAACAGCTATTTTTTGATTATCAGATATCACCAATAAATCTTTACCTGCAATGGTTTGAAAACGCAATGGCTCCTGATTTCTCTGTTGAAAGATTAAATGGTTATTCGTTTTATAAATTGAAGCAATATAAGCTTCGTTTTGATTTATAAAATTTAATTTATCAGTGTTCGACAACTCAATATCACCATTAATTACTACCTCTTGTCCGGCACGATTCGATAAAGTTGCAGTTCGTAAACTCAAATGATCTGAATCATCTAAAACAATGATTGGTTCAATTCCAGTTGATAGTTTATGTTTCAAAGAAAAAAGACCATTGTCATTTTCAAATAAAAACTCACCAACACCATTTTCCAGAAATACTTGGGATTTTGATGTTGATTGCAAATCAATCTGAGGATTATCTGAAGCATAAGCAAGAACAGATATCAATTCAGTATTTGACGTATTTATCGCAGTATTGAGATGCCCAAAGTCAGCTAAGATTTGATCATTCTTTTTGAATTGAATCGAAGGATCTGTAGCAGAAATAGATGTAAGAAACGTACTCGTCCCTTGTTTAACAGCACCACGTGCAGCCCCATCATTGACATTAAACGCTAAACCACCACCAAAAATAGAAAGCTTAGCAAATGCGAGGGCACCCCCAACAATCAATTCACCATCTGAATTTAAAATAACCTTATTTTGCCCACCAAAATTAAAATTGATTGGCTGTGATGTTGTATCATTTCCTGCCATAAAATGAAGGTGCGATTGACGATCAAAAAATAAATAATTTGAAAATTTATTCTGAAGATGGTTTTTATGTGCAATTCCAATTTGATCATTATGATCAGCATACGTATTAACAAAAGAAATCGATCCGTTGGAATCAAACCCGAGCTGAGGATCATCACCATGAACAGCCATACTTGTTGGCGTTAAGTTCATTAATGTTCTTAATTGAACTTCATGGCCAGGCTTATATGCTTTATCTGTACTCTTAAATAAAAATTGTTGCTTATCAATCATATAAGCCGCACCATACCCATCAACTTCATTGGGGAGGTAAGAGGAATCTATCATTTTTAAATTTCGGTTGGTAGAGCTTACATAATCTAAATTTAGAAACATAACATTATCACTTGGATTTAATCGTAGAGAATCGGTTAAACCAATAACCAAAGCATGATTGGTTAACGTTCCAGACGGTGGCGATTGAACAACCAGCGGCGCTTTAATGGCTGTCAAAGTCGTATCGTTAAAAAGTGCCAATCGCTTCGGATGATATACATTTGAATCATAAGAGGTCCAGACACGAGACGTTTTTGCAGCCCATCGTGACCCATTATAAAACAATGATTGGTTAATATCGGCTCCAAGTTGATTAATAGAAAATGTACGATCATTTAATGCGATCCCCTGGCCTGGACTTAGTACTGTGTCATTATCTTCTTGGTCAACTGAGATCCATTGATCATGATAAAATTCTAGACCATTAATCGGATGATATCGTAGTGTACCATTTGACGCTTGCAATGAATTTCCAACCGTAATGCCACCAGAAACAGTCAGACTTGCTTTTTGCGCCAATGTACCAACTAATACCGGACCTTGCATATAATAGATTCCAATATTATTCACACCAGGAACCTGTCGCCAATAATCTTGACCTGCAATAATATTGGTAATATGACGGCCATCACCAATGAAATATCCGGTTTTTATATTACCGTTAACACTCAACATATGATCACTATGAGGCGCACGGTTAATACCAAGACCATTCTTGGATTGAATAATCATTTGCCCAGTTTTTTGACTTTTTAACGTTGGACTTCCATCAGAATAAAGAATGGAATACGGGTGATTCATGTCAATATTTTGTCCAAAAGCCATTGAATAATTTGATGTGACACGATGATTAGATCCAATTAAAACAGAATAGTCACTATTAACCACATGGTTTTGACCAATGATCATATTTGATTCTCCACGAACTTCATTGTTTCGTCCACCTAAAACAACATTGTAATCACCATAAATATTATGTTCACGACCACCAAGAACGACACTCCATTCACCACCGATTAAATTTTTAAAGCCTCCCACAATTACTGAATATGCATCAAAAATAGAGTGGTCTTGACCGCCAATAATAACAGAAGAAATGGAACTCTCACTAATCATATGACCTTCACCACCTAAAACAGCCGAATATTTGGACTTCGAAATAATATCTTGTCCAAACCCTACAGAATATAGACCAACATCACTCGAAAGAAAAGGTGCTTTAAAAAAACCAGATCGAAACGCAGATCGGTCTGAATCCCATAATAGCATTGAACCCGTTGGCGATTGATAGGATTGCAAACTGCGTTCAGCATCCCCTCGAAATACAGTATTACCTCGAATATGCAAACGTGAATTTGGGGTCAAATTATGAACACCAATATTTCCAATAGAATCAATAAAAACAACATCTTTATGCATACCATTTTCAGAATTTAATGAATGTTTATCGTTAAATCCAGGGCCAGTAACATTTTTAAGCTCTGATGCATCTCCAACAAGATATGTTGCACGTATAGAACCATTAACGGCAAAATTAGCATTCGATGTCGACTGCTTAATTTGAACGCGAGAGTTTGGATAATCTATAAAAATCAAGTTATCATTGTTGAAATATCGTGCGCGATTTGAACGATCTGACAATGCGGCAAATGGTAAAAACTCAAACGGAATATCAACAATATCATCCAACATTGTAATTCGAAAAACGAGCTTTTTATTTTGAAGCAGATTTGGCCAATCTAGTGTTTCGTCTTCTACAACAGCGATAACATCACCATTTTGAACAAACATTTCTTTTGTTTGTGACCAAACTGGCTGATCGAGAGCGACATCAATAATCTCAACCAATACATTTTGGGTACCTGAAACGGGTACAACAGAAGTCCCGATCGAACTCACATAAGACTTCGCTAAATTAACATGCAAATGCAAGCGATGTGGATAATTATCAGCAAATGTAAAAAGAGAAAAGAAAATAACAAAGAAATAGATACGTATCATTGGACTTCCCCCACTAAATATATAAACGCAAGCTTATAATACTCAGGTTCATTATCTATGCTATGAGAATGTTCAACATTTGGATGTGTATGTGGCTGATTATCAACAGTATGATCATGTGAATTATTTGATGCATCAACAGCATGCCCGTGATTTATAACAACTTTATGGTTATGATTCGTATTTGAAGGTGCGCTATAGGCATTTCGTCTCGGGTTTTGTACATGCCAACGGTAATTTGTATGACGATGCGTACAAACACCGTACTGATAGTGGCAAGGGTAATATTTTTCAGTACGTCCATCCCGACCAATGCGATGAGTACCTGTGCCAGTGGTCGCGTTATCCGTGTATTTATCACCATCTCTGTTCGGTGCATTTACGCGAGGATGGCCATGACTTCCCGATGAAAATTTACTGTGGGAATGATTAGAAGAATGTTTATGATCATAAGCACCAGACGTCGCTAAAACAACTTGGTGAGCACCAACAAACTCACCCAACGTCTGACCGGTCTCTTTGCCAACCACAAATTGATCAACCATGTTGCATTTTGATGTGGTTTCATCACTATCAACGCCAGTACAAAACTTCCAACCGGTTGGAAGCTCTGACGTCCACCCCGACCACATAATGATACTTCCCTCTGGCATATGGGTTAAAACCGCCCCATTTTCTCTTAAATGAGTGGAATTAAAATGTTCATTAACATCAACTTTCACATTATGTGTTGGCACTGGGTCGTCAATCATATAAGCAATATCAACATTGCCTGAAGCATCAATCGAAAAATCGGACCCTGCGATTGCTAAATCTTCACCATCTGAAATAATAAGGTTTTCTGTTAAAATCGACCCAATACCAATAATACCATTCGATGCAGCTTCGAATTTTATATAGGCATCCCCTTTCGATACCGACTCAATTTTAAAATTAATATTATTTTTTCTGACATGAAACAATGACTCTGGTGATTGATGCCCCAAAGAAATATTTGCCGTATTATTTATATATAGCCCAAAAATACCTGGCTTAGGAACTAAATCAAAATAATCCTTTGCCTTTAAGTGAAAGGAGCGATCATTTACATCACTTCCGTACCCAATTGCTATTTCACTTGAAGATCGTGATGCAAATGTTAATTCGTCTTCTTTTGGTTCACTACTATGCTTATTAAAATAAAGCCCGCCAACACCAACAACCGTACCATCAATCAAAACATTTTCTGTTACATTTTCATTATATTCTTCAATAAAAAGCTTATCCTCAATTACCAAATCATCATCCAAACCCGTTATGTTCCCAAGGTATGTATCAGATGTTGCTACCACCATCGCCCCATTGATGTCAGACATCGCATTTGGAGATACAATTCCAACTCCAAATTGACCCTGCACCATGACTGAGTTTGAAGGTGCATTGATTTTTCCAGCCAAATCCGATCCAATAACCATATTTCCAGAAACATCCAAACTGTTTTTAGGTTCACTTAATATACCAATCCCCAAATTATTTTCTTTTGATGAATACAATGATGTTAGATTCGAGATTAAAATAAAATCATAGACACCGGGTACTGCTTTTAAATTTAAATCACCATTAACATCTGACGTAAACTCAAATAAGTTTTTCGCCGTAAGACGTGTATTTTTTTTGGACTGCATGTAAACTTCTGAATGAATCCCTGCATATTTTGGAGCCAACGTCATTGTGTAATTATCATTGATTGAATTTAAGCCCATGATATTATCTTTCATTTGAAGTTTACTAAATTTCAAAAGGGAACCAGTTGTTGTATTAGATCGATTAACCGTAACCGACAATTCAGTTTTTTCACTTGAAATTGTCATATAATCTTTATTTGAAAGAAATTCACCGGTCACATTGATTGAAGGTGATTCAACAATATTAATGGATGAAATACCATTGATTTCAAGGGGATATTGTGGCGTGGCTGTTCCAATGCCCACATTTTCTGTATTTACATATTCAAAGTGTACTAAATTATTATTCTCAGTTGTTAAATGCCACCATGGAAAACGTAGACGGCGTTCAATTAACGGATTAACATTTCCAATAAACTTATGAATTTGCCCATTTTGATCATTTCCAATAACATTTAAGGTGCCCTTGATTTCCAAATCACCATTGATTTGCCCCCCATTCATCAAATCATTAAAAAATACCAATTGGTCCATATCACCAGCAGGATCCCCTTGTCCAACGACATTATTGGCACTAATCGAAATGTAATCGCCATCAAGTGCCATCATATCAATGCCATTTGGCGTAATAATTTGAGTAGTTGAATCAATCTGAGAGTTGCTACTCACTGTATTGAATGTTGAAAAATGCTCTTGAAAGGTCAATCTAACCACATAATCTTCTGGTTTACTGATATCAAACCCGGTATCATAATCAAACGATAAATTCTGCACTGTATTTTCCTTTTGGTGTAAGTATTCCAGTGTTGGCGTTCGAATCGTTTTATATTCAATCTTTTCATCGTTAAGCATTAATCGATTCGTAATATATGCACCAGATTGAACATACATACTTTTACTAGGTGTGCTTGATAATGTCATCCCAAACGCAACAGCACCACGAATCAGGGACATATTGGCACCACTTGAAATAAATTTAATCCCATCACTGTCTGCTAATGGTTGCATGACAAGTTGTGATGAATCATATGTTGCAAATGGTGTTGTGTGAAAATCTTGAGTATTGGCACCTGTCAAAAACAACTTGGAATTTTTTAATGACATGTCGCCTTTGATATTAAGATCTTTATTTGGATTAGACGGAACATTAATATTAATTTTCGAACCGATCTGTAAAATGTTATTGTTTAAGTTATTTTTCAATTCTAAATGTGATGTATTAGTTTGAACAAAAGAGTGCAACGTCCATTGGGGAATAAAATTCTGAGAAAACTTTAAATAAGACGCGTTGTTTTTAGAAGATTTCTTAACATATAAATTGACCAAAGGATCTTTAATAGAAATTAAACGATTTGGTGTTATTCGAAGACCGAACCCATTGGAATTAAAAATCGTGTTATTTAATTTATTTTTTTCAGGAACAAAGATCAGCTTATCATTATTAAAAGCAACCCCAACCTGAAGTTCTCTGGAAGCATTAAAAACACCAACATAGCGATCCTCATCCATTAATAGATCACCGTCAGGAACAACCACTCGAGGGGTACCAATCGCAAAAGAATCATCATGGGACAAAATAACCTCGGACGCACTTGAAATTTTCATGCGAGTTTGATCAATTAAAGACCCAAAAGAACTGGGTAGAATTCGAAAATTCATTGTTGCTGCAGCATCCAAGTTTATTCGCCCACTTGAGTTAACAGACAAAAATGGATTGGCTTGATAATTTAAATGAGCAAACGATGATTCCTGACCGCTATCAATAATCAATTTATTGATTCGTGATTTTGTTGGAATATTAACCGTCATTTTATAATTTCCATCAAAAAAGTTAACAACACCATCTCGGTTAATTTCCATAAGTTTGAGAGTTGGAGATTTTCTAACAGAAATTCCACCACTGAGTGAATCAAATTTAAATTCATAGGCAGGTTTTGATGCTGTAAATAGTTGATTTGATACTAAGTTTTTTGTATTGAACCCAAAAACAATGGGTTGATTTTTTTCTTCGGTACCTGACAAACGTAACGTTAAACCATTGGTTTTATCGTAATTTGAGAAAACCAAATGATTTTCAGTTGGATGAGCCAAAGTTAACATGCCTTGAAAATTATTCGCTGTCCAAAATGAAACCGGTCGAGAATAGGAATTAAAAGACGCATTTTCAATCCACAGCGATTTATTTTTGGCCTCCCAATACTGACCTGTGAAGACAAGATAATTATTCACGCTCGCATTTAGCGTAGAAATGTGTAAAACATTATTAATTTTTTTCAACTCATTACTTACTGAGTAGATCGTATCTGTATCTTGGACCAATAAAGAACGAGTTGCGGTATTCCCATAACCAATTAAATCCCCATTAGTATAAGCAAACGTTCCAGGAGCTGTACTGGTATCAGATGTTAGCCGCAATCCAGCACCCAAGTTCACTTGATTCGAACGGGATTGGTTGGTTTTGATTCCTAAACGGTACCCATTGATTGTCATATTATACCCATGCATTAACCAATATTTATCAACCAAAGAAACGTTAGTAAGTTGTGACCCATTTCCATAAATCATCGTTGCCTTTATACCGCCATCAACAACCAGTGCTTCTGAAGTATTCGATGTATTAATTGAAATACCTTTATCAGCCATCCAAATGACCTGATTTGAACGGGTAGTTTGAGCAAGTCGCTTTGAAGAAACATTAACAACCCAAGCATTATTATGAAGAACTTTGGATGAATTACCAAAAACAATAACGTTATTACCTGAAACTTGATTATTTTTTCCGTTAATAACAATTTGCTGGCCTCTTGCAATATTGTTTTCACCAGCAATGGTATGATAACTGCCCAATAATTGATTATTTTTGGCACGAAGTAAAACAGAATAATTGGCTTTTACAGTATTTTTTTCACCACCAACATTGGCAACATAGCCATTATGTACCTCATCTAATTTCGAACCAACCAATGCAGAATAATCACCCGTGACGGAGTTTTCTTTACCACCAACAATTGCCGAATGGTCACCATAGATTGTATTGGCCTCACCACCAAAAACAGCCGAATTTCGACCGATGGTCGCAATATCTTTCCCGATTGATACTGTTGCGTGTGAAAATGCATCCATTTTTACACTGATATCGCGACTAACGTAACCAGCCTTAAAGGAACCGGTTTGATGGTCCCATAACATTATGGATTGATTTCGTTTTAAAGGATAAGCAATAATCCCAGTATTATCTTCACCTTTCGTAAAATAAACATTACCAACCATATCGAAAGGTAGCCTTGGATGCTTTGTATTAATTCCTACAAACGGAGCATTGTTAATAAATAAAACATCCTCTCCATACTTACAGTCTGAACGAATGACATTGGGTGGACACGTTCTTGAAAAGAGTTTTTCGAGCGAGTGATCATCACTCAGACCACCCCCACGGGCATTATAAACAAATTGCCCATCACCAACAAATTTATCAGCCTTTAAAGTTCCCTTGATTTCAACATCATACTTTGATTCTTTTGAGCCCCCAATATTAATTACATTATTGATATAATTAATACTCATTACATCAGGATCTTTTAACTGATTGGTTCGATCAGCAAGCTGTGAGTAAATTGCCAAGGGAATAGATGTCATTGGAACAATAAGTTCATCGCCTAATAATTGCAAATGCAATTTCAATCCTGCGCGATCAAAAATTGCCATTTGAGCAAAATTCGTCTCATCAATATCTAACTTCAAATGAATAATCCCATTGGTTATGGTTTGATTCTGTTCACGTAAAAAATAAGTTTGGCCCCTTGCATCCACAAAAACAGACTTAATAGGAATGATGCTTGTTGAACTCAACGGCGCTTTTTTCTCGACATCATTGACATACAATTGAAATGAAAGAGAACGTCCTTGCAACGATACAAAAACAATAATTATCATGAATATTACACGTTTCATCATGATTCATTCACCTTTACGATGTAACGAACAATGCGTGATTTTGGACGATTATCAAACGAATGTCTATGTTTATCACCATTGGTACCCAATGCATCACTGCCTGTACCCTCTGTGTTAGTATCTTGATTATTTGAATTGGCACCACCATGGGCATGTGAATCGGTACCGGACTGTCCGTGATTTGTATGACTACCACTACTAAAAGTCACACCACCATGATCATGGTTATAACTAAACAGATGCTTATGAGATCCAGCATCATGAAGAAATGGACCTTGCTCAGAAAAGTTTGATGAATCGCGATGCGAATAGGCTGTACTATCACCGGTATTTTGATGGACGTGTACATTATTAAAACCCAATGAATGATCGTGACTGCCAGAAGTCAACGTATGATGATGTGACCCAGCGTCATGAGAGTGAGTTGTTGACGATGTTTCATGTAAATTATTTCCACCAGTTGAAATCATATTGCTATAAGAGTTATCGATACCTTTAACAAATTTTCCAGACATAATTGGACAACCGTTTGTCCCATCGCACTCTTGCCAACCCTCTGGAATGGTTTCTTCCAACCAAAGAATAATGACACCCGTTGGAACCGTCTGAAAAGACTTGAATTTTGAGGTTGTAAATTTATCATAAATCACATAGTCTTTCGCATTGGTAGTCCCATTAACATCAACTTTATAAGCACTTTTTGGAGAATCATTATTAATCCCAATAATGCTTTGGTAAATCGTAAATTCAGGATTATTTAAACTATTTGCGTTCACTTTAAAGTGAAACCCTTTAGTATCAGAACCAATGGATGCTTGGTTATTGCCTTTTTTCATATAAATAATAGAACGGTCTGCTGACTTTATTCGAACAATTGTATCCGCATCATCATCTTTAACATGAATAACCTCTTCAGGCTCAGTTCCAATTCCCAAATTACCAACAGAATTTACAATCATTTCATTGAGCCATGATTGTCCATCATGAGTTTGATATACCAAAGAATCTTGAGCTGTTATTCTAAAGCCTTTATTTGCCTCAAGTTGAATCATTTCATCAAGCTTAGTCGCTGTATTATCTCGATAAATATACATGCCGTTATCGATTCCCTGACGAATCATCAAAGAACCATCTTTAATTGAAATATTTGGTGAAGCAAACAACAGTTCAGACCCTTTGGGTTGGCCACCAATCATCATTTTATAAGACCCATTACCTTTGATATAAAATCCTGTGGGCATCGCGAATGTTAATGGATCTCCTACCACAACTGAACCACTAACCTCTAATGCATAGAGCGGCAAATCAGATGCGAGCATCCCTACCCCAACATTATTTTGAACAATTAAGCCATTGGTTGGGGCTTTCTCGTCATAGCCAATCGACATATTGCCATTGATATCCAAAGTATTTTTAGGATTATTTTCAAAAATACCGATATGACCACTATTATCCATAGAAATTGATTTAGAACTTGTATTTGTAAAAATTCCAAATCCATTGGATGCCTCAAATTGAATATTTTTATCTCGAAATGTTCGCGAAAAGCGAGATCCTGTATCATCGGCTCGAATATTCAATGAAACCGGTAATGAACGTCGCGTAAAATCAATCGCAACCCCTTGATCAGATTCAAAAGTAACTTCCATTAAATCATTTGGGTTGGATCGACCAATGTCCACTAAATAAGGCGATGTCGTCGCTCCAATTAACCACTGCGACTTCTCAGTCACACGCATCAATTCTTTAAATCCATTGCTGGGATCGACTGAAATTTTATTTCGTCCAAACACTATATTATCTTTTTCAGATTCAAAAAACATCGCGCCTTTGGATGTAATATTTAAATTTTGACTGGATTGAATATCAGACGCCATTAATTTCTGAGAAATAATAAGTTCATCAGCTTGGGCTTTCCCAACAACTTCAAATAAAGTTTTTGGATCTGAGGTACGAATACCAACATTTCCATCATTATAATAAATATAGCCAGAATCATAATAGTATGTCGGTGCCCATGAAGGGTCTGGCTTAAGCGCGCTATTACTTGTCACCTGTTGCCAACGAAAAGGTACATTTCGAAGCCCATAACCATTCCCAGAAACTTTTCCACCAATCACAATAAAATTTCCTTTGACGGTTAAGTTACCACTAATAACGCCGCCCTTAATAATATCGTTATGAAATTTTAATTGATCATGAAAATTAACATCCCCTCGTGCCTGTTGATTATTTGCGGTAATGGTAATCCCCTCACCAATTAAACGTAAATCCATATTTTTTGTCGCCGATAATATGCCAACAGGTGTTTTTATACGATTATAATAACCCGATGCTTTTACCGTTAGTTTTGACGACGTATTGTTGCCCTGCAACGTTAAACCGGAGTCAGAGTCGATTTGAATTGTATTCACAGTTCTTTCAGATTTTGTCCCGTATGTATTTTTCACATCAAATGGAAAAATCTTATCATTTAAAGCGTTATAAATATCGCCACTAACAATGACAGACCCGCTAACTTCTAGTCCTATCGCTTGAGTTTCGATAGCTGAAATTGTCTTTCGACGGTTAATACCAACACCATCTGCTGCAACAACCATTGCTAAATTTTCATCAGCATCAATAAAACGAATTTCATCCGATGAGCTAACATCAATACGATTTGAATCAATGGTAATCCCATGTGGAGATGATCCATCCGTATCTTTAAAATAGACGCCTTTTTGATTGATAAGAACAAGATTGGAGGATACGGCAAGAGATGACGTCGGAGTAGAATCAAATAAGCCAACATTACCAGATGGCGTTATTGTAATTGCCTGCATTCTGGTTTCATCTTCAGAAAGAATTAACTTTTTGCCCTTCATTCCAAATAAATAATGCTCGCCATTATCTGAAAAATTATTATTTGCACCATTGCCTTTAACACCGTCAACATGAAAAAAGATCCCAGGATTTTTCGTGTCAGGTGAATCCAATTGCAAAATTGTATCCCGGTTAGCTACATCATGAATAACAAGGTCATAATTTGCATCAGCTGCTCCATGAATACCAACATTACCTGTACTTGAAATCATAAAATTAGGGGTTGAAAAGTTAGCTGAAGTAAAGATAGAAATCGAATCATTTGCGGCACTTTTAAATTGAACATTAGATTTTTTTACATTTCGATCATAAAAATCAATCCCATGACCAGAGGTGACATGAATATGTCCTTCGCTGATATCTAAGCCAGAACGTAATGAACCAGACGTTAAACCAAACAATGATTGACCCTCTGAATTCACTTGCAACGCCATGCGCTGCTTTCCCGATTGATCAAAAATTATTCGTCCAGACGTATCCGCCGACTGAATGAACAAATCACCTTCATTTCGTTGACTTAAAATAACTGAATGATCTACAGATTTTGTTACCAAGGGGGATCTCAAATGGATACCCGATAGTGAACTATCCGTATGAAAAGCAAACGATTTCGTGCCAAGGTCACCACCAACGTAAAATGGAAAATTTGTTCCATCGGGTTCACGGCTTAAAATATCAATATTATTTGTAGATAACATAAGAATATCACGTTTAATTCCTGTGGAATCATCAACATAAAAAATTAAACCTGAAGGCGCCATATAAAAACCACCACCATCAACGGTGGTTTGTTTAAATTGTGTCCCATCATAGTGCCCTTGAAAATGAACCCCTGGCGGATCCACAGAAATTGAAATTTTCTTTTCGGTGCCGGTATTGTCATCATAAAAATAAGCGGCAGTGGTTTCATTTTGATCTGTCATTACAGCAAATGGGGATGTCAAAACATCCAAATTATTGGAAGGATTTTTAATATTAACAGCGACATTTCCGGTCGGAAAAAACAACCGTTTTGGAAGGGTTACATCAGAACGACGCGAAGTTTCAGGATCTTCAATAAATTGATCCAAGTAATTGGATTCCCAATATTGACCATTCCATCGCTTGACTTGACCAATAACTGTATTTTTAGATGCAACATAAAATATATTTGCAGTTGTATCTAAAGCAAGACTTTGATCAACATTATAGGTGGTATTTGTATCAACCAATTGCAAACTAACCCAACCTTTTCCAGCTTTATAAACCGAAAAAACATCATTTAAATAACGAATTGTCCCAGGAACAATCGCCGCTTCTCCAGAAATATTAATACTGCCACTAACGTTCAACGCTTCCAATAAATTACTTGTTCCAATGCCAACATGATGAGCATAAGACAAAAAGTTCGGATCCGATGGATATGCAACCCAAGCACTGTTCGGGTTTTTAATGTTTACAATTTGTCCAGCATCGCCGTAAAGCAAATTTGCCGTTACACTACCATTGACGATCATTAAATTTGCAGACGTACTTGCAGTTCCAATACCAATACCATTTGGTGAGCGAACATAGATATTTCCAGAAGTCAGGCTTTCGATTGATTCATCAGAAGCATTAAAAACAACAGTTTTAACATTTTCAGTAATTGACTTAATATTAGATCCAATCAATAGAGACTCATCCGAAAACAACTGATTATTTCTACCACCAAAAATCGTTGATTCTTTTGCCATCAATTGATTATTAAAGCCCGCAACCAAAGACATCTGCCCATTGGATAGGTTTTCATTTCCGCCAAGAATAATTGATTCGTCATCCGCGTTATTTTTAAATCCCCCCAATATCACCGATGCGTCATTGTTTAAAATCAGATTTTTTTGCCCCCCCCAAAATAATACTATCTGGACGAAGGACTTGATTATCACTTCCACCAGCAATAATTGAATTTGAAGTAATCACAGTATTGTAGTAACCACCCGAAACAATTGAATACAACCCACTCGCTCTGGTTGCATATCCAAAGGCAATGGAGTTTGATCCACTAAATTCGTCATCCCAGTAAATTGATGGGGTGAAACCAATTCGCAAAACAGAACGATCCGCATACCACATCCATCGTGAACCAGCACCTGAAATAATATTTGAGGTAACGGTATCGTTCGATTCAACCAATAATGAGCCATAGACTTGCAAATCAAGGCTAGGGACATGCTGGTCTTTCAATCCTGCAATCATCATTTTTCCTTGTGCATTAACTGTAATCAAATCAAATTCGCCAGTGGCAGACCGAAGGGAGTTATAATTATCGCCACCTTTGTAAGTCATATTAAACAACCCTTGACCATCAGCATACAGATGCTGAGAAGCATTCACAGTTCCAACAACATCCAAAGTAACAGTGGGTGTAACCGTTCCAATTCCAATACGTTGATTCGTATAATCAACCGAAAACACATTACTATCAATCATTTGATTGGATGTTGTGGAAATACCAGCTTTGATGACCATGGGGTTTGATGCAAATGGAAGCGTAACATCCACATGATCTTTAATGTAGATATTCATAAACATTTTTTTTCGTTGTATAAACATTTGATTTAAAACAGGCTTCAAAGCAATTAAAAAACGGTAATAGTTTTGATGAACATCGATTTTATAGTCAGTTGATATCGTAGGTACACTCGCATCTTCATTATAAAATTTTAAAACAGCATCATAGGTACCATGCAGAACCTTATTTCCCGTCGGATGAAAAACTCCAGAGAGGATTAAATTTTCAGGAGTTGTATCTTGAAGCTCATACACACGCTGTGCTAAAACAAGGTTTGACGCAATGAGTAAAAAGAAACATATGATGAAGTAAGAAACTTGTTTTTGATATATCATGAATTCACCATTTATATATTCCCGTTTTACGGTAAACCTAAACATAAAAAAACAAAGAAATTAGATGCGCATTTTTTTTTAATTTTTATTAAAAAAATAAAAAATTAACTAAACAATTTTAAGCGAGTCTTTTTAAAGCTAATGCAAAGGAAAAATTAAAAAATAATGATAAATTAAACGGCTTATTCGCAATCCGCTTCAGTGGATCCTGATGATATCACTTTACGCGTTTGATTGGCCACACATGCACAAACCACCGCCTCACCACCAGCTTTAAAGATGGTATAAATTGAACCAACATCAGTGGTTGAACAAGTTGGAGGACTGCCATCAGCGTATGGTTTTAGTCGAATAATTTGTGAGAAATCAACAGTTGCATTAAATGTTACTGAATTGGTTTGAACCGCATCTAATTGCACGTTTGTCACTGCAGACCCATTGCCAGACAATGATGTCGCATTTATATTTCCATTCACATCCAAAACATGATTGGTTACTGGGTCTTTTAGAATACCAACATGCCCTTTTCCAGACATTTGAAATAATGACGTTAACGAACCAGACGATTTTTTTGAATTAATTGAAAAAACCTTATCATCATCATTTGTATAATTGAAAAAAGAAATATCAAGCTGACTTGAAGAGGACAATGTTGAGTATCGCGAATCGTCTGTTTTTTGTAATTTCAATTGGGTCGAAGTTGAATCCCCAATGGTTAACAAACTATCCAAATCGGTACTGGTTGCAGAACAAACAGCGTTGTTACAAACCGTTCCAAGGCCCAATCGTCCAACATCGGTTAACACCACTTGTTTATTGGGTGCACCATCCTGAGGTGTTAAATAATATACAGGAACATCCGTAAGACCAGAGCCATCACCTTCGAATGTACTGGCCTTAATTTTACCCGCCGATTCTATACCACTCGTATTTGAAAGTTGACCTGTGATTTGGGCTGTTCCATCAACATCTAACGCATCATCAGGGTCCGCGACATTTATACCAACATTTGTTTTAAAATAAAATTCATTATTGGTCGTCATTTCAGCAATGGATGTACTAGATCGCTTAAACTCCAATTTGTTGTTTGTTTCAATAACACCACCATGAGCTGTGGTATCAACCCCAATATCTAAAAGGCCACCACCCGTACTTTCAATACGAACATTTGGCGGATATGTATTTTGTTTAATATAAAGCAATGAATGTGCAGGTGAAACGCTGTTATTTATTCCAATCCCAACACGTTTATCTGGCGTGTAAATCGACCCATTTTCATCATCACTTAACCATAAGCTTTGAATATTGGTAATAAATGTGCCATCACCAACCAAAAAACCAAGGACGCCATCTTTATCAGCGGCAATAATATCACCGGCCGTTCGAATTGAATGTGATTTAACAGTTTTACCTGCCGGTGGAAATACTTTAGGTGTCGCAAAATCTGTGATCGTTAAATTGGCTTTAATATCAAAGTTATTTAAACCCAATACAACACCATTTGTAGCATGAATTAAAAATTGATCACTGTAATAATTTTGAAAAGGTTGAGCGGAAGACACTTGCGTATCCGCAAATATAAATACGCCATCTTTTGCACTTGCACTTTGCCCCACTTGTGCATATCGACCAAGCGCAAACGAGTAGTCACCATAGACCTTGTTACTCTCACCACCTAAAATAGCTGAAAAATTAGAATTAGCACCAATAATATTGGTTCGCCCGCCCAAAATCGATGCATGGGCAGAATTCGATTGAATTTGATTGGATTCCCCAGCACCAACAAATCCATAATCACCCTGAATCTCATTATCTTTACCCCCAACAATGGCCATGTAACCGCCATTATCAGCGTCCGATGTTAATTTCACTTCATTACTCTCACCTGAGAGAATACCCGAACGGCGATGATTGATCTTATTGCTTATTCCGCCACCAACAAACGCCAATTCATTTAAAACTTGATTGTCCTTACCTGCAGAAAAAGCATATTGACCGGTGACTTTATTATCATGACCAAATGCTGTGGAAAACTGACCAATATTTGCTCGATGCCAAATATCATTCGATGAAAATCCCGCACGCAAGGCCGATTTATTTGAATCCCAAATCAGTTGAGAGCCATTGGTATCTGTAATTCGATCACCGGCATCTCCAGTAAATTGCAAGCTCGCTTGCCCCATATATTTACCACTATCAACTCTTAAATTGCCACTAACATGCAACTGTTCTTGAATGTCTGCTGTAACATATATACCAAACCCAACATTTCGTTGAGTTGTCACAAAAACAACATCAACCGTTGGCGTATCCTGGGCATCAAACGGCGAAAGTGAATAATCATCTAAATTAACCAATTTTAAATAATCCAACTTATGAATATTAAAACCATCCGGACTATGAATGGCGCCAGTTGCGTTAAGTGTGGTTATATTTGCTGAGCCAACAACTTGAAAAGGAACCGTTAAATTTTGAGTAATTCCAATACCAACACGTTCATTGGTCGTATTTACTTTCATCCAATGCGAAGTAAATTCAATTTCTTTAGCGTAAACAGAATATTTAGAAACAACAGCTGCAGGGACACTAATAAATGGAACAAAAACACGATCTGGAATTTCTTGAAAACTCAACCCAATATAAAGCTGATCTGATTTAAACAAATGGTATTCAAACGGTGTTTTTGTACCTAAAACCTGACTAATCTTCCCTTGCGTAATTTGCAATTGATGGGTTTCCGTCCATAGGGCCTTTTCAACACCAACATTAACGGTTGGATAAATGCCAAAAGTAACATGGTAATTCCCCTGAAAAGTACCATTATCCACATCACCAATCAAAAATTGAACATTAATATTCGACGTAACTGCATGCAAAGTAAATTGACCGAGACACAACAACATTAATACCCAACGTAAAATCTTCATATATACTCCTGAACATTTTGCTATTCCCACATTTTAAAAAGAATAAACATTGAATAATATAAATTTTTAAAAATAAAGATTAAATGCAGATGGTTAATGTTTAAGTGCAGTATAAATCGTTTGACTGATTGGTGTAGGTACCTGATGCTTTCTACAGAAGCGGATAAAGTTACCTAAAATTGCGTCAATCTCAAGGGGACGCTTTTGTTCATAGTCCAAACACATACTTGTTTTGTATGGCATCATTTTTCTTGTTTGGGTTATTTTATCCGCTAGAAATTGATCCGATAAATCAATATTTTGAATCCTTGCGCCAGCTTGAACCTCCTTCATAATCGCTTGAATAGCGTAAAAGGCTTCTTCATGGTTCAATAACGCATCAGTATCAAGCCCCTTATAATAAACAGACAACGGATTAAATGCGGCATTCCATACCAATTTCTCCCAAATTGATTGCTGAATGTTGTCTGACAAATGAACCTTAATTGGAAGTTTTTTAAGAAATTGAATAAATGGATGAGCGTGATACACATCGATTGAACCGGACATAAGGCCAATTGTGATGGACCCAAAATCCAAATGTTGAATTCGCATTTTCGATTGACGATGAGCACAAACAAACGCTAACGAACGAATAATGGGATTCGAAAAAGCAGCCATTAAATTAGCTTCAATAAAAACACCATTTTGAATCAATAAAATCACTGTATTTTTTGTAACAAATGGTCGAATCAACTGAACAGGGTCAAGGTCAGGCAAAACTTTTGTTGCCAAAATAAGAACATCAAAAGACGGAACATCATCGCTTAGAGAATAAATCGCCGTGGGAGAAAATTGAAAAGGATCAGTTTTCGACACTATCTCAATTGGACCAGAATAATCCTTAGGAGCCCTTGAAATAATCGAAACATTAGCACCTTGTCTTGCCATATGTCCGGCATAAAAACAGCCAACAGCCCCAGCCCCAATAAGCCCAATATTAAGTGCTTTCATGAAATGAATTAATTGGGAATGTTATACCCTTGATCCCAGTCCATTAAATAAATGACCCGTTGGTCATACCGACGAACTTGTTTGAAAAATAAAGCAAATTCGAAACGTTTAATTGGTTTTTTACTAACAACAACATCTTCACTATCAATCACACCAGAGTTATTTAACATTTTAAATGCGTCCTCAACCGATACTTTTTCGTCAGGTTTAAATGTTCCATCGGCAAATGCAAACGTAATCCCCTCTTCAACCGCTGCTGCAATAATGCCAGCATCAGGATCAGATTGAGGAATATCAAGAAATGGATCGTAATCAAGCTCTTTTGCCTTTAAATCACGCTGTTTTGCAATTGCAAGTGTAACATCACGCCGTGTCATTTCTTCTTCCGGATAAAACAAACCATCATCTTTACCAGAAACATAGCCCAATGTTGCCAAAAATTCGATATCACGACGGTATTTTGCAAACTTAGGAATATCTGCAAACCGTTGCATGCAAAGCAGTCGAGCGTAATAATTTAATTGCTGACCGTTTTTTGTCTTCACGTTTAAAACAACCATCTGTTTACCAAAATTTAATTGAACGGATTTCGAGAACCCATTATTTTTATCTGTTTCAATGGGTTGCCCATTAATTAAAATCGACTCAACATAGGGTGATGCATAACCTAAAACGGTAATCGCATCATTGTAGATAACCGATTGATCAGATGGGAACAAAGGCTCAACAAAAAATGATACCGATTCCGTAGGCGCTTGATTACCCAGTTGATCACGAACCAATAAATCATAAGAAACCATTTTATCTGGTAACGGTTTACCTGACTTCATATAATCAGGCAACGGCAAAACAAGTGTATAAAGTGCATCTGAAAGCTTCTTAAATCGCAACTTTTGATTACCAGAAACCAACATCGCAGATCGTAAAGGTTCATTGGACGTAATTTGAACAGCAAGTTGATTCCCAAAAATATTTAACTCAGTAGAAACTTTCGGAGGTGTCTGATCAAAATTAACCACCAATGGACGAGACGGAGCAGACAGATCATTTGTACCGGATTTCGAACGAAATGTAATGGTATTGTAACCGACATTAAGCGGCAATTGCGCCACCGCCCACTTCCCATTATTATTCGATAAAACTTGGCCAACTAAACTTTTACCATTATAGATATAAACCGTCGCATTACGATCAGCCGTTCCAGAAAAAACGGCACTCGATTTATCCGTTGAATATGAACGAATCGGAAAAAGGACAACCGGACGTTGGTCTGTAGATTGCCCCAATAGACTCATACTAAGTGTATGGGAAGCATCATTCGTTCTCGGAAAAGGGTACATCGTATAATTATAATCAACCGACATGTCATAAATACTACTACCAATTCCAGCAACACGGTGCAACAAAAGACCAGACCCAAAATTAAAAACAAATTCTTGAGATTGTAAAATATCATAGGTTGAAGAAAACCGGAGATTTAAACCACGGGCGACATTAAGATCAACGCCTAACATAAAATCTCTCAAATTAAATCCTTGAACATAAAGGCCACTATGAATAGCAGTAGAATAATTTAAAATATCAAATTTGGCACCCGCAAATAACTGTCGTTCAACCGATTGTTTTTTACTCTGGCCAACACTAGAGTCATACGTCCAAGCTGGCAATCCTGTTGAAACAGCATTAATGACAGATGCGCCAATATCAACACGATCCAACCAAGAATTATCAAAAAATGATGTCGCAATTAAACCCACATCCAAACTATATGCTGGAGAGCGTCGTGAGTTTCCAATCACTTGATTCAACAAACTAAAACCAAAACCGTAATTAAAATGATCAATAAAAAAGAACGATTCATCAATTTTTTGACCCAAAGACAGGTGAAGCACATCAAACCCTGAAGAAAAGGTCCCAATGTCATAAATCACATTATTGACTTGCGCGGTTTGAATAAAACCAGAGGTTACATTCGTACCATAAGAAATACCATAAACAAAGTTCCCATAAGGTATAGCAAAAGAAAAATGACGATAATCAAATTGTGCAGATAACTGATACGTCGACAATGTTAGTTGAGTGAATGAAATACCACCCAATGATGCAGGATTCACCAAAACATTGCCAATGGATTGTGTTTTATATGGGGTGATTCGACCAAAAGATGCGATATCAGCGGATGACATGGCAGTTTGGATACTAATAGCGCCCATTTGTTCAGCCCCGTGAAGTTGAAAAATGAAGAAAACGAAAATGAATAGAATTTTTTTCATTAATACACCGCCATCTTCGTCGTTGCAACTTTCGTAGTTCCATCACCACCCGTTGCGGTGAGTTTTAAATAATAAGTGCCAGAGGGCATATATTTTGTAGTTGATGTTACAATGGTATTCCAAGCAACAGTATTGTAACCCATTTGAAAAGACTGATCAGGCAGTTGGCTAATTTCACGACCAGACGCATCATAAACTTTAATACTAACCGTAGCTGCTTGGGTCAATGAAAATCCAAAAGTAACCCCAGTTGTCGTGATCGATGGAGAAAAAGGGTTTGGATAAACCAAAAACTTTTCAACTTCTAAATTTTCACTGGTATAAAAGATTAAAGGCGCTGATGGGTACGCTTGGCCAAAATCATCACTTGCAGAGAGCGTTAATGTTGCACTTGAAGTCCCAACGGAGCTCAGTAATATTTCACCATTAAGCGCATCGTATTCATAATAAATCTCATCAGAACCGGTCGCAATTTCAGACTCATTTTTAACGTCAGTACCATTGAGTTGAAGCGCAATTGAATTAGCATCAACATCCCGACCATTATTAATGAATGTTATTTTCATCTGCGCTTTTTGCGGAACCGATTGATAATTATAAAAGGATGTAAAGGTGTTATTTACTTGAACGTTAACCGACGAAATATAACTTGGCAATGACCATGAGTAAACTTCATTTGTTGTGGTCATCGATGGCTCAATTTTAGTTTTCGTGGGTGATGTAGCCAGATCAACCGCAGATTTATAATCGGTACCGGCACCTTTGGATCGCGACAAGCGAACAGTTGTGTCCAACCAGTCCGTGGTTGACATTTTATAATACGTATCAAAATCAATTAAATAGTTTCCTTCTGACGTAATGTTGGCTGCAGATACCGTATAAACAACCTTTCGCTCCTCATTTAATACTAAAGAATCAAAGAAAGTGCCTGCAGCAGAACTTTTGGTTGTATCAAACGTTTGTGTAAACTCATACGATCGGTTTTTTCCAGAAACCCCATCCAAATAAAACTTCGGTACTGACATTGGTACCCCGGTTGCGCCAATCTGAACCATCTGGGCATTCGCAGCAATGGCTTTCACAACTGCCGTCACGTCAAACGTTGAGGCTTGGGTAATCACATTCGTATCAGAAATGCCTGTTTGAAGGGTTGAAATCTCAACCTTATGTTTATCGACATCATAGGTATAAGGCGTAATTGGATTTGGAAACAATGCAGCCGTCACGTTGCCAGAAACAGTGACATTGGATAACTGAATAGATAAGTTATCATTTAAAGTCCCTGAAGACTCACTTTGCGCAACACGCTGACCAATATCAAAGATTAATAGTAATTTCTGATCTTTACCTTGAGGCAATGAAACAGATGATATTTGAGCGGTTTTACCAGAATCAAGAAAAGTTTCGGTCGAACCTAAAAAGACATCCGTTGAATCCAATACGCCATCCTTATCTTGATCCAAATAAAGCGATAATTTTGACATACCAATGCTTTCTTGACTAAAAAACTTTTCAGGGGATTGAAACTCAAACATTGCATTTGTAATTTGAGATGCAACATCGATATCCAAAACATACATGCGCAGATCAAACATACCCGCAATCAGTTTTTTAGTGGCAATACCACCGTTGGTACAATCAGCATCACTATCTGTGTCACATGCCAACCCTACGAAATTATCCCCAATTTTAACATCCAGCGGAGTTTTTACCGTAATAATTGGGCTTACAAGAGTAATCGCTTGAGTAGGTGTAACTGACATTGGAAGTGAGGACCCAACCTGCATTACGTTATAAGTAACAGTCGTCCCAAGAATTGTACGAGCATCATCGGTATAATTCCCGTTCCCATTCTCATCGTAACTAATACGAGTATCCGAACTAATATTTAAACTAATGCTTTGCCCTGAACTCATGTTTGTGCCAAAATCTGCCAAAACAAAAAACGCTTGCTCACTCCCAGCGGCAATGTCTACAAGCGCATTATCATAAGTAAGAGTTGCTTTTGTTGATGAATCAATTACAAATGCAGCATCTGACAATGCGGTATCAAGAACAGGAGTGCTTCCAGCTTGATTTGTTCCATAACCACTATACGTCTGTCCAGACGTATCCTTGACCCAGGTTAATTTTGTAACCCCTGTATTATTCGAATTTGAATCAAATGTTCCTGAATCGTTCGAAATAACCAAGGAATTCAATCGAGTATTAACACCAATTGACTTGGCAATAAATTTCAAGATCGGAATATCGGTTAAACCGGCAGCAACATTTATGCTAGGAAAAATATTCTCAACTGATTTAAATATCATACCAGCAAATGAAACATTTGCATTATTTGTAACAGCATTTGAAATTGAAATGGGAGAATACGTGAGTCCTGAATCAGATCCGGATCCCTCAATACCAGAAATTTTAGCTTGTACAGTAAGTGCCGTATCACTATCATCAACAATATTGGTTGAAACACCGATATCATACAATAAGAAAAAACGAGTGGCTGCAGTAACTTTCCGAATAGCATCACCATCACTTGCTGAAAATTCAATAATCGCTGAATTTAAGGTGACATTACTATTGTTAAAGGTAGCAACTGATTTAAGTAATGTATCATCAGAATCCAATGCATTATCACCATCATCTTTATATAAATATAAAGTCGTAACCCCTTGGTTGGTTTGAGTATCACCAGCATCAAATTGAGCAGTTCCAGGATTTGACACTGTAATTTTCGAAAAAAGAAAACTGTCAGTTGTGCTTGGAGTCAACTGAAAATCTAACATTTGAAATTTTTGGCGATCCGTATCAAACACAAGTGACCCAGTAGCATCAGCAGCAAATGCAAAATCAACACCAGTAATTTTAAATGTTTGAGCACCGCCAGCTGCAGTAACTGCACCAGTCTGACAAGTTCCTGCCGTTAACTCAATGGTTCGTGTATTATTTAAAACAGCACCCGTTCCAAGCGTAAGTTTGACAGTGTACGTTTTGGACTCACTGGCTGTAAAAGCGTCAGATACTGTAATAACAGCAGCTGCTGAATCAGCACCATTTATATCTGTTGCTGTCACAATAGATGTTGAACCATCTAGAATATCAACAGCAGTAATGCCTGCACCACTTGCACTATTATTAAAAGATATCCCACTAGCTGTTAAAGTAATTTGCGTTAACGTGTTGGTTGCAGCAGCTGTCTCTTGTGCCACAATATTAAAAACCGTATTCGTATTGTCGGTCCCATCCCCCCGATAAGCGTACCCTTTTCCATTCACACTTAAAGTTAAAGTCATATTGGCATAAGCAACAAAAGGAATTAGAAAAAAGAAAAGAATAAACCGCATCATTTAACTCTCCATGGCCTCCATTGGCAGATCTGCATTATGATAAACGTCTTGGATATCGTCATTGTCTTCCAATTTATCGATGAGTTTTATAAAACCCTTTGCTTTTTCTAAATCCAGCAAAATTCGAGTGGATGGAACCATTTCAACCGATGCATCCAAATAAGCCAAACTTTCTTGATTAAAGGCATTCACTACTGGTTCAAAAGCATCAGGGCTTGTAGTAATTTCAATGGAACCATCGTCTTGAATATCAACATCATCAGCACCTGCATCAATCGCTAAATTCATCACGTGATCAGAATCAACGTTATCTTCAAATAAAATAATTCCTTTTTTTTCAAACAAATAACTGACAGCACCACTGTTAGCTAAACTCCCACCGGCTTTCGATAACATGGCCCGAACATTGGGAACTGTTCGATTTTTATTATCCGTTAATGAGCGAATCAAAATGGCCACGCCACCAGGTGCATAGGCCTCATAAATAATCTCTTCAAGTTCATTCCCATCGCCAGTCCCAGCTCCTTTGTCAATGGCACGTTGAATGTTTTCTTTTGGCATGTTCACATCTCGAGCTTTTTGAATTGCCAAGCGCAACGCCGGATTCATATCAGGGTTCGAGCCTCCTTGACGAGCGGCAATCGTAATGTCACGACCAACTTTAGAAAACGCCTTCCCTTTTTTGGCATCTTCTTTTGCTTTTATATGCTTAACTTTGGACCATTTATTATGACCAGCCATTCATGTATTCTCCAACGTTTCGAAACTTCTAAAATTATACGTGAAAAAGCACCTAAGAGTCAAAAAATACAATCGTTTAATATGAAATATAATTCGACTGTTAACAAACAAAGCATTGATTTTCATTTAAGTCTCCCATAAAAGTATCGTTTTAAAGTCATAATTTATTGTATAAAAAATTCATTTTAGCTACAGTAATAGCATGATCCAATTCCATTTACCTGACGATGTATTAAAAAAATCGCCAGAAATTGACCCATCAGCGTTTATTGCTAATGGCGCACAAGTAATGGGAAATGTAATCATAAAAAAAGATGCGTCGATTTGGTATAATTCCGTCCTCAGAGGAGACATAAATCAAATTATTATTGGGGAACGATCGAACATTCAAGATGGCTGCATTTTACATCTAGAAAATGATTTACCATGCATTGTAGAAAACGATGTAACCGTTGGACACCATGTCAATTTACATGGCTGCTACGTTGAAGAATGCTGCCTTATTGGAATTGGGGCCATTATTTTGTCTGGTGCGCGCATTGGCCGAGGAAGCATTATTGGTGCCGGTGCCGTTATCCTAGAAAATACCATCATTCCACCATTTTCATTGGTGGTTGGCTGCCCGGGGAAAATAATTAAATCAACCCCGGAAGAAACCATTAATCAACAAAAAAAATGGGCCAATAAATATGTTGAACTATCAAAAGTTCATGCACTCAAAGAAACAAACCATTAAGCTGGCGTAGGTGCCACAAATGCACTTTGCTCATGATAAAAACGACGCTTGGGTGAAGATAGTATGGGTTCATCCTGATTAAATTGAAATGCATTCAATTGCCGAACTTTAGCATCAAAGATATGAATATTTCTTTGATCCAAATCAGAAATTAATTCATCAAAAAAAACACTAACACTTGTATACTTTTTAAAATTACCACTCGATTTTTCTGAATTCTGATCATGTGAAATTGGACGTTTTGTTCCAGGTTGTTGATAAGCTAACGAACGAAAACCATGTGGTCGATCAGATATAGAATAATCATTTTTATAAAATAAGAATGGCATTTCTTCAGAAATTAGCATTAATTTTGGCAAATTAATTGTTAGTAACTTTAGATTCACAGTTTCAATTCGTAATTTTCCTGAATAATCTTTACTAAAAAGCCGTGACCCCTGCCCTGTAAATTTTGAATTAATTTCATCTTGCTTATCTTCATCAAAACCTAAAATAAGATAAATCACATTTAAAATATTCCCCATTTCTATTCCCTTTAAAATAATTTCATATTTATATTTTAATGGATCAAACTCATCGTCTGATGGGGAATGCTTATCTACAAGACTACGAAATGCAGATGTAATGTATTTTAACTCATTGGTTGAAGATTCCAGATTACAAAGACGATCCGAAATAGAATCAGATGAAGACACATGCTCAAGCGTTAGCGGGGAATCATCAGAAAAAGATGGATTTCGTCGCTCGCTAACAGAAATAATCGATTTTCGAATATTGGATTGAGTTGGGCTCATCACACGAGGTGACACACAAGCCTCACCAAAAATATCGTCAAATGATCGATTTTGGTACGAATACACTGGGTCATCTTTTGTGATTTTTTTAAATAATGACTGATCCAATTCGTACAACTGATCATGTCGCTCTTGGTTCATGTTAATTAGCTTAGAATCTTCTGCAGGTCGATCAAGGTGCGAGTAACTCCGTGATATGGATAGCGTTTGAAAAGATTGCACTATTGGTGCACTGGGAAAAGCTTTCATTTGTAATCTCCTTAATTTATTAGTAGTGAAGTAGTTTGATTCTACTATTTTTAAGTAAATTTTCCAATAGGGTTTTTATAAAAACATGCGTCACTTAAAAACGGGGTTAATTAAGCTGTTTTTTCATCTTGAAAAACAAATTGATTAAACATAACAATCTTTTCTTTAAATTGTTGATAGTGTTGAGATTTTAAATCAGCAAACAAATCCAACAAAAATTTTTCCTCTGAAAAATAATGCTTTTTAGACGATTCTGTTGCTATTGTTAAACAATCAACTATTGAAATTTTATGTAATCGAAAAATATCGATTGTAAACAATAAATTATTGACAGTTTGACGATGATTCACAGTCGTTTGAGACGAAACCTCGAAAGATGTACTCGGATAATTATCTTGAACAAGGTCATTAGAAAAATGGTCCTTAAATAAAGTTAAAAAATCAGGCTGATTATTATTATACTTAGAAAAATACCGGTCTCTGTTAAAAGACTGGTCATATTTCTCCTCTTTTTGGAACGGAAGTTCATAAAGAGCGTCAAAAATAATCGTCAACACATCGATAATATCCAACTTTTTTAAAGCAGAATAAACAATTTTAAATTGATCTAAATTATGCATATTTTCAGCCTTTAGTTTAGTCATAATTGGACCAACCGTAGGTTTTAAATCAGGATTTTTTAATATTAATCGATGTAAATCTGTATCAATGGATTGATTATTAATATATTTCTTTTGAATGTATGAAATATCATAATGAACATTTGGAAACGCTACTTTCATTGCTTTTAATTCAGCTTCAATTCGAAGCGGTGACAAAAGTTTTCTTTTTAGGTCTTTAACAATAAAGGTTAATTGAGGGTTTTCCTTAAGGAGTGCATCTAAACTCTTGGTTGCCTTACATACATTGAATAACGACTTAAATGATTTTTTTAAAATCGGCTGTTTATGATCAATATCGCGATTCTGCGGTGTAGTTTTAGGTGGATGATGATGCAACTTAAGAATTTTAGTTGAATTAGTCGGAGGAAATTGTACCGATTCAGGTGGATAAAGTTCATCAAATGTTTTGATTTGGTATTTTAAATGATGTTTAAATTCAGCCGAAGGCTCATCAGAATATTGTGTTGGTATTATCAACGACGATACACTTTTTTTTTCAGTTATAGACGTTGGGGAATTAATGACATCTATATCCATCGCATTTTCAGAACTAGATGCTAATAAATCTGGATGAATTAACTTCGGCTTTAATCGAGACGATGATTCAAATACTGAGTCAAATAACTTATGGCCAGTAATGTCCCCTCCATCTTCAATATTTTTAGATTTCTGTATAGTATCAGTTCGATTTTGATGAGTATTAATTGAAGGTTTATCATTTTTGTGTGACGGCAAAACAGTTAAAGAAAAGGTCTTAAACATATCCGCGATTTGGTATATTGCCTTCCTTTGATGTTCATTTTGAGTTCTTTTATAAATTGACTGTTTTATTTTATGTTTTGCACAATGCGGGTGTGCAACTTTACGAGTTGGTAAATAATGCTTATGTATCATTTGTAATCTCCGAAAATAGAAGTGAAGTGTTTTGATACTACATGTATTGGAGGAAATTTCCAATAGTTTATTAATTTTTTACTTAACCATTAAAATCCCACACTTAAAAAGGACAATTTAATTAAAAACTGTTTTAAATCATTTAAGTTCCAATACAACAATCGCTTCAATATGGGGTGTGTGGCAAAACATATCAACCCCCTGAACCGAATGAACTGTATAGCCACCATCAACAAATAATCTCAAATCTCGTCCTAATGTATCCGGAAAGCAGGACACATAAATAATTTGTTTTGGCGCAATCTTAATTAAAGAGTGAATAACAGCACTGGCCAATCCTTGGCGAGGGGGATCCACAATCACCTGACGATTAGAATCAGAATGTGATGTCAAAAATTGAATAACATCCTGGCATTTAAATTGGATCGACACATCATTTTGTACCGCATTGGCTTTGGCATCAGAAATTGCAGAGGGATTATTATCAACCGCAATGACGTCAAAACCTGCCAGTGCAATCGCACAACTAAGAACACCTGCCCCACAATACAAATCATAAACAGGACGATCGAAGTCAAGCCGCTTAATTATTGCGGCATACAAATCATGAACCAAATGAGCATTTGCTTGCATAAAGGTGTGTGGCGAGATAATGGCCTGAACCTTTCCAATATGATCTGTAATGGTTTTAGATCCCCAAACATGCCTTAATTCATCACCAAGCACGCCATCGTTTGTTGGGTCCGACTGTAGTGACAAATAGATACTGGTCATACCTGGCACATCAGACAAAAATTCAATCATTGATGTTGAATCAATTAATTGACCAACGGTAACAATCACCATAAGTTGTCCAGTCGCATATGAATAGCGGATAACCACATGACGAAGAACCCCCTCGCCTGTTTGTTCATCAAATACTGACGTTTTCGCATTCAAATGCCAGCGTTTTAATGAACGTAAAACAGCATTCATAGGCGCCGACATAATCTCACAATTTGTGACATTAACCACACGGTGTGATCGTGGCGCATAAAGACCAATCTGAAGGCCCTCTTGAGCCATGGCAAATGCAAACTGCATTTTATTACGAGTTTCATATTGTGTCGTTCCGAACAGTAACGGCATCATATTTACCTCTGATAAATCAATAAATCGACTTAAACGGTCCTGGAGTAAAGTAGTTTTAAATTGAATCTGAGCTGTTAGATGTTGATGCTGCAATTGGCAGCCGCCACACTGAAGAGCGATTGAACATTTTGGATCAACACGATCAGTACTGGTAGAAATCAGCTGAATCAGCTTGCCAAAGGCACGGCGTTTTTCAATTTTTATCGCTTTAAATTCAATCGTGTCACCGGGTATAGCATTGGGGATATAAATCGGAAATTGATCCAGCTGAACAATACCCTCACCGCGTTTCCCTAAAGCACTAACAACCCCTTGATATGTTTCATTTTTCTTTATCACCTGTTTAGATTACCAAAGATATGTGCATTCATAAATTCAAAGAATTACAGGGTTCATCAATAGTCAATTATATAAATGAAACCGACTGCAATGCCATCGTCATTAACTTGATTAAAAAAACAAGTATTGCCATCACTTTTGAGTGTAATATCTACTGATTGATGAGCTAATAGAGCATCACTGCGGCGAATGGCACAACGCATTGATCATGTTAAGTGTCCGTTAATCGGTCATTTGAATCGTCACTTAAAGGTTCCTAATACGTGATAATTGATGAAATATTATCCAACAAATTAACTAACACCCACAAAAAATGCCATAAACTAACATTAACTTATACTTCATCTAATAAATCGACCACTACATCGTTTAGGTTTGTGGCATTTGGTTTGGGTACTTGGGACTGATATTGAAATCTTTTTCTACCAAAATAAATAATAAGAATCATTAATAAGAATCCACCCCCGCCAATTGCGATCATTGATATATGGTCTGTAGAACTGGCATTACTATTTGAATCCGTTTGATTTGACGGCAATGTTGGCATCGTTGTAGGCCAGTTAACTTGACCATTTGACGATACTGTAGGAAATATAGTTGGTGAAACCGTTGTATACGCTGAAGGCATCTGTAAATCAGGAGCATCCAGAGACGATGTTGGTGAGGGAGATTGCGCATTAAATTCAAATGGCTGCCCCGTTGGCTCACTTGGTACGTGAGCATTTGTTGGGGAACCTATCGTTTGAATCGAAGGAGAGCCCGTCGGATAATACAAAGTAGGCACATTTGATATAACATGAGATGGATAACTGGTAACAGGAGCATTTGTTGGGTCATTTGATGGCTCATTGGTAACTGGCGGGTTTGTTGGCACACCGGTTGGCGTACTTGAAATTGGAGCGTTTGTTGGGTGATTTGATGGCTCACTTGATACATGAGCATTTGTTGGGGACCCTACCGTTTGAATCGAAGGAAAGCCCGTCGGAAAATACAAAGTAGGCACATTTGATATAACATAAGATGGCGCACTGGTAACTGGAGCGGTTGTTGGGTCATTTGATGGCTCACTGGTAACTGAAGCGGTTGTTGGGCGACCTGTTGGTATTCTTGATGGCTGTCCCGTTGGCTGACCACTTGGCACTCT
>MDTB01194766.1_pt1 | contig 34948 bp, 30 predicted proteins | sample 811161 | NCBI WGS metagenome assembly MDTB01 (sample SAMN05326650, study PRJNA326480) | marine metagenome | isolation source: seawater | place: Mediterranean Sea | collected 2009 | reverse complement strand
CATGAAGTTAGAAAACTTATTGCAGGGCCAACAGTATTCATTTGCGACGAATGTGTTGAGCTCTGCATGGATATTATACGTGAAGAAGGAAAAAGTAGCTTAGTAAAATCGTCGATGGGTGTTCCTTCACCCAGGGAAATATGTACAGTATTAGATGATTATGTTATTGGTCAGGAGAAAGCAAAGCGGGTATTATCTGTTGCAGTTCACAACCATTTTAAACGATTAAATCATGAAGTTAAACAAGGCGATATTGAGCTTTCCAAATCAAACATTATGTTGATTGGCCCAACCGGATGTGGAAAAACACTTCTGGCTCAAACATTAGCTCGAATTTTAGACGTTCCATTTACAATGGCTGATGCGACAACATTAACCGAGGCCGGTTACGTTGGAGAAGATGTCGAAAATATAATTTTAAAATTACTTCAAGCTGCCGATTACAATGTTGAGAGAGCCGAGCGCGGTATAGTTTATATCGACGAAGTTGATAAAATAAGTAGAAAATCTGATAACCCATCTATTACCCGGGATGTATCTGGTGAAGGTGTTCAGCAAGCTTTGCTAAAGATAATGGAGGGTACTATTGCATCAGTTCCTCCTCAGGGAGGCAGAAAACATCCTCAGCAGGAATTTTTGCAGGTTGATACAACTAATATCTTATTTATATGCGGAGGTGCTTTCGCTGGGCTTGATAAAGTAATATCTCAAAGAGGCAAAGGTGCTGCAATTGGCTTTGGCGCTGACGTAAAACACATTGAAGAAAAAGGAGTCGGAGATCTGCTTAAAGAAGTCGAGCCAGAGGATTTGCTTAAATTTGGACTCATTCCAGAATTTGTTGGGCGACTTCCGGTTATTGCGACTCTCAATGATCTCGATGTTGAGTCATTAGTAGTTATTTTAAGTGAGCCAAAGAATGCATTAATAAAGCAATATCAAAAATTGTTTGAAATGGAAGATGTGAAGATTACGTTTACAGAAGATGCATTGAAATCTATTGCAAATAAGGCAATAAAAATGAAAACTGGGGCGAGAGGATTAAGATCTATCTTAGAGGAAATATTGTTGGATACAATGTTTGAGCTACCGGGGTTAGATGGCGTTGCGGAGGTTGTTGTTAATGAAGAGACGATAACAGGCAAAGTTGAACCTCTTTTGATATATGAGGAATTAAAAGATAAACCTGCATCAGCTTCTTGATAAAAAGGCAAAGAAGATTCATGTTTAAGCAACTATTTATTTGGTGGAGTGGCCAAACAATCGGGACGATGTTTTATACATGGCGCAATGGAAATTTTGTTGGAAAAGACGATTCCGGAAATAGTTTTTTTCAATCTTCCGATTGTAAGAAGCGCTGGGTGATATATAATGACGAAATAGAAGCATCAAAGGTTTCTGCAGAGTGGCATGGCTGGCTTCATCACACTTTTAAGGAGCCTCCAGTAGAGAAACCCTTGATACGGAAGACTTGGGAAAGGGAGCATATACCTAATTATACTGGGACTCATAGCGCTTATCATCCCCGTAGAACTCAAAACTCAGTGAAAACAATTACAGACTATGAGGCATGGCGCCCGGATGAGTAGTAAAGAGCAGCACAGTAAGAGCTCTCTAGAGATTGTAATAGGCTTGGCCGTGCTTGCAGTTGCGGTGATTTTTTTATATGCTCTTATAAAAAACTCAAGTGTGACAGATACTTTTTTTAGTCAGAATAAACAACTGATAGCTGAATTTTCTTCCTTAGATGGTATATCAGTTGGTAGCGATGTTCGTTTGGCCGGAGTAAAAATCGGGTTTGTGTCTGATATCAACTTGGATATGAGGAACTATTCTGCGCTTGCAACTCTTTCGGTACGAGAAGATCTTCAAATTCCCAGTGACTCTGAAGCAATTATTGTAAGTGAAAGTCTGCTTGGTCAGAAATATATCTCTGTGAATGTTGGAGGGTCTGATAGAATGTTACTTGAGGGTGAAACTTTTATGTATAGTCAGGGATCGATCGATTTAATCAATTTACTTTTGAAATTTTCAAACAATAAATCGAATTGATATCATTATGGTTAGTCTTAAGGGTATATATACTATTTTGGCTCTAACTTTTTTTTTTCAAAGTGAGAAAACTTTATATGCAGAGGATACAAGTTTTAGCCTATTTTCAAATGAGGTAACCCAAACAAAGTTTCTCTGGCATTCAGCTGAAAATTTTACCGACGAAAATATGTACTATGTATACAAAATATCATCTGAAAGAGGCTTATCTGAATTAGACTCGAAGGTCGAAAAATTACTCGACAAATTTTCAGAAAAGAAGAGTAAAAAAAATATTTTAGATGAGATAGAGTCAGAAGTTTTACAGGAAAATGACGGACATCTTGTGCAGCGACTTAACCCTGATTTTAGTTCCGCATTAGGAGTAAATATTAGGTTACTTGACAGAATTAATGACAGTGTTCACGATTTAACTATTTTAAACGATAATACTAAAATCTTCAAATTTTTAAGTATTACGGTATTCAATTGTTTTAATGTCCCTAATGATAAGGAGAGATCAGCATATTCTTTGTTAAAAATAAATGATGAGAGAGACGCAAGCCAAGTATTTCATGGTTGGATGCTCTCTGCGTTTCCAAGTATTTCCGCTATTGATCATCCACGTTACGATGTATGGGTAGCAAGCTGCGTTAATTGACTCCAGTTAGTATCTCGACTTAGTTTGAAGAAATTGGCTTGCTTAGAGAGAGCAGTTTTTAAAATTTTATCATATTTATCTTCTGAGAGCTCTGTGCCGCCCATACTTGTCAAGTGGCATGATGGGAATTGGGTGTCAAATAATTCGAAGTTTCCGGTTACTAGCCTTGCCATTAAAGCTATCATCGCCAGTTTCGATCCATTTTTTTCTTTGGAGAACATACTTTCTGCGAAAAAAGCTGACCCAAGAGAAACTCCAAAAAGACCACCAATGAACTTTTGGTTGTTCCATATTTCTATTGAATGACTATGACCCAACTCATATAGCATCTTGTAAGATTTTAGTAATACAATGTTTATCCAAGTTTCTTCTCTTGATGCGCAATTACTTAATACATTTGAGTAGTTTTCATTTATTGTTACTCGATATTCATTTTTTTTTATATCTTTATAAAGACTTTTCGAAATATGAAGACTTCCAATTGGTATTATTCCACGTACTTTAGGTTTTACCCAAAAAATTTCTTTGTCAGACTTTGACTGCGCCATTGGAAAAACTCCACAAGAGTAAGCCTGCAAAAGAGTATCGGAATTTATGTGAGGAGTTTGGGCCAATTAATTCTCTTGTTGCGCTTTTTTAGTATCGAGCCAATTTTCCAACCAATGAATTGAGTAATCACCTTTTAGAATATCATTCTCTAAAAGCAGTTTGCGGAATAAGTCGGTGCTTGTATGGACGCCGTCAATAATTAACTCATCTAAGGCTCTCTTGAGTCTGGCTAGAGCCACCTCACGAGTATCTCCATGGACAATTAACTTTCCTATCAAACTGTCATAAAAAGGTGGAATTGTATAACCTCTATAAATAGCACTATCTATTCTTACACCGTATCCACCAGGCGCATGAAAGTCTGTAATTGTGCCAGGTGAAGGAATAAATCCAGGAATTTGTTCAGCATTTATACGACACTCAATAGCATGCCCAGAACTGCATAGATCGCTTTGCTTAAAACTTAGTTTTGAATTAGCAGCTATTTGAATCTGTTCTCTTACGAGATCTATTTGATAAACGCTTTCAGTAACTGGGTGCTCAACTTGCAATCTTGTATTCATTTCAATAAAAAAAAACTTTCCATCTTCGAATAGAAATTCAATTGTACCAACTCCAGAGTAACCAATTTTTGCAATCGCATCGGCGCAAATTTGGCCAATACTATTTCTTATTTTTTCTGAAATAACTGGAGATGGACATTCTTCAAAAACTTTTTGATGTCTGCGTTGTAAAGAGCAGTCTCTTTCACCGAGGTGAATTGCATGCCCACGTCCATCACCAATAACCTGTATTTCTATATGGCGGGGGCGAGACAAATATTTTTCTATATAAACCTGATCATTTCCAAAGGCATTTCTCGCTTCATTTCGAGCGTTATTGAATGCATTTTCTATCTCTTTCTGACTATTGGCCACCTTCATACCCCGGCCACCCCCACCAGCAGTTGCTTTTATAATAACAGGATAACCAATCTTTTTTGAAATGGTCGCCGCATCCTCAGCAGAATTGATTTGCCCATCAGACCCTGGAACACATGGTACGCCAAGTTTTTTCATTGTTTCTTTTGCCGTTATCTTGTCACCCATTAATTTTATATGCTCAGATGTAGGCCCAATGAACGCTATTTTATGGTCATCGACTATTTGCGCAAATTGATAGCTTTCGGACAAAAAACCATATCCGGGGTGAACAGCGTCAGCTCCTGTGATTTCACACGCTGAAATAATTGATGATATCGATAAATAACTTTCGAGACTTCGTGGTGGGCCAACACAAACGCATTCATCAGCCATTCTAACATGCATTGCATCGCTATCAGCGGTTGAATGCACTGCAACCGTTTTAATTCCTAGCTCTTTGCAGGCCCGAATTATTCTGAGTGCTATTTCGCCTCGATTTGCAATAAGTACTTTGTTAAACATTGTCCTAAACTACTCTATAACTACCAAGGGACTATCGAATTCTACAGGATTGCCGTTTTCAACTAATATTTTCATTATTCTTCCTGCTTTGGGTGCTGGTATTTGGTTCATAGTTTTCATAGCCTCGATTATCAAAAGAGTATCTCCTTTGTCGACATTATCACCTTTCGTGATAAACGCCGGTTTATCTGGTTCAGGAGAGAGGTATACAGTACCAACCATCGGTGACTTTACGATTCCTTGGCTGTTTTCTTTTTGTGGTTGAGCGGTCTCAACGCTTTTATCTTCGCTGATTACAGTTTTATTATAACTTTCTGACATATTGGGCACAGCATTTCCGTTCTTTTGAAAACTATTTGTGCAATTTATCCTAATTCTCAAGCTTCCCTGATCTGGAGTCTCTTTTACATACTCGAGCTCAGTTAAACCTTTTTCCGACATTAACTGGGCTAGAGTATCTATAAAAGTTAACTCTTCTTCATTATTTTTGTTTGCCATTCGATACTCCATGGTAAATGTTTAGAAGTAGTATTTTTCAAAACTTAAAAAAAATAATCTCGTTTATTTTGCGATTGCCCGGTCAATTATTTTTTGCAACTCATTTTTTGGAACGTAACCTCTAACTATCTCTGAACCAATAATAAAAGTAGGTGTACCATTAATATTAAGCTCTTTCGCAAGCTGCTTGTTTCTTTCTATTCTATCTTTTATCACTTTACTATCATACTTAGAAAATATTGTCGCCGAGTTAATGCTTAGATTTTCTAAAATTCTAGTCATGCTCTCCTGCGAAATCGGTCCGTTATAATTAAGCAAAGCATCATTAAACTTCTGGTACAATTGTTTTCCTTCGTATTCTAGAATAGTGAGAGCTATTGCTGCACTCATATCAGACCCCGAGCCAAGAATCGGTAATTCCTTTACAACGTATCGTAAATCCGCATTAGACTTCAATATAGCTTCTATGTTTTTGTGGGCTTTTTTACAATAACCACATTGGTAATCAATAAATTCTACAAGTACAACGCGACCGTTCTGGTTTCCACCGACATATGAATAGCCATCGTGATGCAATTCCTGTAAGCTTTTCAAAATTAGTTTTTTTTCTTCCTCATTTCGTGACTCTAAAATATTATTCTGATAATTTTGCAAGGACTCCAGAATAATTTCCGGGTTCATGAGAATAAAGTTTTTAATCTTGCCTTCCAAGTCGACTTCATGAGCTAAAATCTGATTTTGGGATAGCAAATTAAAAAAGAGTAACAAAAAAATAAACCTTTGGATTTTTGCTTTTTTATTCATTATGTTTCCACTTTAATTGAACTTCACTGCTTGATTTGTAACAAAATATGCGTAGAGTTCGTCAGCTTTATAAAGTAAACTTTTTTATTAATTTTAGAAAGGGATATAATTTGGCGTTTAAATCTCGTGGATCAGTAGATCCTTTTATAGTAATGGATATAATGCAAAAAGCTAAAGAAGCGGAAATAAAAGGTAAGTCTATAATTCATATGGAAGTCGGGCAACCTAGTACTGGAGCGCCAAGAAGTGCATTGAATATATTGTCCAAAGAAATGGTTACTGATAACTTCGGGTATACAGAATCTACAGGTATACTCAGTCTGAAAAAACGGTTATCAAAATTATATAAAGATAGATACAGATTAAATATTGATTCTGAAAGAATAATAGTAACGTCTGGGTCATCTGCCTCGTTTGTTCTGGCATTTATTAGCTTATTTGAGTCAGGTCAGAAAGTTTTAATAGGTGAACCAGGATACCCAAGTTATCGAAATATTCTACAGGCTCTTGATTTAGTTCCGGTTAAAGTTCAGACGAGCTTTACGAATGGCTTTCATTTAACAGGCAATGATATAAAAAATACAGATGTGAATGGGGTCCTAATAGCTAGCCCAGCTAATCCCACGGGCTCTATTCTTGATTCTGAGAAGTTAGGGGATTTAGTAAAAAGTGCTACTGCTCGTAATATACCTGTGATTTCCGACGAAATTTATCATGGTCTCTCTTACGGTAAGAATGTACATAGTGCTCTTGAATATTCAGATAGTGCATACGTTGTAGGATCTTTTTCTAAGTACTTTGCGATGACCGGATGGCGTGCAGGCTGGTTAGTTGCTCCACGTGATAAAATTCGGCGCATAGAACGATTAGCTGCCAATTTGTTTATCTGTGCGCCACACGCAAGCCAAAGGTTGGCGGAGCTAGCTCTAAACCATGATAAGGAGTTAAAAGAAAAAGTAAATATCTATCAGAGAAATAGAGAATTACTTATGGAGAGCCTTCCCGAAATAGGATTTACAAAGATTTGCCCGCCAGATGGAGCATTCTATATCTATTGTGATGTCTCTGAATTGGCAGAAAATAGTAAAAAACTTTGCGACAATTTATTTGAGACAACTGGAATAGCCCTTACGCCTGGAAATGATTTTGATACTAAAAGAGGAGATAAATTTGTTAGATTTTCTTATGCATGTTCTACTAGCGACGTGATTGAAGCAATTAAAAGACTAAAGCTATGGAGAAAAAAGTATTGAGCTAGGAATCCTTATTTTTTTCAGGAGCTCATTTTACTTTTAGACCACCAGCCAATTTTAGGTTTTGTCTCCTTCCTGTTAGATCCATCCACTTTGTCTTTATTCATAGAACCTTGACTATCATCAACAAACTTTTTGTCTGCAGGCTCAGTTTTCTTTTGTCCTCTGGCTGCACCATGTTTTTTCTCCTTTAGCTTATTATCCTCTACGATTTCAGTAATTTGAGAGCCAGTTGTAATTTCTAATACTTTTTCTTCGGCAGGTAATTCTTTTTTCGAACCAGATTGCGTTTTAGTTTTCACAGATGAAGAACTCTTATTCTTTAAAGGTATTGAAGTTTTTACCTTGGTGTCCGGCTTTTTAGTAGATTTCTTCACTGGTGTGTTAAAACTTTCATCATCTTCCGCTTTTTTTTCAAAGGTTTTAATAGTTTTATTACCTATTTCCTCCGTAGACGAAGTTTCTGGCCTTGCGGATTTGGGCCGTCTTCTTCTTCTTCTCTTCTTTTTTTGTGCGGTCTCGTCTATTGTCTCTGAAGGCTTATTTGGGCTTTTTTTATCTAACTCTTCGCCCTCTGATACTATTTTTATATCTGAATCATCTATTAATTTACTGTTCTTTTTATTCGATTTAGAATTTGGTATATTTTCTTTAATGGTGTCGATTATGAATGTTGGGCTAACAAGTGTGCTATCTGCCTCAATCTTTACAATTACACTATATCTATTTTCCAATATAGAAATATGCTCCCGCTTTTCGTTAAGCATATAGTTTGCAACTTTTAATGGAACACGAACCGTTAATGACCTTAATTTATTCTTAAGTCCCTCTTCTTCAAGCTCTCTAAATATTGCAAGCGCTAAAGAGTCGTCTGATCTCGTTATACCTGTTCCGTGACAGTGGGTACATGCTTGCGTAGTCGTCTCAATCATTCCTGGCCTAAGTCTTTGTCTTGACATCTCTAAAAGCCCAAAAGTAGAAATACGTCCTACTTGCGTCCGTGCCCTATCACTTTTAAGTCTCTCCTTCATGCGTTTTTCTACAGAAAAGTTATTCTTTCTTTCTTCCATATCTATAAAATCGATAACTATGAGACCTGCTAAATCTCGAAGCTTAAGTTGTCTTGCTAATTCATCAGCTGCTTCAAGATTAGTTTTTAGAGCGGTATCTTCAATACTACTCTCTTTTGTAGCCCGTCCAGAATTAACATCTACGGCTACCAAGGCTTCAGTAACTCCTATAACGATGTAACCCCCAGATTTTAATTGTACAACTGGATTAAACATTGCTGCAAGATGATCTTCTATTTCAAAGTTAAAAAATAGGGGCATTTCGCCTTCATATTTTTTTACATTTTTAGCATGAGACGGCATTAACATTTTCATATAATCTTTAGCCTCTCTATAGCCTCGGTCACCTTCGACGAGAACTTCGCTCACATCTCTTGAGTAAAGATCCCTGATACACCTTTTTATTAAGCTGCCTTCTTCATAAATTGGTGTAGGTGCTATGGACTTCATTGTCAGTTCGCGTACCTGCTCCCATTGCCTAAGCAAATATTCATAGTCTCGTTTAATTTCAATTTTTGTTCTATTCGAGCCCGCTGTTCGAATTATCAGTCCAGCCCCGTCTGAAATAGATAATGAATTAGCTATCTCTTTTAATCGCTTTCTATCCACAAGATTGGTAATTTTTCTTGATATACCCCCTCCTTTAGCCGTATTTGGCATTAGTACACAGTATCTACCTGCCAAGGAAAGGTAAGTGGTTAAAGCTGCGCCTTTATTTCCTCTCTCCTCTTTTACGATCTGAACAAGTAGAATCTGCCTGACTTTTATAACTTCTTGTATTCTATAACGGCGTAAGGTTTTCTTTTGGACATTTTCAACTTCAGTTTCTGAAGTCAAAGCAATTTCTTGTTTTGAATCTTCTGATGTTGTATCTTCATCGATATCTTCATTTGTTTGTTCAGCAATGTTTTCTTGTTCTTCGATTGGGATTTGATAATAATCAGGATGAACTTCAGAAAAGGCTAGAAAACCATGCCTATTTCCACCGTAATCAAGAAAAGCGGCCTGTAGTGATGGTTCAACGCGCGTAACCTTTGCTAGGTAAATATTTCCCGATAACTGCGACTTACTAAATGATTCGAAATCAAAGTCTTCAACTTTCTTTCCATCAACGACAACGACTCGCGTTTCCTCACTATGACTCGCATCAACAAGCATTTTTTTTGACATAAGTTCTCTCTCAACCAAACTATAAGATATCTGAAACCCCTAGTTTTGTTTTTTTGTTTGGCTTCAAATTCGGTAGTAGTTTTCTTAAAAAAAAACTTATTATGACTAATTTCAAGTGATATTTTGTGCATTAGCAAAATTCTATCCACTTCTACTGCGAACTAAGCGCTTTATTTATAATATAGTCAATCGGACCATATTAAATTACTGATGATAAGTTCTATCTTAGATAAAACTTATGTTAAAGGCGTTTTTTAAACGCTATATTTGGTGAGTTCGGGTACAACTTACGTTTGTGTAGGATCCTCAAAACTCACGTGAAATTCTAATAGTCTGATAAGACAACCTAACTTGCAGTTAAGCAATCATTATTTTTATCTATGCATAATTTCATTGGATTGTACAACAAATTAGTCTTATTAATTAAAACATAGAAAAGTTTTTGTTTTATTCTCTATAAGGTTTTATCAACATAAATAATAAGATTTAGTTTGAAATCTTATTTGATCATCATTAACTCAATATAATTGTTCAATTTATCTAACATGGGTTTTCAAGTTGTTGAGAGTTTTAGGACTATTTTTGGGTTTTCTATTTAATTGGATGTCTTTAGGTCTGATTTGCATTGTAATAGGTGTTCAGGTTTGTTTTTTACATTACGGTCGCGATTTACCAAGTTCGTCACAGATTATTAACTATCAACCATCAACAATTACAAGAGTGTTCAATGCTGATGGTGAAATAATTGATAGTTTTTACAGGGAAAGGCGGGTTTTTGTACCAATTCGAGAAATCCCTTTAACCGTTAAGCAAGCATTTATAAGCGCTGAAGATAAAAACTTTTATAGTCACAAGGGTTATGATGCAGTTGGTTTATTAAAAGCCTTCTATGATGCCTTTAGTGGGAAACGCTTGAGAGGCGCATCTACTATTACGCAACAGGTAATGAAAAACTTCTTATTGTCAGGAGAAAGGACTGTTTCTCGAAAAATTAAAGAGATTTTATTAGCGTTGCGACTAGAAAAAAATCTATCAAAAGATAAGATATTGGAGGTCTACTTAAATGAAATTTACTTAGGCCAAGGAGCTTATGGCATCGGGAAAGCATCACAAATATATTTTGGAAAACCACTAGAATTGTTAACTGTTGCTGAAAGTGCATACCTAGCAGCTTTACCAAAAGCTCCAAATCGGTATCACCCAGTAAAAAACTACAATAAGGCAATTGCAAGAAGAGACTTTGTAATCAAAGAAATGTTTGAAAACGGATTCATCTCGTCGCTGGAGGCGAGTAAAGCTAAAAACGCAAAATTAATTTCGAAAATCGTCAAGCAACCAGAACACTTAGGCTATGTGAATTCTAAACGCACGTATTTTACATCAGAAATCAGAAGAGAAGTATTAAAAAAAATTGATAAGGAAAAATTTTATACTGGCGGATATTCTATTAAAGCAAGTATAGACAATAATTTACAAGATATAGCTAAAGTAGAACTTCAAAATGAGTTAGTCGAATATGATAAAACTCTGGGCGAATATCGGGGACCGATAATTAATTTATATCTAAATAAGGAAGAAGATCTAGACCAATGGCAACAAAAGTTAAGTAAAATTAAGATACCACGAATTAGAAATGATTGGGAAATAGGTGTAGTACTGGATATAACTGCTGATGGTATTTCTTTAGGAATTAATGGGTATAGCGGATCAAAACCTCAAATTATGCAGTACAAAGATGTTGGCTGGATTAAATCACTAACAAATGGCAAAACTGTAAGCCTTATTTCCGAGTTTTCCAGAATATGGTCACTTGGTGATGTTATTTATGTTAAAAGAAAAAATAAAAAAGACGAACAGGATAAAATATTTTGGATTGTTCAACAAGTACCAAAAATACAGGGAGCTTTTATCGCTATGGATCCAAGTTCGGGAAGAATTTTAGCTCTACAAGGTGGCTTTTCATATGAATTGAGTTCCTTTAATCGCGCAACTCAAGCTTTTAGGCAGCCAGGTTCACTGTTTAAACCTTTTGTTTATACAGCTGCTCTGGAAAATGGATACAGCCCAACTACAATAATTGTAGATGCGCCCATTGATATTGAAACAGTTTCTGGAATTTGGCAGCCGCAAAACTCTTCAAATAAGTGGTTTGGGGTTGCTCCGCTGCGTAAGGGTCTAGAGTACTCCAGGAATCTTATGACTATTCGGTTAGCAAAAGATTTAGGGATGGAAGAGGTCTCAAAATATGCCGATATGTTCGGTATTTACAAAAATATGCCGTTATTTCTTTCTTACTCCATCGGGGCGGGTGAGACGTCACTTCTTAAATTGGTGTCTGCCTATGCGATACTTGCTAATGGTGGTTATAAAGTAAAACCCTCATTAATTGATAGGATACAGAATCGCTATGGAGAAACATTATTTAATAATGAATATGCAATTTGTTATGACTGTTTAGTTTCAGAAATAGAGATTACCAGACTACCAGAGGTTTCATTATCTTCAAAGAGAGTTTTGGATCCAGTAACAGTATATCGGATAAATTCAATGCTTAGAGGAGTTGTTAGCAGGGGAACTGCATCTTCTACTGTGGGTAAACTTGGCTTAAATATTGCCGGCAAAACTGGTACAACTAATGACTCAAAGGATGCTTGGTTTGTTGGCTATTCTCCCCAAATTGTAGCTGGATGTTTTATAGGATATGATATACCGAAATCTTTAGGAAAAACTGCGACAGGAGGTAGTCTGTGCGGATCAATGTTTTCTAGGTTCATAACGAGTACAATAAAAAATAAAATTACTTGGGAACAACCCAAAGATACGGTATTGATTAAAGTTGATAGGGATACTGGAATGAGAGTTCCTAATGACTATTTTTCTGGCTCGGTAGGATATGAATTGTATAGGGTTGGTAAAGAACCAGAATACGGTAAGCTTTCTTCCATAGTCGATGGCGGTTTTTCAATGGGGCAAGATTTACTATTATTCAATTCTGATGGCACACCTAATTTTGAACTATCAAGAGATCGACCCACTTCAGGCGGTCTCTCAAGTGGTGACTTATACTAAGTTTCAATTAAAAGAAGGAATTGATAATGAAGGCTGAGATTGAAAGTAGTATTTCTGAGATTCAAAAATCTCTTAATCTAATTCGTCAACGAATGAAATGGGAAACATCGAAAGCCAGACTTGAAGAACTAACAGAACGAACTAAAGATCCAAACTTATGGAGTAACTCGAGTACTGCTCAAAGCTTAATGAAGGAACGCCAGATTCTTCTTGATAGTATTTCCTCGTATGAAAATTTAGCTCAAACCCTTGATGATAATTTGGAACTCTTATCATTAGCCTATTCTGAAAAGGATACCAGTTTGGTGACAGAAATTGAAAACGTGTTGAAGGATTTGCAGAAAAGTACCTATGAAAAAGAGAATGAGGCTTTGCTTAACGAGGCAACTGATAAAAACGATACATTTGTTGAAATAAATGCCGGTGCAGGAGGAACAGAAAGTTGCGATTGGGCTGCTATGCTAGCTAGAATGTATAGTAGATGGGCAGACAAACGAAATTATGTGGTAGAAATTATTTCAGAGAACCCTGGTGATGAGGCTGGTTTGAAATCTATTACTTACAAAATAAAAGGTCTTAATGCATATGGTTGGTTAAAAACTGAAAGTGGTGTTCATAGATTAGTTAGAATATCTCCCTTTGATAGTGCAGCTAGACGACATACGTCTTTTAGCTCAGTTTGGGTATACCCTGTGGTGGATGACAATATTGATATCGAAATCGTGAACTCTGATATTCGAATTGATACATTTAGGTCCTCAGGAGCAGGTGGTCAGCACGTCAATACTACTGACTCTGCTGTAAGGATTACACATCTGCCGACTGGTATAGTTGTTACGAGTTCTGAAAAGTCTCAACATCAAAATAGAGCAATTTGTATCAGTGCTCTAAAATCTAGGCTTTACGATTTAGAAATCAGAAAAAGGAATAGTGTTGTCCAAGAATTTCACGATAATAAGGGAGAGGCAGGATGGGGAAATCAGATAAGGTCTTACGTATTACAGCCCTACCAAATGATAAAGGATTTGAGAACAAATTATGAGACTTCAAACAGTCAGTCGGTATTAGACGGAGACTTGGACAAATTTATGGCTGCTGCGTTGGCTTTGGACGTTACAGGTAAAAGCCCTTCAGATGTTAAATCAACTACTTGACATATCCGTCACGCCTTACTCTGAAGTGCCCCATTTTTTTTCGAAGAACTATTATTAAGTGGATCATCGTCTCTTTTGACTGAACCTTCAAAATGCGCACCACTTTCTATAGCAATTGTTTTGTGTATAACATCCCCTTCAACCCTAGCAGTTGCTGTCAACCTAACTTTAAGACCTCTGACACATCCCACAACTCTGCCATTTACTACAACGTCATCTGCAACGACTTCGCCTTTGACTGTCGCGCTTTCACCTACAGTCAGAAGTTGCGCTTTGATATCACCTTCTAGGGTTCCTTCAATTTGTATGTCACCAGTAGTAACTAGGTTCCCTTTTATGTTCAAATCGGATGACAAAACAGATGGACCCGCTTTAGGTTTAGGAGCCGAAGCACTATCAATCACTGCTGTTGGTTTTGACTGGGAGATCGGTTGCCCTGAATTAGGAGGTGAAGGTATAGTAGTAGAAGATGAAGCAGAAGATTCTGTCGGTTTAGATTTGGAAAACATTTATTTACTACCTTTAAGTAAGTTATTCACAGACATTTTAATTCTAAAAATTAATAATATCCCATTAGCTCGAAAAGTATACTTTTATTTTAAATTAATTCAATCTCTAATTCGCTACAATATGATTTTTGCTCTAGGATTTACTTACAAAATTTAATACTTCTTCCACATGATTGTTAACTTTTACTTTTCTGTAAATTTTTTCAATCAGACCATTTATAACTATAAAGGTACTTCTTTCTGTACCCATATATTCTTTTCCATACATATTTTTTTTGACCCATGAATTTAGCTGGCTAATTAAAATGCAGTTCTCATCAGAAATGAAAGAAAATTGCACTTGATTTTTCACTCGAAACTTTTCTTGCTGCTGAGCGGTGTCGTTTGACAAACCAAAAATTTTAAACCCGATCTTGTTAAACTCTTTGAACCTTTTCTGAAATTCTTGTACTTCCTTTGTACATGACGGTGTGTTACTTTTTGGAAACAAAAAAATAATGGATTTCGATTCAAAAAAATCTTTAACAGAAATTTTTTCTAGTTCGGATGTAATTAAAGAAAAGTTAGGTAACATATCACCTTCATTAATAATATTATTACTCATTTATACCGTACTCCTTTAAATTCGGAAATCGTTTTGTTAGGCTGCATTATTCTATTTAAATTACATTTGGAGCCACAGGTTTGCCTTCCGTTTCACATTTCTCGATAAAAATATACGTTTTTACTAAATATATACTTTTTTTTATTTTGGGAACTATTTTCAGCTTAGTTTTGACTTATTCATACTTAAAATATATTAATCCACAATATGAAATAAAATCGCAATTTTTTTCAAGTCTTTTTTTTCAGTTTTTCCATAATCAAAATTTCATAATGGAAGTAGAAAATTTGGGCTTATCATATAATGATAAAAGTGACAATTGGACCTTAAGATTGTACGCTCCTAAACTACAAGATGTTTTGTTAACCGATAAATTGCAAATTCCTAATATTGATATTAATTTCACTCCCGGAAGACTACTTTTAAAAGGTTTATCTTCAACACAAGTTTCTTTGAATAAAACAACAATTAAACTTCAAAGTGATCTTGATACAGTTTCCTTATCAGATCTACAAAATTTTGACCCCAAAACGTTACTTGAGCTGTTTAATGATATACCTTTCTCTCGCGTAACGTTTTTAAATCCAAAAATTATTTTTCTAAATATGTCTCATAACGACAAGGTGCTTACCAAAAAACCGCCGGCACAAATATCAAATATTATTTTTGAAAAAAAACTGGACTACTTGAGCCTTCGAAGTGAAGGCAACCTTAAGAAAGATGGGCTAGTCGATACAAGTTTTTCATTAAATGCTTCACTATATTCAGATGCTAAAAAAGTAGTTTATGACTTAAAACTTGATCGCTTTGATTATTTATTTGAAAGCCTTCCTTTTAATAATCTTTTTTCAGCTAAGCCAGATACTAATCTTTCAATTATTGGAGAGATTACATCCGATATCTCATTTACGTTTTTATCAGGAAAACTTAGGATAATGCCCTTGAGCGAACCATTAGCCGTTTTTAAAAATAAACCGACAAATGATTTTGTTAATCTAAAATTTAATTATAAGAAAAATAAAAAGATACGGCTTAGTCAATTGTCTTTAAATGATAATATCTTTATTGAAAAGGCTGAGGTTACTTTTGGTCAAAATATTAAAAGCTTAGATGTTTCCCTAGACAAATTAAAAATACGAAGGATTGATGGTCTCAGAGAGCAAATACGCTTTGACACAGCTAATGCACAGATAGACATTCTATCAGATAAAAATATACGTTTTAATGTACTGGAATTTTTAAATAAAAGCATTAAGATTTCGGCTGAAAAATTTGTATATAATTTATCTCGTAAAGCTCGTGTAAAAAAAGCTGTTGAATTTAATTTTTCGAAAACGGATCCGACTAACTTAGGCAAACTCTATCAATCATTTCTCGACTTTAACAACAAAAATGAAACTTTTAATGTATTTGGAGAAATTGGAAGCTTGTCTGGAATTATAAAAGTCCAGAACATATATAGTCCATTTGATATATTTAAGATTAAAATGAACTTAAAAAACATAACTTGTCAAAATTTACTTGGCAAATTCGAGCAAATAAAAATTTACGATGGTAGCTTTAGCTATGACTCTAAAGACAAGGAATTTTTTCTTTTTCATAAAAAAGGAAAGGCAACAAATAATAATTCAATCTTTAGAATAAAGTCTGGAGAAGCCAAAATTACAAATTTTGGAGATAAGAATCAGAAAATTTTTTTTTCTGTACTATATTCAACAACTACAAGCGATATCATCTCTGAGTTTCAAGCGTCGAAGGTAAATTATATTAGTGACATTGATCTAGACAACACGCTTGATCCGACAGGAGGGGTGGACGGTATATTTAACTTTGTATCAGATGGCCTCTATAATCATGAAAACTTTGTTTATTCATTCAATGGTGAGTTGGAGTTTAAGGAGTTAACAGTTATTACTTCATTATTGCTAGAGCACCCTAAAATCTCTACGCTCGATTACGATTTGACTCAATCTTCAATGAACATAAATTTTACAGGCGAAATTGAAGAGCAACCTTTTAGAGGTCAGTTTAGCAAAGCGTTTATTGACTCTACAGCAGGAGTTCTAAACGTTTCTACGTTGATTAGGTACCGTGATATCGAAAAATACTTTGAGAACTTTCCCATAATTTACTCCTCTGGTTATATTTCAATTGATTTAAGTGTAGTTTTTCCCCCAAGCAAACCACCAAGTTACGATATAATGTTCGATTTAGAAGATACAAAGCTAGACGTGCCTTTGATAGGACTGAAGAAAAAGAAGGGTGAAAAAGGTGTGTTCAGTATAGGTGGAGTTTTAAGTAAAAAATCTAATTTTAATTTTCGACACGAAAAATATAATATCTCGGGCACTCTCGAAGCAAGTATCAATGCAAAAAAACTTCAGTTGAAATTTAATCAGATAAAGCTTGACGATTTTTTTTACGCAACGGGTGATTATTCAGTTAATTCATCAACTCGTACACTGTCTATTAAAAATGCATTTTTTGATTACAGGAATGCCCCGAGTGGTTTATTTAAAAAAGTAAAAAATCGACTTAATATTGTCGGTGAATTTGCTACTATAAAGCTATCCGACAATATTAGTTTAACAAATTCTGAGGCAAACTTTGATCTAAAGAATTCTTTAAATGGAAATTTAAAAGGATTTTTGAACTCGGGTCCAGAATTAACTGCAAACTTTTTGATCAACGACTCTTTGAAGAGAGTTGAAATAGAGTCTGTTAATGCTGGGGAGGTTTTACTTTTTAGTAAGTTTTATAAAAGTGGCTATGGCGGCAGTTTTTATATGTCAGCGGAGCAAAAGCAGGGAGAAAAGTTGTCAGGTTCAATAGTTATTAAAGACTTAAGAGTTAAAGGAGCGCCAACCTTAGCAACAATTCTCGCTGCAACAAGTATTGAAGGACTTATTGATTTACTCGAAAATAAGGGTATTGTTTTTGCGACGGTAAGTTCCGACTTTAGAGTAGGTCAAAATGAAGTTGAAATCTATAACGGTGTTGCCAGCAATTCCGCTTTAAGTGTAACACTTGAGGGTGTCAGAAGTTTTACAGAAAATAGTGTGAGTTATAATGGTGTTGTATCTCCCTTATACCTGATCAATAGTGTTGTTAAGGAAATACCTATTATTGGAAGCTTTCTTGGCGGTAACCCTGGAGAGGGCGCTTTTGGCTTTAATTATGAAATTGAAGGGCTTGTATCTAGTCCCACTGTTATGGTAAATCCTCTATCAATTTTTACCCCTGGACAACTTAGAGAATTAGTTGAGTAGAGTATTCAAGGAATAAAAGAATGGATATTAAAGCCTTTGATTATGATTTACCATCAAATTTAATAGCTTTACATCCTACCAAACCAAGATCTGCTTCACGCCTACTTGTTTATAGAAACAAACAAATTTGTGACAGTTTATTTAATAAGTTATCACATTTTTTAAACTCAAATGATTTGCTTGTTTTTAATGATACAAAAGTATTACCGGCAAAGCTAAGTGGTAAAAGAATTCGAAAAAGAAACTCAGTATCGTATTCTTCAAAAATCGAGGTTTCGCTCAATAAAAAACTAGCAAAAAATTGTTGGTCTACGTTTTGCCGTCCAACAAAAAGGCTTGTTGAAAACGATATAATTTATATATCAACGAATTTAACTGCAACTGTATCAAAAATTGATAAAAAAAACGTAGAATTGATATTTTCGTTGAGCGATGATGATTTAATGAGAGAATTTTTCAGAATTGGTACCACACCACTCCCATCATACATAAGCAAAGCAAGGGCTATAACAGAGGATGATTTGATTAATTACCAGTCTGTTTTTGCTAAAAATGTTGGTGCTGTCGCAGCACCTACTGCTTCTTTACATTTTGACGAAAAAATCTTTGCTGACCTTAATGCTAAAAATATTTCTTATTGCTTTGTAACTTTACATGTGGGGGGGGGAACGTTCCTACCAATCACTGTTGAAAATATTCACGATCACAAGATGCATTCTGAGTATGGAAAAATTGATAGTACTGTAGCGGCTCTTATAAATAAAAAAAGAGAGCAGGGTGGTCGCATAATTCCCGTTGGAACTACTGCTTTAAAGTTGCTAGAAAGTGCGGCAGACTCAAGCGGAAAGGTAAAAGAATTTATTGGAGATACAAATCTTTTTATTAAGCCTTCATATAAGTTTCTGGTTTCAGACGGTTTGATTACAAATTTTCATTTACCTAAGTCAACTCTTTTGATGCTTGTATCTGCATTAGTTGGAAGTGACAGAGTAAATGAAATATATAGCCATGCAATATCAGAGGAATATAGATTTTTTTCATATGGAGATGGTTCACTCCTGTTGCCTTAATTGTTAAACGACATTTTTTGTCGTTTGAAGACGGTAGTTGAAGGAACTTTTTCTTTATCAAACTAAATTGTAGTTTAATCAGGAAGCCGTATGTTTTTTATAATCAAAAATGCGTGGGCCTTACTTCTAGGTATGTTGTTTCTAATGATTGGAAATGGTTTGCAAGGAACACTTCTTGGAGTTAGAGGTGCGCTGGAGGGGTTTTCTCCAGTTACTATGGCGTATATAATGAGTGCCTATATGATTGGCCTACTTATTGGCTCAAAAACTACGCCTACTCTCATAAATATTGTTGGCCATGTAAGAGTCTATGCGGCTCTAGCATCATTAATCTCAGCGGCCTTTATTGGTTTCGCAATATTAGTTAATCCGCCTGGCTGGTTCATTTTGCGTTTAATTGTCGGATTTTGTTTTGCTGGCGTCTACGTAGTTACAGAGAGTTGGCTCAACGACTCTGCTTCAAATGCCACCAGGGGCAAAGCAATGTCTGCTTACGTCATTATTCAAACTTTTGGAATTTTTCTTTCTCAGATTTTTATAAACTTTGGAAACCCTGATTCTTTTATCCTTTTTGCCTTTATTTCGATTTTAGTCTCTATATCCTTTGCTCCAATACTTTTGACAGTTGGCCCTGTTCCCGCTTTTAAAAGCACAAAGCCAATGCCATTAAAAAAGTTATACGACAGCTCTCCCTTTGGTACCGTTAGTATCTTACTCCTTGGCGGTATATTTTCGCTATTATTCGGAATGACGGCAGTGTATGGCAGTGAGAAAGGTTTTTCAGTCAAAGAAATATCTATTTTGGTTGGTGGTATTTACTTGTCGGGAATGGTTTTTTTATATCCGCTAGGCTTTATTTCAGACAAAATAGATAGAAGAGGACTAGTTATAGTCTTAGCTATTGTAGGATGTGTTGCAACTTTATTAAGTTTATTTCTACCAAATAACTTCATCATTGTACTCTCAGTTTTTTTAGTTATTGGTGCTGTTTCTAACCCAATGTATTCAATTTTGATTGCGTACACCAATGATTATGTAGATTTAAAAGATATGGCTTCTGTTGCAGGAGGGCTGATTTTTATGGTTGGAATTGGTGGGGTACTGTCTCCGCTGCTTGCTGGTCAATTTATGTATTTCTTTGGTCCAGATGGGTTCATTATTACCTTGGCGCTAATGTTTTTTTTTATTGGTTCCTTTGGTCTCTACCGGACTACAGTAAGGTCAACAATTACGGTTGAAGAGTCCACGAGCCATACAACGCTGCTGCCGCAAGCAACAATTATTGCTGTGGAGGCAGCGCAAGAGAGTAGCCCCGAGTATTAAAAGAATCTAACAAACGTCAGTTTATAAATTATTTGATGACAACCAGTAAAAAAGTGGCTAAGCATAGCAAAAAATTTCGAGTTTATTAATGTTACATAATTTTGATCTTGTTATTATTGGTTCCGGACCAGGTGGCTATGTTGCAGGTATACGTGGTGCACAATTAGGTTTAAAAGTGGCAATTGTTGAGCGTGATAAATTGGGTGGTATTTGCTTAAATTGGGGTTGTATTCCTACAAAAGCGCTTCTCAAATCATCAGAAGTATTTCGCACGGTAAAGGAGTCAAATTCCTATGGAATTACTACAAAGGACCTTAACTTTGAAATTTCATCGATTGTGTCCCGATCTAAAAAAATTGCTATGCAATTATCTGATGGCGTAAATTACTTATTAAAGAAAAATAATATCAAAACATTCTTCGGCGAAGCAACTATTTCGGGTAAAAAAGAAGTCACGGTAGTCTGCTCAAATGAAACAATAAGATTAAACGCCTCTAATATAATAATAGCTGCAGGAGCTCGCGCAAAACAGCCTTTTAAAATAGGTGATAAAAGTAAACGTATCTGGACATATAAAGAGGCATTAAGGCCGGATAACGTTCCTAAAAGTTTATTGATTGTTGGTTCTGGTGCAATAGGCGTAGAATTTGCGAGTTTTTATAGCTCTTTAGGCGCCAAAACTACTATTGTTGAGCTGCAAGACAATTTTCTTCCGAATGAAGATACTGAAATATCAGACTTTGTAAAGAAGCAATTTGAAATTCAAGGTATTAAAATTAAACCGAAGACATTGTTAAAAAATCTAAGAGAAACAAAAACGGATGTTCAAGCAACATTAGTGTGTGAGGGTCAAGAAATTTCACAATCATTTGAAACGTGTATTTTAGCACTCGGGATAATTGGAAATATTGAAACTCTTGGTTTAAAAGCAGTTGGAATCGAGACTGAAAAAGGCCATATCAAAACAGATGAATATTGCAGAACAAATATTGAAAATATATGGGCGATTGGTGATATTACTGGCGCTCCTTGGCTAGCGCACAAAGCTTCGAATGAGGGGGTAATGGTTGTTGAAAAAATCGTAGGACTAAACCCAAGTTCAATAGATAAAAATAATATTCCCAATTGCACCTACTCTTATCCTCAGATTGCTAGCGTTGGCTTGACAGAAAAAGGGGCAGAAGCGGCCGGATATGTATTTAGGGTCGGAAGGTTTCCTTTTGTTGGAAATGGAAAGGCTCTGGCAATCGGCGAACCAGATGGTCTCGTCAAAACTATATTTGATGCCTCAACAGGGGAACTTCTAGGTGCTCATTTAGCAGGAAGTCAAGTTACGGAATTAATCCATGGGTTTACCATTGGAAAGACTTTAGAAACGACTGAAGAGGATTTATTCAGAGTTATTTTCCCTCATCCCACACTGTCAGAAATGATACAAGAAAGCGCTTTAGATGCTTATGATCAGGCTATTCATTTTTAAACTCAGTAGGTTTTTCTTTCCGATTTGGATTTAGCCATAAGCTTTAGTTCTTGAATAAATTGTTACGTACTATATGTTTAGTGTATATTGACTTTCAGAGAAGAAATGAAATGAGTAAAATGCCAAGAGATTTATCAATTCCTGAGGAGAGACACCCAGAGAAAAGAAAAATGTTGTCAAGTGAGAGCTTGGCTAAACCCAGCTGGATACGCGTGCGTGCGCCAAATTCGAGAGAATATAGAGATACAAAAAAAATTATACGTGAGAATAATTTAGTTACCGTGTGCGAGGAAGCAGGCTGTCCAAACGTGGGTGAATGTTGGAGTCATGGTCACGCCACGATGATGATTATGGGTGAAATATGTACGAGAGGATGCAGCTTTTGTAATGTTGCCACAGGAAAACCCGACAGCTTAGATCCATTTGAGCCTGGAAGGGTTGCGTCAGCTGTTCAGAAATTGAACTTAAGCCATGTTGTTATAACTTCAGTTGATCGTGATGACCTTATAGACGGTGGTGCAGACCATATTGCTCAAACAATCAGAGCAATTCGAAAAAGGTCTTCAGAAACTACAATCGAAGTATTAACTCCAGACTTTTTAAGGTGTGGTCCAGACGCTTTAGAAAAAGTTGTGAACGAAAAACCTGATGTTTTTAATCATAATTTAGAGACTGTGCCATCTCTTTATAATACCGTTCGACCTGGTGCACGATATTTTTCGTCTTTGAGACTCCTTCAGCGCGTTAAAGAGCTTGATCCCTCTATGTTTACCAAGTCTGGTTTGATGGTTGGGCTCGGTGAAGACAAAGAGTCGGTTCTACAGGTTATGGATGATATGAGAGCGGCGGATATCGATTTCATTACTATCGGGCAATATTTACAACCTACAAAGAAACACTATCCGATAAAAAAGTATGTATCGCCTGAAGAGTTTGAACAATATGAAAAAAGTGCTAGAGGGAAAGGGTTTCTTATGATTTCAGCCTCTCCTTTAACTCGATCCTCCTATCACGCTGGCGACGATTTTAAGATAATGAAGAAAAATAGAGATTTTCGTTTAAGCACTTCAAGGTGAAGAATCTCAAGACTTCCTTTAATTAATATATTTTTTAGAATAAGTATGATCAACCATTTAGAAAAAAGATTGTTGCCTTTTCGAGCGGAAGAGATGCTTTCCTTAGTTGCTGACGTTGATAAATACCCCGAATTCTTGCCTTGGTGCTCGGCCGCAAGGATTAGATCAAGAGAGGCTGGAACTGGCGCTCATGAGGAGATTTTTTATGCTGACCTTGTTGTAGGATTTAAAATTTTTAGAGAAAAATTTTTATCTAAGGTTACGATAAATTCAGATGACTTAGTTATAGAGGTTGAGCACATAGAAGGCCCATTTAGGTTACTTACTAATAGATGGGCTTTTCTACCTTTTGATCAAACATGCGAAGTTCAATTTAGCGTCGAATTCGAGTTTAAATCACGAATTCTTCAAAAAGCAATGGAAACTTTTTTCAATGAGTCAATGAAAAAAATCGTTTTAGCTTTCGAAAAACGTGCCGAAGAGCTTTACGGTAACAGAAAATAAAATTTTAAAAGGAATTAGGTTGAGGTAATTTGCGCAGTATCAATTTTAAGGCGTTGATTGTGCTTCGTTCTCGTATCTTGTCCCTACCAATTGAACCAAATAGCTTTTTTTCGCAATATGCGCTTTTGTTAGTTACAATAGAAAACCAAACTAGACCCTCTGGTTTACTTTCTGTTCTGCCAGGACCAGCAATACCAGTTATTGAAACACTCAGAAAATTTTTTTTATTTCCTAGTGCTCCAATTGCCATTAGTGACGCCACTTCTTCGCTTACAGCACCGTACTTTTTTAAAATATCCTGAGGCACGTGAAGCAAATCTACTTTACTTTGATTGGAGTATGTTACAAAGCCATTCTCGAACACTGATGATGAACCTGGAACACTGGTTAAGCAGGCCGATAACAAGCCACCAGTACAACTTTCGGCTGTTACAATTTTCAATTTGTATTTTCTAATTTCTAGCAATACTTCTCGTGCTAAGTTTTGCATTTTTAAGTTAACCATCAATATCCGCTAATCCTCATAATGATAAGTAAAAGAAGTGCAGTTGCTACTCCAGCAAGAACATCGTCTATCATAACCCAGAACGCACCTATTTTTTTGTCAGCCCAAGAAATAGGCCAAGGCTTTATTATATCAAGAAATCTAAACAAAACAAATGCAGTAATCCAGAGCAAGGCTTTACTAAAAAACGAATTCTTATCGGTATCGACTATAGTAACTAAAATAATGGGAGTTAATGATATCCATTGTCCTACGACTTCATCTATTATTACTTCAGACGGATCTTGATTGGCTGTGACTTTTAATATTTGACCAGTCGTGTAAGTGCCGACAACAAAAAAAATGAAAATTGTAATGATAAAAAACCAATAGCCAACATAATAGCTTATCAGGTAAGCAGCAGGTAAAGCTATTATGCTACCAAGCGTTCCGGGAGCCACGGGCGAATATCCTAGCCAGATAATTGTGGCTATAAGTTCGTTTATTTTATTTTGATTAAACATGCACTCGCCATGGCAGCAATCCCTTCAGATCTCCCAGTAAACCCGAGACCTTCGGTCGTTGAAGCTTTTATACTCACCCTGTCAACTGTTAGTTCACATATTTTAGCAATATTAATAATCATTTCTGTTGCAACTGGTGAAATTTTTGGAAATTCGCAAATAATTGTCAAATCAATATTACTGAAAGAATATCCTCGTTCTTTTGCTAATTCAAAGGCCTTAAGCAGAAAAATTTTTGAGTCAACATTTTTCCATCTTAAATCTGAGGGAGGAAACCATCGCCCAATATCACCCAGTGCCAGCGCACCCAAAATAGAATCAGTGATGGCATGCATTCCGACGTCTGCATCAGAATGACCGTCGAGAGAAAAATTTGACTTGATTTTCACACCACATAAAATTATCCCATCTCCCTCAACTAATTTGTGTACGTCAAAGCCATTACCAATTCGGATATCCATAATTAAATATACCTCTCAGCTCTCTTAAAGTCCTCAGGAGTAGTTATTTTAAAATTAGACTCAGATCCTTCAACAGTTTTAATAGATAGCCCCGCATTGAACGCTACCTCTACATCATCGAGTACTTTATTTTCATTTTTTCTGTAGGCCTGTAATATTTTTTTAAACTCAAAACCTTGCGGTGTTTGAGCTCTAAATAGATTAGTCCTGTTAATTCCCGGAGATACAAATGAATCTTCTATTTTCCACAAGGCATCCACAATAGGTAAAGCTGGGAAAACTGCGTCATACTCATCTAAATGTCTAATAATTTTTTGTATAGTTTCAAGACTAGTAAATGGTCTTGCTGCATCATGAATTAAAACTTTAATAGGGGATAATTTACTCAGAGAACGAAGCCCGCAAAACACCGAATCTGAACGATCCTTACCTCCATAACAATAATCGATTGCATGTGATCTATCAATCTGTGACAAAACTCTTTGATACAAATTGTAATCATTTTCATTTATCACAACTTTTATAGGGTTTAAACTCTGACATTTCATTAAATTTCTTATAGTTCGCAACAGGAGCGTTTGTCCCATAATTTTTTGGTACTGTTTTGGTCTTGAACCACCAGCTCTTGTCCCTCTGCCCGCTGCTACAATAAGTAAAGCAATCTCCATAATTTTCCATTCCTTATCGATAACGTTATTATTTGTTCAAATTTAAAGCATTTCGGTATTGATTTGAACTTAAATGATATATACAATCGTCTTTCTGCTTAAGGATTAATCAGATGACCATATCTTTAAAAAATTTACGTCTGAATTCACCTGTTTTTCTTGCGCCTATGGCAGGTATTACGGACTTTCCGTCGAGAGCTATAGTGCAATCCTTTAAATCTGGCTTAGTTGTCAGTGAAATGATAGCTAGTCAAGATGTTTATGAAAAGTCATTTATAATCAAAGTTAAAAAAAATGTCCAAAATTGCCAGGCCAGAGATAAAGCATGTCCAACTTCTATCCAAATAGCTGGCGCAGATCCAGTTTTAATGGCTCAGGCTGCTACCGTGATTGAAGACCAAGGCGGAAAAGTTATTGATATTAATATGGGTTGTCCAGCAAAAAAAGTAATTGGTCAGTCGTCAGGTGCGGCTCTAATGCGGGAACCAGGCAAGGCTTTGAAGATTATTGAGTCTGTTACAAACGCAACCTCGCTTCCTGTGACACTAAAAATTCGCTTAGGATGGGAAAATGATGTTGTATCTGCACCTTACCTTGCAAAAAAAGCAGAGGAAGCTGGAATCTCGATGATTACAGTTCATGCTAGGTATCGTAATCAGTTTTTTAAGGGCAGACCTCATTGGCAAAAAGTGAAGCAAGTATCTGAAACAATATCAATACCAGTAATAATAAATGGCGATATTTCTGATCTCGAGTCTGCCCAAAGGGCTATAAAAGATTCTGGTGCGAAAGGAATTATGATAGGAAGAGCGAGTTTTGGAAAGCCATGGCTAATAGCAGAGATAGGAGCAAAAATTCTGGGCGAATCTTCACCCAAAATTCCACATGGCAAAGACTTAGTACTACTTATTAAAAATCATTACACTTCAATGCTTAGTCATTACGGTGTAGAAGCTGGAGTTAAAAAAGGTAGAAAACATTTATCAGCCTATTTTAATAACATGGGCATCGAATATAATTTAATAAAAAAAGTATTAGAATCAGACTGTTATCATACTGTTCTTGAAATAATTGATAACCAAGTTTATGAAAGCTACATGAGAAAGTAAGATAATGAAATTTGTAAACTTTGAAGAAATTTGGTTAGCTACACCGTTTCCTGCTTTTGTTTTAAATCGTGAACTTGAAATTCTTGCTGCAAGCAATTCAACAGAAAACATTTTCTTTACTTCAAAAAAACAAATGTATAATCAAAGTTTATCAATTTTTGTCGGAGAAAATAGCGTTTTGATGGATGCAATTCGCCAAGTTCTAAGGCAGAAATCTTCTACTATTTTTTATGATGCGACTATTTTTTGGACGAATAAAACACAATTTAAATGTAATATCTACGCTTCTGTAATAAATATGATTGAAGGTACTATTTTAATTTGTTGCTATCCTGATGGACCGATAGGCAAAGTCAATAGCAGCTTATCTTTTAAAACTGGTGCGAGGTCAATCACTGGTATGGCCGCTATGCTTGCTCATGAAATCTTAAATCCTCTTGCGGGTATTTCAGGAGCGGCGCAGCTTCTTGAGTCCGTAGTTGAAAAAAAAGATCATGAACTAATTGAAATTATTTCAGATGAAGCCGAGAGAATAGCGAACTTAGTAAAGCGCATGGAGAATTTTTCTGAGCTTGCGCCAACAAAAAGTGATCCAGTGAATATTCATGATGTGCTTGAAAAAGTTAAACGAGCTTCTTTAGCTGGTTACGCTAAAAACTTAGAAATTACTGAACACTATGATCCCTCTCTTCCCAATGTTAAAGGAGACAAAGATCAGTTGTTACAAGCTATTACTAACTTAGTTAAGAATGCATCAGAGTCAGTTAATGCTCACACTGGAATAATTAGGTTTTCGACTTCATTTCAATCAGGTTTAAAATTACGAAAAGGTTCTCAATTCGATGAAGAGTTGCCTTTAAAAGTGGTAATTTCTGATAACGGAGCTGGAGTGCCAAAAAACCTAGAAACCGAAATTTTTGAACCGTTTGTCACTAGTAAAAGATCTGGTTCAGGATTAGGTTTGTCGCTAGTTTCAAAAATAATATCAAATCATAGTGGCATTGTCAGGTACGATTTTAGAGATGGCTGGGCAGAATTTACGATATTGTTGCCCGTGTGGAAGGATACTACAAACTTAGTGGAGGTTTAATTTGGAAGGTACGGTTTTAATTGCTGATGACGATAAATCAATCCGAACAGTCTTAACCCAAGCTTTCGTAAGATCAGGCTGTAAAGTTAAGAGTACTGGATTAACACACACTTTAAGTAAGTGGATTGAAGAAGGTGAGGGAGACATAGTTTTATCAGATATCATGATGCCTGATGGAGAAGTCTTCGACATGCTGCACCACTTTTCAAAATTGAGACCTAATTTACCTATAATTCTAATGTCTGCACAAAATAACGTTTTGACTGCAATAAAGGCAAACAAGTTGGGAGCATATGAATACTTTCCGAAACCTTTTGATTTACGTGAAGTGCTTTCAATCGCTAATGGTGCTTTGAAAAATACACAAAGTTATAACTCGTTAGTGCCAGACAAATTAAGCAATGTGCAAACAGGTACTTTCGAAAATGTTCTTCCAATTATAGGTCGATCGCTACCCATGCAAGATATTTATAAAATTATGGCCAGGTTGATGAGAACAGATTTAACTGTCATGATCAGTGGGGCATCTGGAACTGGAAAAGAGTTAGTGGCAAAAGCTCTTCATGATTTTGGTCTTCGCAAAAATAAAAAATTTGTCAAAGTCAACTTGGCAGCTATGCCCTCAGACAGCCTTGAGCTTGAGTTGTTTGGATCTCAAAATGAAATTGACGAAACTCAAGTTCAAATTGGAAAATTTGAGTTAGCCTCTGGGGGAACACTTTTACTTGATGAGGTAGGAGATCTACCGATAAATGTGCAAGGAAGACTTTTAAGTTTTCTTCAAGACGGTTTCTTTTCAAGATTAGGGAGCAGCAGATTAGTAAAAGCGAATGTTAGAATTATTGCCACTAGTCAGTATGATTTATACGATTTGATTGATGAACGAAAATTTAGAGAAGATCTCTTTTATAGACTGAATGTGGTGCCGATAAAACTACCAGAGTTAAAAGAAAGAGCTGATGATATTTTGGATCTCTGCAATCATTTTTTAAGATTGGGCGCAGAAAATGCCAGCGAAATAAAATCAATTTCTTCAGAGTCAGTTCGCCTTTTAAAACAACAGGCGTGGCCAGGAAATATTCGAGAGTTGAAGAACTTTATTGATAGGGTTGCTGTATTGTCTCCAGACAAAGTCATCGAGGCAGATCTCATTTCTAAAGAAATTAACTCTTTACCCAAACAATTAGAACCATTCACGAAGAAGCAAACAGAAAGATTAGCAATTACAGTTGGTCAACATCTAAAGCGTTACTTTGACCTACACGGAGAAAGTTTGCCACCTCCTGGGTTATATGATAGATTTATGAAAGAGATTGAGGCTCCATTAATTTCATATGCATTGAAAGCAACTAAAGGAAATCAATTAAAGACTGCCGAACTTCTTGGGATAAATCGTAACACTTTACGAAAAAAAATTAAAGATTTGGATATTACTGTATCTCGGGCAAAAGAAATATTATAGTAAAACAAGGGTTATAATAATTGGGAAATGTTATTTTGGTGCAGCATAACATTCTAACAACATATTTTTTAACTTTTAATAGGTGGTATCAAACTCCATCTGTAAAAAATATAATTACGATTATTTTTATAGGATTAAGTCCTATTTTAGCTGGTCTAACATTTTATTCTTTTGATTTTTTTGCTGAGGCTAATAAGTCTAATTTCCTACGAAATATGTTACTTTTAGATTTAGTTTATGTGCTTATTATGTCCGGTTTAGTGCTTCTGAGAGTAACTCGACTAATAATAGCAAGAAGGTCTAAATCTGCAGGTTCAAGATTGCATTTCAGATTGACTGCTGTTTTTATATTTATGGCACTCTTGCCAACAGTCATTGTGGCTATTTTTGGAACAGTTTCAATAAATTTTGGACTGGAAAGCTGGTTCTCTGACCGTGTACACGGCGTAGTAACGAACTCTTTAGAGTCAGCTCAGGCATATAAAGCTGAGCATCGCAGAAAACTTTCAAAAGATGCAATTGCCCTGTCATCAATATTAAATTTAGAAAAAAAGATTTATCCAACTTTAGGCGCAGGAAATATTAGGAGCTTATTGAGCCAAAATCAGCCTGAAAGCTTGTCAGAAACATTTATTGTTGATTATACTGGAAAGCTCCGGTTAAGAGGAGAAAGAAGCTATCTTTTTGATTTTGACAAAATTTCAACTCCAGATCTTCAAAAAGCTATTTCAGGTGAGATTGCTATTATTGAAGACTGGGAAAATAATGAGTTTAGGGCGTTAGCATTATTAGACTCTTTTGCAAATAGATTACTTTATGTTACGCGAGAAGTTGATGGTAGTATTCTTTCATTACTTGATAAAACTCAGGATACCGTAATATTATATAAGCAAATTGATAGACAGCGAGGTCAATTGCTTTTTACTTTTGGTCTGATCTACATTGCATTTTCAGTACTAATTTTGTTATCAGCTATTTGGTTGGCTTTATGGTTTGCCGAGAGGTTGTCAAAACCTGTTGGTCGTCTTGCGGGCGCAGCTCAGAGGGTCGGAGCAGGAGATTTTGAGGTTCGTGTGCCTGAAGAAAATGGAGACGACGAAATAGCGATTCTCGGTCGCATTTTTAATAGAATGATTAAGCAGCTTAAAGCTCAAAGAGATAAGCTACTCCGAAATAACTCAGAAATTGAAGCCCGAAAACGACTATTTGAAACAGTTATCGGTAGTGTTACGGGTGGTATTATAGGTTTAGATCCTACTGGTCGTATCGAGGTTATTAACCCTGCAGCTCGAAAAATTCTTTCCATTTATTTTGAAATAACTCCGAACCTATTTTTAGCAGATGCTGTCCCTGAATTTAATGGCCTTTTTAAGAAAGCAACAGGCAACTCATCGGGTTTGGTTCAAGAGCAAATTAAAATTATTAGAGAAAACATAACTGAGGAATTGTTGGTTTCAATTACTTCGAGACTATCAATTGAAAAATCCTTGGAAGGGTATGTTATTACTTTTGATAATTTGACCGATTTAATAGCCGCTCAGAGAAGTGCTGCTTGGGGTGATGTAGCACAGCGAATAGCTCATGAAATTAAAAACCCATTAACTCCGATCCAACTTTCGGCAGAAAAACTTAAGCAAAAGTTTTCGTCTATGGTTGGAGAAGAAAAGGAGTCACTTCAAGATTATTCTGACATGATTATTAGACAAACCGAGGGTTTAAGACGAATGGTTGACGAATTTTCAAAGTTCGCTAGGATGCCCAATCCTGATCGTTCTCCATGTGATGTTACAGACATTTTAGAGGAGTCAATTTTTTTAAATAGAAATTCATCTCCAGATACGACTATAATTTCTAAATTTAGCCAGCAAAGAGCGTTCGCTTTAGTGGATAGAGGAATGATTAGTCAAGCGTTCAATAATTTGATAAAAAATGCTGTCGAGGCCATTGAGTCAGCGATTGAAAAGAAGTTACTGGATCATAAGCGGAATGGAAAAATATTAATTTTTGCTACAAATGACTCAGAAAATATAATAATAAATATTCAGGATAATGGTGTTGGATTGCCGGAAAATAAAAATCGTTTGTTCGAACCATATGTAACGTCACGGGAAAAAGGAATCGGGCTTGGCCTTGCAATAGTAAAAAAGATTATTGAAGAACATGATGGTAAGCTAGAATTGGAAGACTCCACTTTGTTTGACGATAATGAGCATAAAGGAGCTGAAGTTACCGTAACACTTCCGATCTTAAATGAGAAAGAAGCAAAGTAGTAAAAGAAGCATAAAGATAAAAACCGTATTAGGAATGCTGTAAATGACATATATTCTTGTTGTAGACGATGAAAAAGATATTAGAGACCTGATTGGAAATATTTTGAAAGATGAAGGTCATTCAGTTCGATTAGCAAAGAATTCACAAGAAGCTATGGTTGAATTTTATAAGCAAATACCTCAGCTAATTATTTTGGATATCTGGTTAAAAGATAGCAATATGGATGGCATTGAAATTTTAAAAACCGTCAGACAGAATAACCCCTCGGTTCCAGTGGTAATAATTTCTGGCCATGGCAACATCAAAATAGCCGTGGCAGCAGTAAAACAAGGAGCATACGACTTTCTTGAAAAGCCGTTCAATATGGATCAACTTTTACTTGTAAAAAACAGAGCGCTAGAAGCATTTAAGTTAAGACATGAGCTTATTAATATTAGAAAAAATACTAAGTGGAATTCTGAAATGGTTGGAAAATCTTCAGCTTTTAAAACACTTAAAAATAAACTTGATAAAGTTGCAAAATCTAATGGCCGTGTAATGCTTTCAGGGCCAAATGGATCTGGCAAAGAGATGTCAGCTCAGTATATTTATTTGAACTCAAATAGAGTTTCTAACTCTTTTATTACCATCTCATGCACTGCAATAGGGTACGATAATTTGGACAAAACAATTTTTGGATATGAAAGTGATGGCGCAATAGAGGCGGGTTTGTTTGAAAAATCTAATGGCGGTGTATTATTCTTAGACGAAGTTTCAGAAATCCCGTTGGAAACTCAATCAAAATTATTAAGAGTTCTAGTAGATCAGGAATTTAAACGAATTGGCGGTAATAAAAAGTTAAAGTTTAACTCAAAAATAATATCATCTACATCCAAAAATTTAAATGAAGAAATTTCAAAAGGCCGTTTTAGAGAAGAACTTTTTCATCGGCTAAATGTAGTACCTATTACCATTCCTTCTCTGGAAGAGCGACGAGAAGACATTACTCTACTTGCACAATCGTTTGCAGCTGAAATTCATAAATCTGATGGTTTAGCATTACGGGATTTTTCAAATGAAGCTCTAGCAAAAATGCAAACTCTCAAATGGCCTGGAAATATCCGGCAACTAAAAAATACTATTGAACGAATTTTAATACTAGGGCGTGGGGACGGTTTGATTTTAGCAACTGAGATACCAGACATTGAGCAATTCGATAAAGAAAATAAGCAGTCATCTGGAATTGTTAAATCTGATTTCATAAATTTGCCACTTCGAGAAGCACGTGAGGTATTCGAGCGAGAATATTTGGTAACTCAAATTGAACGATTTAGTGGAAATATATCTCGAACAGCACAATTCGTTGGAATGGAAAGGTCTGCTTTACATCGAAAAATAAAGACTTTAGAAATTGGGTCCCAATCTAATGAGACCTTCGAAACTAGTAGTCAAAAAAAAGAACTAGATAAGTGATAAGAAACAAATGTTTAAAGAATTTTAGTTGAGGGTTTTATGAAACTTATCATTTGCGGCGCTGGCCAAGTCGGATGGCAGATATCAAAACATCTCGCCTCTGAGAATAATGACATCACTGTTGTTGACAAAGATCCCGAGTTAGTGCGTAGGCTAACAAATAATTTGGACGTTGCAGGAATAACGGGGTTAGCCTCACACCCAAATATTCTTGAGAGGGCAGGAGCTCGAGATGCAGATATGATAATTGCTGTAACTATTTCAGATGAGGTAAACATGGTAATTTGTCAGGTTGCGCATTCAGTTTTTTCAATTCCAAGAAAAATCGCAAGGGTCAGGGATCAATCTTATCTAGAGATTGATTATTCTGATCTGTATAGATCTGAGCATATGCCAATAGATGTTATAATTTCGCCTGAAAGAGAGGTAGCGAACGCAGCACTCCAGCGTTTAGCATCGCCCTCAGCGTTTGAAGTCGAGTTCTTTTTAGATGGTCAGGCACAGCTTATTGGCCTCAAATTAACGGAAGACTGCGGCGTTTTAAAAACTCCTTTAAGGCAATTAAGTGAGTTGTTTTCAACGCTTGAAGCTCTTGTAGTCGGTATTCGACGAAATAAACTTTTATTTGTGCCTAAGCCAGAAGATCAGCTATTTTCCGATGATGAAATTTATATCTTTTGTACGGCGAAAGATAGGACCAGAACCCTTGAAATATTTGGTAAAACAAAAAAACGTGGTGAAAGAGTAATTATTATCGGCGGAGGCAATGTTGGCTTAGCCGTTGCTCAAAACCTTGAAATAGATAAAACGAGCAATTTACACACAAAAATAATAGAAAAAAGTAGGGGAAGGGCCGAAGAAGTTGCCGATAAATTAGAGCGCACAATTGTACTTAACGGAGATGGTCTTTCCCTTGATCTTCTCGAGGAGGCAAATATTGAAAAAGTAGATGCTGTTCTTGCAGTCACTGATGACGATAAGACTAATATGTTAACCTGCACGAGAGCAAAAGGGTATGGTTGTCCACTTACTATTGCTTTGGTGAATGATCCGTCTTTAACTTCTCTTTTAGCGCCAATGGGTATAGACGCATACATTAGTCCGCGAGCAACCACTGTGTCTTCTATCTTACAACACATTAGACATGGCTTGATCAGATCGGTTTATTCGATCGGAGACGCTGAGGCAGAGGTCATTGAAGCGCAAGTAATTAGTACTTCCTCGATCGCTGGAAAGTTTTTAAAAGATATTGAATGGCCAGATGGGGCGTTAGTAGGCATAATTAAACAGCGGAGTGGTATTACAATACCAAAAAGTGATACAAAATTCGAAGATGGTGGCATTGTCACTCTATTTTCTTTGTCAAAGGATATCGCTCAAATTGAGAATTTACTTCAGGCAGGTGTAGATTTTTTTTAGAAAGATAAGGTTTGTTTTGAGTATAAAAAAATTAGTATGGATTTTTATTAGAATTGAGTTTATGAACTTATACAGGCGGTACGATGTAATAGTTTTCCTTAAAGTAAAACAGTAAAGTGAAAAGGTAGTGAAATGGCAGGAGATAAACAAAATTTGCAGGATGCGTTTTTAAATAATGTTCGAAAAAATAAGAATCCTGTGACTGTTTTTTTAGTAAACGGGGTTAAACTTCAAGGTGTGATAACTTGGTTCGACAACTTTTGTGTGTTATTACGTAGGGATGGAACTGCTCAACTGGTTTATAAACATGCAATTTCTACCATTATGCCATCAAACAATTTAAGTATTCATGAAGATGAAGAGGCAGTTTAAGATATAAGATGCGAGCTTTTCTTCTGCATCCAATTCCGAAATATCTTTCTAATATTGATGAACCTTCGGATCATGATGCTTATATAGAATTTCATGGTTTGGCTTCAGCTATAAAGTCGAT